>Ga0157371_10001797_pt1 | contig 21688 bp, 22 predicted proteins | sample C45metaG_FD_113462 | JGI IMG/M metagenome (GOLD analysis project Ga0157371, IMG submission 113462) | Corn rhizosphere microbial communities from Kellogg Biological Station, Michigan, USA - C4-5 metaG | ecosystem: Host-associated > Plants > Roots > Rhizosphere > Soil | place: USA: Michigan...
AGATGGAAACGTTGATGAGGCAGCTTCGGCTCAGATCATGGACTTCTCCATCACCAAGAACGTTGCGGCCATGTTTCTTACCGTTGTGATCTTATTGTTGGTGTTCACTTCTGTTGCTACGGCATACAAGAAACGCGAAGGCCGTTCACCAAAAGGATTACAGTCGTTCCTGGAGCCAATCTTTGTGTTTATTCGTGATGATGTCGCCAAGCCTAACATTGGTCATGATTTTGCGCGCTTCATGCCTTTCTTGCTGACCATATTCTTTTTTATTCTGATCAACAACTTGCTTGGTTTAATCCCAATTTTCCCGGGAGGAGCAAACGTAACCGGAAATATTGCCACTACTTTCATTCTGGCGTTATTCACCTTGATCATTGTGAACGTTAACGGTAACAAATACTACTGGAAGCACGTTTTCGCGCCAGCTGTTCCAAAATGGATGTATATCATCATGATCCCTGTGGAATTCATCGGTATCATTTCCCGTCCATTTGCATTAATGGTCAGGTTATTTGCTAACATCACTGCAGGTCACATTATCGTGTTGAGTTTGATCTCCTTGATCTTCATTTTCAAATCACTTGCGATCGCGCCGGTATCGGTCGGGTTTGTCATCTTTATGGATGTTCTGGAATTACTTGTCGCTTTCTTGCAGGCTTTCATCTTTACATTACTAAGTGCCTTGTTCATCGGTATGGCTATCGAGGAGCATCATTAATATTAAACTATAAATTCATCAATATAAATTAAATTAGTTATGGTAGGTTCAATCGCGGCAATAGGAGCCGGTTTAGCAGTAGTAGGTGCCGGTATCGGTATCGGTCAAGTAGGTGGTAAAGCAATGGAAGGTATTGCTCGTCAACCAGAAGCTGCTTCTAAAATTCAAACAGCAATGATCATCGCTGCAGCCCTTATCGAAGGTGTTGCTTTGTTCGGTGTGGTAGTTGCGTTCTTGGGTAACAATCCAATAGCTTAATCAGCTACTGGTATTTACCAAAAAAATAAGGCTGGGAAATTGACGATTGGTTGTTTTCCAGCCTTAATTAAATGAAGTAAAGAAATTAAATTATAAAAATATGGAGTTAGTTACCCCTAGTATTGGATTGGTTTTTTGGACATTAATTGCATTCTTGTTTCTATTGCTGATTTTGAAAAAATATGCATGGAAGCCAATTATGTCTGCGATTCACGATCGCGAGCAATATATTGATGAAGCCTTAAATAAAGCTGAATTGGCTAAAAAGGAAATGGCTCGCTTAACTGCTCAGAATGAGGACTTGTTGAAAGAAGCAAGAGCGGAACGTGATGTGATCCTGAAAGAGGCAAAAACTTTGAAGGATTCAATCGTTAATGAGGCTAAAACTCAGGCGCAGGCAGAAGGTGCTAAGCTGATCGAGAAAGCTAAGATTGAGATTGAGAATCAAAAGAAAGCTGCATTGCTTGAATTGAAGGACCAGGTATCAACTTTATCCCTTGACATCGCAGAACGCGTGTTGAGAAATCAATTGCAGGACAAAGCCAAACAACAAGAGTTGGTTACTGGTCTTTTAAAAGATGTTGAATTAAACTAACTCAATTCCAGCTTAATTAAAGTAAAATGTCAGAGACTAAAGCAGCATCGAGGTACGCCAAATCACTTATAGATCTATCCATTGAATTGAACGCTTTGGAAGATATGAAGAACGACATGGCCACCATCGAGCAAGTGATTCGCCAGAATTCGGAACTTGAAGCCATTCTTGGCAATCCGATCGTTCCCTTGAACAAAAAAGCCGGTATTCTGAATGACGTTTTTGGAGCTCAGGTGCATAAAGCAACCAAAACTTTCATGGACCTTGTGGTTAGTAAAGGCCGTTCTGGAATTTTATACGCAACTTCAAAGCAATTCAGAGTTCAGTACAACCAGATCAAAGGAATCGTTACTGCGGATGTGGCATCAGCTGTTGAACTAACAGAGGCCAACAGGGCAGAGATTGTGAATATAGTAAAACAACAAGCTGGTGCGAAAGAAGTGATCCTTAAAGAGAAGGTTAATCCAAACCTGATCGGCGGATTTATTCTTACGGTTGGCGACAGGCAGTTCGATGCAAGTATTTCAAGCAGCCTGAATAAATTGAAAAAGGAATTTGCCCAGGGCGTGGCTTAGTTCCAGGACTAATTATTAACAGAATACTGATTAAAGAAATTATATAAAATTATGGCAGAGGTAAGACCAGACGAAGTTTCGGCAATTATCAGACAACAATTGGCGGGCTTCAAATCAGCAGCTGAACTTGAAGAAGTTGGTACTGTACTACAAGTGGGTGATGGTATTGCCCGAGTTTATGGTTTAACAAAAGTACAATCCGGTGAGCTTGTTGAGTTTGACAACGGTTTACAAGGTATCGTATTAAACCTTGAAGAAGATAACGTTGGTGTGGTATTGTTGGGTCCTTATAGCGACATCAAAGAAGGCGATACCATTAAACGTACAAATAAAATTGCTTCCATTAAAGTGGGTGAAGGCATGCTTGGTCGTGTTGTTAACACTTTAGGAGAGCCTATCGATGGTAAAGGACCGATCTTGGGCCAGACTTACGAGATGCCTATCGAGCGTAAAGCGCCAGGGGTAATCTACCGTCAGCCAGTTAACGAGCCTTTGCAAACAGGTATCAAAGCGATCGATGCAATGATTCCAATTGGTAGAGGTCAGCGTGAGTTGGTTATTGGTGACCGTCAAACTGGTAAAAGTGCCGTTTGTATCGATACCATCATCAACCAAAAAGAATTCTATGAAGCAGGTAACCCTGTTTTATGTATATATGTAGCTTGTGGTCAGAAAGCAAGTACAGTAGCGAACGTTGTTCGTACACTGGAAGAAAACGGTGCTATGGCTTATACAGTTGTTGTTTCTGCATCAGCTGCTGATCCTGCTCCACTTCAGTTCTACGCGCCTTTCTCTGGTGCTGCAATTGGTGAGTTCTTCCGTGATACAGGTCGCCCTGCACTTATTGTTTATGATGATTTGTCTAAACAGGCTGTTGCTTACCGCGAGGTGTCTCTATTGCTTCGTCGTCCACCGGGCCGTGAGGCTTATCCTGGAGACGTGTTCTACCTACACAGTCGTTTGTTAGAGCGTGCTGCTAAGATCAACTCCAACGATGAGATCGCACAAGCGATGAACGATCTACCTGAATCTATCAAAGGAATCGTTAAAGGTGGTGGTTCATTAACCGCATTGCCGATCATTGAAACTCAGGCAGGTGACGTTTCTGCATATATCCCAACAAACGTGATCTCGATCACCGACGGTCAGATCTTCCTGGAGTCAAACTTATTCAACGCGGGTGTTCGTCCGGCTATTAACGTAGGTATCTCGGTATCCCGTGTAGGTGGTAACGCGCAGATTAAGTCGATGAAGAAAGTTGCAGGTACTTTGAAATTGGATCAGGCACAATACCGTGAGCTAGAGGCTTTCTCTAAATTCGGTTCTGACCTGGATGCAGCAACAAAGTCTGTACTTGACAAAGGTGCACGTAACGTAGAGGTATTGAAGCAAGGACAGTTCTCTCCACTGACTGTAGAGAAACAAGTTGCAATCATCTATATCGGAACGAAAAACTTAATGCGTAGCGTTCCTGTAAACAAGATCAGAGCATTCGAAAACGAATATCTACAGCAATTGGAAATGCGTTTCCCTGAAACGTTGCAAGCTTTGAAAGCTGGTAAACTAGATGATCAAATTACAGGTACATTAGAAACAGTGGCTAAAGAGGTTGCAGGAAACTATTAATCCCTTTAATCGCACACGAAGATAAAATGGCAAATTTAAAAGAAGTAAGAATTCGTATAACCTCGGTTCAATCTACACAGCAGATTACCAAAGCCATGAAAATGGTTTCGGCAGCCAAGCTGAAGCGTGCGACCAATGCGATTATACAATTACGTCCGTATGCTACTAAACTGAAGGATATATTGGCAAATCTATCTGCAAGTTTAGAAGGCTCATCATCGCCTTTTATTCAGGAGCGTGAGCCAAATAAGGTTTTGATTGTTGTGGTTTCTTCTAACCGTGGTTTAGCTGGTGCATTTAACATGAACGTGATCAAGGAAACAAATAACCTAATCGCTAACAAGTACAGCAAACAGCATAAAAATGGTGATGTTCAGATCATCGCCATCGGTAAAAAAGCCCAGGATTTCTATCAAAAGCGTAACTTCAATGTGATCGGTAACAACGATGAGATCTATAGTGCATTGACTTTCGAAAACGTAACTAAGATCACCGAAGCTATCATGGCTGGGTTCGTTAAGGGACAGTTCGACAAAGTAGAGCTGGTTTATAACCACTTTAAGAATGCCGCTGTACAAGTTGTAACAACAGAACAGTTGTTGCCATTGCAGAAAACGCAGGAAGATACCGCTTCAAAAACAAACAGAGACTATATCCTGGAGCCATCTCAAGAAGAGATTGTTGAACAACTGATTCCAAAGTCCATCAAAATTCAATTATACCGGGCAGTTCTGGACTCACATGCATCTGAGCATGGTGCACGTATGACCTCCATGGATAAAGCAACTGAAAATGCCGGAGATCTGTTGAAAGCCTTAAAGCTTTCTTACAACCAGGCACGTCAGGCGGCAATTACAACCGAGTTAACCGAGATTGTAAGTGGTGCTGCAGCATTGAACGGATAATACATACAATAATCTATAAAGCCTCTATCCGACAGATAGAGGCTTTTTTATTTAATCAATACACGAGATGAAACACTTAATTATTGGCCTCCTTACCTTTTTCTTACCGCTGGGTTTATTGGCTCAAGACACCGCTTCTAACACCGGATTCCGCGATTATACAACAGCCGTGCTCTGGCAGCAGCAATCCGGCGAGTACCGCGCCCTGTGCTTTCAGGCCTACAACTTTGCTAAGATTTCCCTGCCCCTCAGAAAGGCAGAAGTTACCAACGGCAAGAAGAACTGTGTGGTGGTGGATGTCGACGAGACCGTGCTGGACAACTCACCATTCCAAGGCTATGAGATTCGCCACAACAGGACCTATGATCAGAAAGACTGGATGAACTGGACCAGTAAAGGCATAGCCGATACGGTACCTGGCGCGCTTGGCTTTCTCAAGTATGCCGCCACTCAAGGTGTCGAGACATTTTACCTGAGCAACCGGGGAACAGCAGAAGTAGAGGCGACACTTTGCAACCTGCAGCAAATGGGTTTCCCTTATGCAGATCTTGCCCATATGATCTTCAAAACAAATACATCCGATAAAGAACCAAGAAGACAAGCCTTACAGGAGCAGTATAATATCCTGATGTTATGTGGTGATAACCTGAGCGACTTCTCCAACGTGTTCTACCGCGAAGGCAAGCAAACTAAAGAGCAGGTGGATGCCATGCAGCAGCAATTCGGAACAAGGTTTATCGTGCTACCGAATCCAATGTATGGCGACTGGGAAAAGCCCTTATACAAGCGGGATAGTAAAACAGAAGCCGAGAAAGCCGGTGAGCGCCTGCAAAGCCTCAAAACTTATTAACAATAAAGCTTTTTTATAAGCCTTTAAATATTAATTTTGTGCTGAAAAATTTAACAATATGGAGCAAAAACCAATCTACAACACCAAGAGCATGCAAAGTGCTAATGAGTTAAGTATATATAGAACGTTACTTTTAGGCATTATCATCGCTGCAGTAGGCGTTTTTCTACGTTTCGCACACGATTCTCCTACACTTTCATTGATCTCCTGGATCATCCTTTTCATAGGTGCTGCTTTTTGCTTTAAAGCTGTATTTAGAATTTTAGGATCCTAAGCGATATAGATTTTAAAAAGGGGCTGTCCAGTTGATCTGAACAGCCCCTTTTTTATTTTACACGCTTTTGGTTATCCTTGGCAAAGGCCTCCCAGCCTGAATAGGACTTGCCGGTACCGCGGGTGCTTACCCGTTGAAATGAATGGCAAACCGCAACCGCCAGTCCGTCTGTTGCATCCAGGAACTCCGGCGTCTCTTTAAAATTCAACAACCGCTGCAGCATGGCCGCGACCTGTTCTTTCCCTGCGCTACCGTTTCCAGTAATCGACTGCTTGATCTTCCGTGGTGCATATTCCGTAACTGGGATGTTCCGCGATAAGGCGGCAGCCATTGCAACACCCTGGGCTCTCCCGAGTTTCAGCATGACCTGAATGTTCTTTCCGTAGAATGGAGCCTCCAACGCCATCACGTCCGGCTTATACTGTTCAATCAAGGCAACCGTCTTTTCAAAGATCCTTTGAAGCTTTAAAAAGTGATCGTCCAAATGCTCCATCCGAACCACCCCCATGCTGATCAACTGTAGTTTACTTCCCTTTTCCAAAACCAATCCGTAACCCATAACCGCGGTTCCGGGATCAATTCCCATGATCACCCTTTCCTTTTTTTCAACCAACATAGAACAATAATAAGCATATTTGCACATACTGAACGCAAAAGATTTGACGGCAAACTACAAACGGATCTTCTCTACCCTGATTAAAATTGGCATCGTTGTATTTGCATTTTATTTCATTTACGCCAAGCTGACGACAAACCAGGACCTCGACAGCTTCGTCCGCTTACTTCAAGCTATTCCAACAAGCCAGATCATTGTCGTCCTCTCTGCCGTATTCTTCCTCATGTTTGTCAACTGGGGGCTTGAAGCCGTTAAGTGGCGCCGACTGATCGGCAGCGTAGAAAAAATAAGCCTGTGGAAGTCGGTAGAGTCTGTATTCTGTGGCTTAACCTGGGCCGTGTTCACGCCAAACCGCCTCGGCGAATACGGCGGCCGGGTGTTCTTCTTATCTCCAAAACGCCGGATCATGGGCGTGGTGGCTATGGCTGTCGGAAATATCGGTCAAATGGTGCTCACCAATGTTTTCGGTTCCATTGCCCTTTGCGCCTTTATCTACAGGTTCCGGCATATGGACTACCGGTTCCTTATGGCGCTTTGCTTTATTGCCAGCCTGTTCTCCCTGTTCCTGATCGTATTCTATTTCAACATCCGCTGGTTAAACGGTATTCTTCTTTCCATGCGTTTCACCCGGAAATACAAGAAGTTCTATACGGTGCTGGCGCGATACCGGAAGAGCGAACTGCTCCGGATCTTACTTTTTTGCCTGGCCCGGTATGTGGTCTTCAGCACGCAATACTTCATTATGTTTTTGTGGCTGATCCCTAGCCTGCACTACGCAGATATCCTGATGATGGTCTGTATCCTGTTCTTCATTCAATCCAACCTGCCTTCTCTGGATCTTTTCGATGTGGGCATCCGCAGTGTAACGGCACTTTTCTTTTTCAACTACGTGACCGATCAAAACGCCCCGGTAGTCGCCTGTACAGCCAGCATCTGGCTCATCAATATCATTATTCCTGCTATCTTAGGCAGTTACTTCGTTTTTAAACTCAATTTCTTTGGAAGCCCTAAACATGCTTGATCTGATATCCCTTGCACTAGCTGTTCTCTACATCGGGATTGTCCTTTCCTTTATCATCGGATGGAAGCGCATTCCAGCTTTTAAGCCCCCTGCAAATGCTATTCAAATCCCGGTATCGGTCATTATTGCAGCAAGGAATGAGGCCACACAGATCTCCGGAACCATTCAGGATCTCCTGAATCAGGACTACAAAAAACAGCTTGTTGAATTTATCTTCATAGACGACCACTCTACAGACTCCACCGGCAGCATCATCCAATCCTTTCAGGACCCCAGGATCAAACTGATCACGCTTAACGAACCCGAAACCATCAACTCCTATAAGAAAAAGGCGATCCAGACGGCGATAGGAGAAGCTACAGGCAAGCTGATCATCACAACGGATGCCGACTGCCGCATGGGGCCAAACTGGCTAAAAACGATCGTCAGCTATTACCAGCAGGGCGATTATAAAATGATATCCTCACCGGTTGTATTCCACCAGGAGAAAAGCTTCTTCGAGCGGGCCCAATCGCTGGAGTTCCTGTACCTGATCGGGATGGGCGCCTCCACCATTGGAAACAAGAACCCCTCTACCTGTAACGGTGCCAATCTATGCTACGAACGAGAGGCATTCTATGAAGTTGGCGGCTTCCAGGGAATCGATGACCTGGCCTCCGGTGATGATGAACTCCTGCTTCACAAGATCGCTGCGCGATACGATAACAGGATTGGTTTCCTGAAGAACAAGGATGCCATAGTCTACACCGAAGCCAAGCCGACATTAAGCGAATTCATCCAGCAGCGCAAACGCTGGGCTTCCAAGAGTACGCGGTATAAGAACAAATCCATCATTGTGCTGGGTGTCCTCGTCTGGTTGTTTAATCTAAGCATTGTGATCAACCTGATCGCGGGTATTTTCAGACTCCAGAATCTGGAGATCGGTTTGTTTCAGCTCCTGGCCAAGATGATGGTAGAAATGTTATTTCTGAGCCGCATTACCCGCTTCGCTAAACGGCAGGAACTATTAACTTTAATCCCGGCCTTAAACCTCATGCATATCGTGTATATCATTTACATCGGCATAGCCGGAAATTCTGGCAAATACAACTGGAAAGGGCGCATGGTAAAATAATGGAGCATCACAGTCCGACACGCAAGATCTGGAAAAAGTTTAAGCGCAACCGTTTTGCTATGGCTGGCTTGTTCATTATCCTCCTGTTCCTGATTATGGGGATCCTGGGCTATCTGATCACGCCAGACAAGACACCAATGGCTAATACCATGCACCTGCAATTGGGCAACCGCAAACCCGGAAGAACTTTCCAGTTCCTCAAGATCAGCCACAACAACAAGATCAAAGAGGTGAACTTTCTCGAGCTCCTGGTCAGCGGACAAGAAGCTAACTTCAGAAGCATACCCATCACTGGCTACCGTTTTGAAAAAGACAGTATTATTGCCAAAGCCTACATCGGCGATGAAGATCAACCGGTAGAAACCCGGTATCAGCTTGCCGCCCTATGCCCGGATTGCAACCTGAACCAAAGCAGCGCCAACCTCCAAAAAGAATTTATTCAAAAGAACATTTACCAGCAGCAATTTCTGCTGGGTACAGACATGTACGGCCGAGATATGCTCAGCCGCCTGATCCTGGGCATCCGGGTTTCCCTTTCTGTCGGCATTATGGCGGTCCTGATCTCGCTATGCATTGGTGTCTCCCTGGGTGCCATCGCCGGCTATTTCGGTGGCAAGGCCGATGCGGCAATCAGCTGGTTCATGAATGTGATCTGGTCATTACCATCGCTGCTGCTCGTTATAGCCATTTCCTTTGCACTCGGCAAAGGCTTCTGGCAGATCTTTATAGCCGTCGGGCTTTCCACCTGGGTGGATGTCGCGCGGCTCGTTCGCGGTCAGGTTATGGCCCTTAAAGAGGTCGAGTTTGTGGAAGCTTCCAGAGCGCTCGGCTACTCCACAACCCGAATCATCATCAAACACATCCTGCCCAATATAGCCGGCCCGATCCTGGTCGTGGCTTCCGCTAACTTTGCTTCGGCCATCCTGCTGGAAACAGGGCTCAGTTTTCTGGGTTTCGGCGCACAGCCGCCCATGCCCAGCTGGGGGACCATGATCAAAGAGCATTATGGCTACATCATCATGGATGCGGCTTATCTCGCAGTGCTGCCCGGCGTAGCCATCATGCTGACGGTCTATGCGTTTAACCTGCTGGCCATCGGCCTCCGCGATGCATTTGATGTAAAATCGCAAAACGTTACCGTTTAATATTTCTTAACTTTGTGGCATGTTGATCAATTGTTTCCAAAAGGACCTTATTGAAGCGGGCTGCGATGAAGCGGGAAGGGGTTGCCTGGTCGGACCAGTTTACGCGGCTGCAGTTATCCTGCCGAAGAAATTCAGGTCCAAACACCTCAACGATTCCAAAAAGCTCTGCCATGAACAGCGTATGGAGCTCCGATCCATCATTGAAGAAAAAGCCATTTGCTGGGCGGTGGGTTCGGCCGACAACCACGAGATCGATCAGATCAACATCCTGAATGCTTCTTTCCTGGCCATGCACCGCGCCATTGAAAAGCTGATGGTCATCCCACAATACCTGAGCATTGACGGAAATCGCTTTAAGGCGTATTCAGCTATTCCGCATAGCTGTATCGTTAAAGGCGACGGAAAATATCTGAACATTGCGGCTGCCTCTATCCTGGCGAAAACGCACCGCGATGAGTATATGGCCAATATCGCTCTGGAGCATCCCGAGTACGAATGGCACCAGAACAAGGGTTATCCAACCATCGCACACCGGCTGGTTTCCCTGGAACGTGGCCTTACACCATACCACCGCAAAACATTCACCATTAGCCACCCCGCATACGACAGATTGGAAAATGTTGATGTATAATTTGTATTTTCATCCCATTGAAAGCGCTGTTTCTTACCAACCGGGTCCCTTTTCCGCCTAAGAGCGGTTATCCCATTGTAGTCTACAATACAATAAAGGGCCTCCTTGCGCTTGGTGTAGAGATCACCTTATTCAGCCTGAACCCCAATAAACATTGGATAGATACCGATGATATCTACGATCCCGTGTTCGACAAGATCCAGTTCCATACCCATGATCTGGATACCGATGTTAACCTTTGGGATGCCTTGTTCAATATTTTTTCCAATGAATCCTACAATGTCTCCAGGTTCTATTCTGATGAGGCGGCACATAGCCTGGAGAATATTCTAAGAGAGACGGACTTCGATATTATTCAATTCGAGAGCTTGTTTGTGGTGCCCTACCTGGATGTGGTCAAGGCGAATAGCAAGGCCCGATTGATCTACCGGGCGCATAACATCGTCTACGATGTCTGGGAAAGGATCGCACAAACCGAGAAGTTCAGGCCCAGGAAGCTGTACCTGCAGTTCCTGGCCAGGCGTTTGAAAGCCTACGAAACCGAACAGATCAACCGCTTCCATAAGATATTTGCCATTAGTGAGCCCGATCGCCAAAGCATTCTGAAGTTTGGTTGTGAGATCAGTCTTGATGTTTTTCCGGTAGCCCTGGATTTCCGCGAATACCAGCCCGTTGCGCTAAAAACCACCTTTCCGACCTTGTTTCACCTGGGGTCCATGGATTGGGGGCCCAATAAGGAAGGCATCGAATGGTTCCTCAGTGAGGTCTGGCCCGATATCGAAGAGCTCAACAGTGAGCTGCGTTTTTACATCGCCGGAAAAAACATGCCCAGGCATATTTTTGAATACGACTCCGACAACGTGGTTGTTGAAGGGCAGATCTTCGATGCCGTCGAATTCATGTACTCCAAATCCATCATGATCGTACCCCTGCTGTCTGGAACGGGCATGCGGGTCAAAATTCTCGAAGGCATGGCCATGAACAAATGCATCATCGCGACCTCCATCGCTGCTGAAGGCATTGTCTGTGAGAACGGCAAGGATATTCTGCTGGCAAATTCTCCCGATGAATTCTTCCGCTGCATCCTGCAGTGCATCACCAATCCAGGCAAATTGAAGGAGATCGGCAACAATGCCCGAAAAACCGCCGAGCGGCACTACGATATTTCTTCCGTTTCCCAACGTATGTTCAGCGTCTATAGCGAGCTACTTAATACGTAAAATTGTGTACTTTTGTCTGCAATTTTAAAAAACGTATGAAAGATACCTCGTTAACAAACAAACACATTTCACTAGGCGCTAAAATGGTGCCGTTTGCAGGATACAACATGCCTGTGCAATATGAAGGCATCAACGCTGAACATTTAACCGTAAGAAATGGAGTAGGGGTCTTCGACGTATCACACATGGGTGAGTTTATCCTGAAAGGCGAAAAAGCCCTGGATCTCATTCAGCGCGTAACCAGCAACGACGCATCTAAACTATACGACGGTAAGATCCAGTATTCATGTTTGCCAAACGAAACCGGTGGTATCGTAGATGACTTGTTGGTATACCGCCTAAACGCGGAAGCTTACATGGTGGTTGTCAATGCAAGCAATATTGAGAAAGACTGGAATTGGTTTACTAAATACAATACCGAAGGTGTCGAGATGCACAACATCTCTGATAAAACATCTTTACTGGCTATCCAGGGGCCTAAAGCTGCTGAAGCTTTGCAAAGCCTGACCGATATCGACCTGGGCTCAATGGAGTATTACACCTTCAGTAAAGGCCGTTTCGCAGGTGTGGATAACGTGTTGGTTTCTGCAACAGGCTATACCGGTGCGGGTGGTTTCGAGGTTTACTTCGAGAACGAACATGCCGATCAGATCTGGGACGCCATTTTTGAAGCCGGAAAAGCATTCAACATCAAGCCGATCGGTTTGGGTGCAAGGGATACCTTACGCCTGGAGATGGGTTTCTGCTTATACGGAAACGATATCGATGATACCACTTCTCCAATTGAAGCGGGACTAGGCTGGATCACCAAATTCACCAAGGAATTCACCAACAGCGCAGCCTTGCTTGCTCAAAAAGAAGCGGGTGTTCCGAACAAGCTGGTTGGTTTCGAAATGATCGACCGGGGTATTGCACGCCACGATTACCAGATCGCAGATGCAGAAGGCAACATCATTGGCCGCGTAACTTCGGGTACACAATCGCCTTCCCTTCAAAAAGCTATCGGAATGGGTTATGTAACCAAACCTTTCGCTAAAGAAGGATCTGAAATTTACGTCCTGGTGCGCAACAACAAGCTTAAAGCTAAAGTTGTTAAATTCCCTTTTGTAAAATAGTACTTACTAACTGAATGCCAAGAAAAATTGAAGTGTGTGTAACGCCTGCGCTATTGGGCTTATACAATATTGAACAGACCATTGTCGTGGTTATCGACATCCTGCGTGCAACATCGTCCATCGTTTATGGGATCGATAACGGCGCAACAGCCATCATCCCTGTTGCCAACGTAACAGATTGTCTGAATTATACCGATAGAGGCTATTTACTGGCCGCTGAACGCAACGGATCTGTTGTCGAGGGCTATGACTTCGGAAACTCACCTTTTTCTTATACAAAGGAACGGGTGGGTGGTAAGACGATCGTGCTGACCACCACCAACGGAACTAAAGCCCTCCATATGGCAAGGGCCAAAGCCAAACAAGTTGTGGTAGGTTCTTTTTTGAACTTGCAGGCTTTGTGCGACTGGCTGAAAACCCGCGACGAAGATGTTCTGCTGCTCTGCGCAGGCTGGAAAGATCAGTTTAATCTGGAAGATACCTTGTTTGCCGGTGCGGTTGTACAGGAACTACGCCCGCATTTTGATGAATTCGACGACTCAGGCGTTGCTGCAGAAGATCTGTACCAATTGGCAAAGGCTGATCTCCGGACATATATCAACAAATCCTCACACAGCCACCGTTTGGCTGCATTAAATATTGAAGCGGATGTTCAGTTCTGTTTGCAACTGAACCTATGCCAGGCCATTCCGGTATTGGAAGGCGATAACCTGGTCCGCCTTACCGTTAATCCTGCGCTTTAAGCAGGATTAACTTTTTGTGATCTTCGGTTTATAGCCCGATTTCCGCAGGATCTTCTCCGCATCACGCTCCGCCATCAATTCCTGCAAGGTTACCTTCGGGTTTTCTTCCATATACTTCCGCACGATCTGCCAGCCGGTCCAAACGCCAAGCTTCGGTGCAGATTCTTTCTTTTCTCCCAAACCAGGTGTAAAAGGCCCCTCACTTAAGTACACCTGTATCTTCTGGTAATTGGTATTGAAAAGCAGATCACTTTCCATGAAATATCCCCAGATATTGCCTTCAAACGTTTGACACCAACCCAACTGCTTTGCTGTATAACCGATCTTCACGGAGTCCGGAACACTTTCGGGGAGTACCTGATCCATAAAATAAAGGATCTTCCCGTTTTGCACCATCTTGGAAAGCAGGGTGCGGTCTTCATCACGCTCGGGAAACATATCTTCCCGCGCAAAGGTCTCCGTTAAACGTGGAACAACATATTCCGGACTAAACCTTCTCGACAGGTACCTCGGTACATTCTGTACAATAGCACCATAAAAGCGGCTGTCCTTACCTAGGAACATATCAAGTCCGACGCCTATATAGTCGTCTCCAACCGGTGTCTGCACCTCAAAGCCAGATACAAAAGAAACGAACCTGGGAACCTTCGTATTGGGATAATAGTATAGAATATGCTTAAAGGCATCCGTCAGATCCCCTTCTATGGGCTCCATGTTTTTAAATACGCTGTCTGCGTCATGGCTCAGGTCTTTATAAGCCTGATCCTTGTATAAGACCTCCAGGATATCCGGACCGCTGTAACTTCCATTGCCTACAATACGGTTCACGTAGTCGTTGTAAAAGTTACCATATTTTTGCCTCAGCTGCTGATCTGTTTGTTCAAGGGTCTTCTGTTGTCCGGCAAACAAATCTTTATCAAAGCGCTGAATCTTCAGGTCCAGTTTAATCTGGCTGACATCCGGACGTTTACTTTGCTTACATGAAATTAAAGTAACCAGACAGATAAAAATTAGATATTTTTGGAAATATTTTACGTTATGGCTCATTGTGGCGCAAATATAAGGAGATCAGGCAGGAAAATTGCATGATTTCAGCAGGCCGTCAATACCCATAAACATGAAGGCATCAATCAACCCTTACCTCATTATGAAAAAACTTTGTATCGCATTATTTTTCCTATGTTTAACAAGCCCTTTGTTTGCACAACAGGGAACTCCTTTCAACGATTTCAGACTTGGGCTGACTGCCCACCCGACCTTTGGCTGGATCAAAGCCGATAATGGCAAAGGCAATGGCATGGGCCTGGGTTTTTCTTATGGATTGATCGGCGACTTTAACTTCGCAGAGAACTATAGCTTCTCCACGGGGTTAACGGTTACCACGATCAATGGAAAAAGTACAGAAGTGAATCCGGCTCCTTACTATGATCCTGCCATTGGGACTCCTACGGCTTATGACATCAAGTACAGACTTCAATACCTTGAAATCCCATTAACGGTGAAGCTGAAAACACAGAAAGTCGGAACGGTACGTTGGTACGGGCAGTTCGGATTGTCCAATGATTTTAACATCGGTGCCAAACAGAATGTAGACCAGGTTGGTGGCAGCTTGAAACTTAAGGATCAGAATGCCAAGGACGTGATCAAATTTTACCGTGCCGGGCTGATCCTTGGCGGTGGTGGTGAATTTGATGTGGCGCCGCACACCAGCATCATGCTGGGGCTAACCTTTAACAATGGCTTTACCAACATCAGCGATACGAAGAATGGAACCGTTAAAAACCACTACCTCGGCCTGAATTTTGGCGTTTTCTTCTAGATCTAAAATCCACTACAACGCAACAACATGAAGATAGCACTGGCTCAACTCAATTACCAGATTGGGAACTTTGAACTGAACACCCAAAAGATTATCGACAATATCGTCAAAGCAAAGGACGAAGGTGCAGACCTCGTTGTCTTTGCTGAACTGGCAGTCTGCGGATATCCGCCCCGCGATTTCCTGGAGTTTGAAGAGTTTATCGACCTCTGTGAACAGTCCGCTCAGGAGATCGCTAAACATACAACCGGTATCGCCTGCATCATTGGTATCCCGGTTAGGAACAACTTGATCGCTGGTAAAGACCTGTACAACGCCGCCTATTTCATTGAAGACGGGGAGGTGAAGTCGGTCGTGAAAAAAGCTTTACTGCCTAACTACGACGTATTTGACGAATACCGCTACTTTGAACCGGCACTAGAGTTCGATTGCATCGAATATCAGGGAACCAGGATCGCTTTAACCATTTGCGAAGACCTTTGGAACATAAACAACAATCCGATGTATGTATCGCATCCGATGGAAGAGCTGATCAAGCAGCAGCCGGAGATCATGATCAACATCGCCGCATCGCCATTTTCTTACTTGCATGATGATGAGCGGGTAGACATTCTGTCTAAGAACGCGAGCCAGTATCAACTGCCTTTGCTGTATGTGAACCAGGTCGGCGCGCAGACCGAAATCATATTTGATGGGGGATCCATGGCATTCGACAAATCCGGCAATCTGCTGGACGAGATGGCCTACTTTAAAGAAGACTTCAAGATCTATAATTTCGAAAACGGCAGCTTACAAGGGCTGGACACCATCCAGCACCAAAGCATTCCGGACATTGAACAGATCCATGATGCTTTGGTATTGGGTATCCGCGACTACTTCGAGAAGTCTGGTTTCAAAAAAGCCGTTCTGGGCTTATCGGGTGGGATAGATTCCGCCATTGTAGCTGTGCTGGCTGCCCGTGCACTTGGTCCGGAGAACGTGATGGGCGTTCTGATGCCATCCAAATACTCCACGGATCACTCCGTGCAGGATGCATTGGACTTGGTGAATAACCTGGGCTGTATGCATGAGGTTATCGCCATCAAAGAAGCTGCTGATGCTTTTGATCATATGCTAGCACCTGCATTCAAAGGCATGCCTTTCAATGTTGCAGAAGAAAATATCCAGGCCCGCGTTCGCGGGATAACCGTGATGGCGATGTCCAATAAATTTGGCTACATCGTATTGAATACCTCCAATAAGAGTGAATGTGCGGTGGGTTATGGTACCCTGTACGGCGATATGTGCGGCGCAATTGGCGTGATCGGTGATGTTTATAAAACGCAGATCTATCAACTCGCCCGCTTTATCAATAAAGATGGCGTGGTGATCCCGGAAAATACCGTTGTGAAACCACCAAGTGCAGAGCTGCGCCCGGATCAGAAAGATTCCGATTCATTGCCGGAGTATGATCAGCTGGATAAGATCCTGCATCAGTATATCGAACTCAAGAAAAGCTCCAGAGCCATTATAGAACAGGGTTACGACGAAGCCCTGGTTAAGAAAATACTGAAGATGGTGAACACAGCGGAGTTCAAAAGATATCAAACTCCGCCAATCTTAAGGGTATCGCCAAAAGCCTTCGGTATGGGCAGAAGGATGCCGATCGTTGGTAAGTATCTCTCTTAAACAGCGACTCGCTTTTTCCGGTTACGCCAGGTGAAATAAGGAATCAACAAGGCCAGAACAACGCCTGATATGGATAATAACACTGCGATGATGTCACCGCTCTTGGTATAGAAGGTGATGTCATCGTTTAGGTTTACGTCGGCTTTCAGCGCCGTGCGGGTCCACCATTTACTTTCTTTCACAATATCGCCCCGCTGGTTGATAAAGCCGGAGATCCCCGTGTTTGCCGAGCGGACCACCCAGCGTCTGTTCTCAATAGCACGCAGCCTGGCATACAGCAGATGCTGGTCCTTCCCGGATGTATTTCCCCACCAGCCGTCGTTGGTAATAATGGCGATCAGCTGTGCACCCTGCTTTACAGATCCAGCCACCCAATTGCCCCAGATCGATTCATAACAGATCACCGGTGCCACACCCACACCATTCTGAGAGTAGAATACCGAAGGTGCTTCCTGCCAGCCAAAACCGCCTACACTGCCCCCAAGTTCAGAGAATACCGGAGCCAGAAAAGTAAAGAATTCCGGAAAAGGCATCTTCTCTACCCCAGGTACAAGTTTCGACTTATGATAGAACTGCACGTTCGATGAATTTTCAACCTGTATGGCCGCATTGAACGTGTCTTTAAACATCCCCGTGTTCGGGTCCAACTGAGCCGTAACGGTCTTTTGATCGTTGTACCTGCGGGTAGATTCGATCCCGGTGATCAGGCTTCCATTCTTGTATTTTGAAATGAACTGCTGCAGACGCACATAATCCGCAGTGGTCCGAATGGATTCTTCATCGCTGTAGTTCGGAACAGCCGTTTCCGGCCAGATGAAGTATTCTGTGTTCACTTGCGCAACCGAATCCGACAAATGCGTCAGAATCTGCAGTTGTTCCGTAGCACTGATGGTCCCAAACTTCTGGTATGGATCAATGTTTGGCTGCACCGCAACCACGTTGATCGGAACGCTCTTTTCTACATAGCTGCTGTATTTAATCAGCGAATAAGCTGCAGGTATGATCACCACAGCCAGCCAGAGCAAAGCCGGGCGCTTGCCTAAATAGCCAGTATGCTTGCGGTAGGCCACATAGGCTTCGTAAGCCAGGATATTACTTAACAGGATCCAAAAAGAGCCGCCGTAAACACCCGTGTATTCATACCATTGTGCCAGCTGGTGCATTCCAGACAGGCCATTACCCAGACTCATCCAGGGGAATGCCAGGTCCCAGCTTTGGTGCAGATATTCCATCCCGATGTAAAAGGAGATCAGGCCTAAATAAGAGATCTTTTTAGAAGCATGGACACTAAGCTTGTAAAACAGCCAGAAGGCGGTCGTCATCAGTAAAGCACCCAGGCCAAAAGGAATTAAGCTCACGAGAAAGGAAACCACCAGGTTATTGTAGGCCCGGATGGCGTTGTAAACCCAATAGATACTGGCCGTATTCCAGACGATAAAGGTGAGTAATGCCGTGGAGAACACGCGGCGCCCTTTCCGTCCTTCATTGTCCTTTGCAATGGCGTGAATGGCAATGAGTAGGGGCACCAGGGCGATCAGCAGCAGGGGTGTGGTAAATGGTATCGGTGGCCAGGCCAGCCAAAGTAAAAAGGCACTCAGAAAGGCCAGTAAATTCGTCTGTTTATGCGTCATTCTGTTTAAAAGCTATCCAGAATAGTCGCTTTTTTAGCCTCATATTCTTCTTGAGTGATGAGCTGCTTGTCGTACAGCGATTTGAGTTTACGAAGTTTCAAGGTGGTCTCGTCTTCAGGTTCTTCTACAGGTGTCTGCACCGGGGTAACAGGTGCGGTAATTTCCGGAACATCTACGATCTGCGCTTCTTCAATTTCCAGGTTGTTGTTGAACACGGGTTCACTTGCCGGGATCTCCTGATATCTGTTTTCTTCCTGAAGCTGCTGGTTTTGCTGATCCTTGAAATTCTCCAGCTGTTCATAGGCCGCCTGATAGAGCTTGCGCGCCTGAACTTTTGGGATGTATTCGGTTACGATGTTCTCTCCGTGTTGAGGCACGCAAATAAACTTCGAGCCGAATAGTTCTTCTTTAAAGGATACCTCCTTGATGCTCTTCCAGGAGATGTCTTTGAAGTTCATGGTGATACCGAAGTTGGCGGGCTGGCAATAAAAGATCCGTTTGTTGCTCACCGCGATACAATCCGGTAATAAGTTTACGGCAGGTCTTTTCTGGACCGCCAGATAAAGCAGCTCTTCATTGCTGCTTAGCATATCGGTTAATTTTCCCAACACCTTTTCCACGGCCTTGGGATCCTGTTCATCATATAACAACTTATCGGGTATAATCATAGTTATGCTTTGCTCGTATGGCTATTTGTATCCTTCTTCCTGAGATCTGGATTTCTTTTGCTCGACTTTGCCGGCAACACAAATTACGAATTCTCCTTTCAAGATATTGTTTGTAAAGTGTGATTTTATTTCCGACAGCGTACCGCGCACGGTCTCCTCATACATCTTGGTCAGCTCGCGGCTCACCGATGCCTGGCGGTCTTCCCCAAAGTATTCTTCAAACTCTTCCAGGGTCTTGAGCAGGCGGTGGGGGCTCTCGTAGAGCACAATGGTGCGGTCTTCTTCCGCCAATCGCTTGATGCGGGTTTGGCGCCCTTTCTTTACCGGCAGAAATCCCTCAAACACAAAAGCATCTGTGGGTAAACCCGAGTTCACCAGGGCCGGAACGAAAGCCGTTGCGCCAGGTAAACATTCCACCTCCAGCTCGTTCTTCAAAGCCTCGCGAACCAGGAAAAATCCAGGATCGGAGATCGCCGGGGTTCCGGCATCCGAGATCAGCGCCACGTTCTGACCCTGCTTCAAAAAGCGGATGATCTCTGAAGTGGCCTTATGTTCATTGTGCTGGTGGTGCGAATAGGCTTTTTTATCGATACCGAAATGCTTTAGCAGGGGCGCACTGGTGCGTGTATCCTCCGCGAGGATAATATCAGCTTCTTTTAATATGCGAATGGCCCTAAAGGTCATATCCTCCAGATTGCCTATCGGCGTAGGCACCAGAAATAGCTTACCGGACGTCGTAATCTCCAAACTCTTGTTATCTTTGCTGAAAAAATGAATAATGCTGCAAGTTAACTATATCCGCGAAAATAGAGAGAAAGTTTTAGAACGCTTAAGTGTACGGAATTTCAAACAGACTGAGATCGTCGACGATATCATCAAACTGGATGAAGAACGGAAACAGACTCAAACCTCGCTGGACAATCTATCGGCTGCTGCCAACGCGAGTGCACGCCAGATTGGTGACTTGATGCGGAACGGTAAAAAAGAAGAAGCTGAAAAATTAAAGGCGGAAACGGGATCCAACAAGGAGCGCATCAAACAGCTTTCCGAGCAACTGACCGATATTGAAGGCCGCTTACAAAGCCTGATCGTCTTGTTGCCTAATCTGCCAAATACCCTGGTAAAACCAGGTACCAGTGCCGAAGACAACGAGATTGTTCTTGTCCATGGTGCACCGGCAGAATTGCCTGAATCACCGCTTCCACACTGGGAGCTTGCCGCCAAATATGATATCATTGATTTCGAACTGGGCGTAAAGATCACGGGTGCAGGTTTCCCGGTCTATAAAGGCAAAGGTGCTCGTTTGCAGCGTGCTTTGATCAACTTCTTCCTGGACCACGCAACAGCTGCAGGCTATAGAGAAATGCAGGTTCCATTGATGGTTAATGAGGCTTCGGGCTTTGGAACGGGGCAATTGCCAGATAAAGAAGGGCAGATGTATGAGGCAACAGTCGATAACCTGTTCCTGATCCCGACTGCAGAAGTTCCGGTAACCAACATCTACCGCGATGTGATCCTGAAGGAAGATGAACTGCCGATTAAAAATACAGCCTATACGCCATGTTTCCGCAGGGAAGCAGGTTCCTATGGGGCGCATGTACGTGGCTTAAACCGTTTGCACCAGTTTGACAAGGTAGAGGTTGTTCAAATTGTACACCCTGAGGAGTCGTACAAGGTGTTGGAAGAGATGAGTGCGTATGTCCAGTCGCTTTTAACAGAACTGGGCTTACACTTCCGCGTATTGCGTCTGTGTGGTGGTGATATGGGCTTTACCTCGGCCATGACTTACGACATGGAGGTTTGGAGTGCTGCACAGCAGCGCTGGCTGGAAGTATCTTCCGTTTCCAACTTCGAAACTTTTCAAGCGAACCGCTTGAAGCTGCGTTTCAAAGGCCAGACTGGAAAAACTCAATTGGCACATACTTTAAATGGAAGTGCGCTCGCCTTACCTCGCATCGTAGCCGCACTGTTAGAGAACAATCAAACTGAAAAAGGTATCCGCATTCCGGAGGCTTTGGTTAAATATACCGGCTTCGAGTATATCGACTAACAACATACATTTTTAACAATACCGGCAACTGCCGTCTGGCTTAACCACAAGTTAATACCAGGCGGCAGTTTTCTTTTATACAGGTTCGAAACCAGGTCGGAATCCGACCGCATCTGCTATGGCTCTGTTATGTGTTCGGTTTGCCTTGAGGCATAGGAAAGGCATAGCAAAGGCGAAGCAAAGGCATAGCAAACGCGCTGAAAAATACAAGCTGCTCCAACGCTGCTGCGGATTAAGTAAGACGCAAATCCCTTAACGGTAAGAACACACCCTTTAAAAGAAGCCGCGGTACCTGTATGGCACCGCGGCTTCTTTTAAAGGGTGTGTTCTTACAAGATCAAGATCAACACCAATATGTTAATGATGATTGCGCCAACAGAAAGGTAAACACCACCGCCACCGATTGCACGGGCTTGGCTTTTCATTTCTTTAAGCTCTTTACG
>Ga0157371_10001798_pt1 | contig 21688 bp, 18 predicted proteins | sample C45metaG_FD_113462 | JGI IMG/M metagenome (GOLD analysis project Ga0157371, IMG submission 113462) | Corn rhizosphere microbial communities from Kellogg Biological Station, Michigan, USA - C4-5 metaG | ecosystem: Host-associated > Plants > Roots > Rhizosphere > Soil | place: USA: Michigan...
ACTTAAGTCATTTCGTACCAGATCGACTACAATCACATTTTCCCTCTTATCTTTTTCACTGAACTTTAAATTGTGTTTATTTATTTCGTCCTGATGCTTATTCGCTATATCCCTTGGGAAGGTGCCTTTTACTGGTTGAGAAATAATTATACTGCCCTTTTTTTTAAATACCGCTCTGGACTTGCACACAATACGTACTTATCATTTAATTTATAAAAGCACCAACTTTGAAAGTAGCGGTCCATTCAAGCAGCTTATTTTTTATCTCAGCATAATTTACTACAGGTAAGGAAGAGAAAACACGTTTCATTTGTTTGCTCTTAGAGTTTTCACCGGCCTAAGATCGTAATTGTTTTTTCATTCAATCTGGAAGTTACTGAAGATTGAAAGTAAACTAGTACAAAAGATTTATAAGATTCACATAAGTATCAAAAAGAATTAATGGAATGAAATACACCGCCGCAGCAACAGCGGTAATTAATTTTTGGTTTACCCAACGTTTTCTATTTATTCATCGTATTAGAATCAACAGCACGCGCGGGCTGAATTTTAATACCAATGTTTGAAAAAAATAATGAAAAATAAAAATAATGAAAAATAAAAATTTAATACTATCACTAATTGTATTCGGAACATTTTTCGCAGCATGTAAAAAAACGGATAACGGGCCTACTTTAACTCCGCAGCAAAGTGCACTCACCAACAGAATATGGTCCCTGAAATCTTTGACTGTGCCAAAAGCAGGTAATGCTTCAGAAGATAGTTCTATAACCAAATCCTGTTCGGACAGTGCTTTAATGGCTTTTGATATGTTTGGCAACTATCAAATTGCAGATCCTTCGGAAGGATGTGATTCCAGTATAGTCCCTTACTCAAAAGGACGCTGGGCAATTTCGTCAAATGGAGACAGCCTTGAATTAATTGGTAAAAGAAGTTTCATTTGGAAAATTATAATGCTCAATGATACTATACTAAAAGCGACATTTCATGACAGTGTTTCACCTGAAAATAATATGCTGAAAAAAATTACTTTCAAATAATGCAACCCCGAAAAATGCCTGAGGTGCAAGAAGCCTTGTGAATAATTTGCATCCAGGTATTTTTTAGTAGATGAAATTATAAATCTTTGCAAAATTTTTTCCTTGCGGCAAAAAGAACTGAACGATATAATTATTGCTTGTAAAACAAATAATCCGATAGCCCAGGAAAAGCTATACAAGCATTTTTTTGGGCTGATGTATACCATCTGCAGAGATTATTCAGAAAATGAACAAACGGTAGTAAGCCTGGTCAATGAAGGGTTTCTAAAAATATTTATCAATATAAATATTTTCGAATTTTATAAAGGAAATTTTGAAGGATGGGCAAAAAGGATAATGACCAATACCGCAATTGATCATTTTCGTGCTCAAAAGAATAAGAATAAAATTGTGGAATTGAATGAGGATCATAGCGGCGAGAAAGAGTTGCAACATAATCCTCGTAATTATATAGAAGAAGAGGTATTGTATTTAATAAAAAATATGCCGGCCGTTACTCAAAAAGTATTTTCACTACACATTTTTAAAGGCTATTCGCATAAAGAAATTGCGCGTATACTTGACATTGCTGAAAGTACTTCAAGATGGCATATAGCAGAAGCAAGAAAAAGTTTGAGGCAGCAGGCTGATAAAATTTTATAAAAATGAAGGAGGATAAAAAACAACGAACCGACATGCAAAAGCTAGCGGAAGCCGGCTGGAAGCAAATGCATCAAATGCTTCGTGAGCAAGGGCTTAGTAGTGAGTTAACCGTTTTGGAAACTCCCTCTAAAAGAAGGCACTTATTGTTGTTTATCGGTGCATGCTTTTTTTTTATTCTCATTTTCTCTTCTCCCTTTATTTTAAATGACCATTCAATTCTTTTCTCAAATGCAAACAATAAAATAAAAGAAATTGTTTTAAATAAGGGATCAGATATGTCTGCGAGGGCAGAAAATACGCCGAAAAATCAGCTTGCGGCTCTTCCAATTTCCAATAAACAAAAAGTGAATCTTCATGAAAAAATAAATGGCCAGTTCTCGGAATTTCAAAAGGAGCGTTTCATTTCTAATTTGCAGAGTAAGAAATCATTTCTATTGAAAAAAATTTCTATTCAAAGAAATTGCAAAGTTTCAATTCCCCAATCTGATAATTTTATTGATACGACTATTCAGTTTCAAAGGACATATTCCTTATACAGCGAACCACGAAATTCGGTTTTAAAAAAGGTTCAAATTTTTGCTGGAGTTGGAGTTAATCTTTCCAAGGGAAAAAATAGTTTTGATCTCCATGATGTAAATATTCATCCAGGGGTGACTTTGATTGTTCCTGTTTCAAAACGATTAAGTGTGCATACAGGATTATGGGCACTATCCACGATTCATGGAAAAGAGGTGAGTGCGAAAGAAAAGGAAATTCTTAACCAGTACAACACTAATATTTATTACAACATAAACACAACTACCCTTATCAAAGCATCCTATTTTGATCTTCCAGTAACCTTACATTATTCGTGTAATAAAAACTGGTCAATTGGAACAGGCTTTCAATTGTCGAAATTGTACAAGGTAAATATTAAAGAGCAAAAGGAGAGTTACGATTATAATAATACGCTTTACGCTGCCACTGTACAACAGTTCAATAGCACTCCCGCAAGGGCTGCAGTTGCCTTTCAAAGAAAATTAGACATTAAAAAGTTTGAAACAAGACTTATTGCAGAAACAAATTATCGTACAGGGAAATTTCTTTTGTCTGCCGGATATTATTATGGTGTAAAAAAGACAATTTGGTTGAAAGATGCTGCTAATAGTGATCATCAGTATCGAAATGTTTATTTTAAATTAGGAGTTCAATACCGCGTGTATTAAAATCACAATTCTTCAAATTACATCCTTTGTTATGTAAGAAAAGGCCTCGCTTCCGGACGTTATAAGAAATTTCAACCAAATTATAAACAGATTTCCAATGTAACACAGAGGAGAAATTTTCTGATCGATCTACATTTAATGCTTGCATTCCGGCCAACTTTCGAAACAAAATTCTATCGCTGTTCTTTTTTTGCGGAATATTAAGATCTGTATTTCAGATAGGTTACCCGTCGTCATATTGTTTCTTGTATTTTAAAACTGCTTTTTGAAATCATTTTTCAAAAGCTCATTTATTACACAGATTCAATTACTTTTGTATTATCCAAATATCTCCTGTAACGATGAGAAAAGTTTTTTCCAAAAAAATGAATACTTCTTCGGTTCTGCTATTTACCTATGCCTCCCTATTTATTTTATTAGTTTTTTCCCGAAATCAGCAATTTTGGCAACAAAGAAAGGCTAGTTCTTCACTTGTTGAAATAGTTTCACGAGCAAATACACGGCAAATTGCGTTTACTAATTTGTACAAGGCCAATATTAATGAAGAGGTGGCTCTTTTAAAATTATCCTATTCAAGTCCCGACGATAAAAATAAGAAAGCAATAACAAAAATACGTTCGCAAATAAAAACGGATGATAGCTTATTTGTGGAATCGGAAAAGTATATTTCAGGAAGCAACGAACAGCAATTATTTAATAGATTAAGACTAATTTTTTCACATAATAGGAAAAATTTGGGCGACTTTTTTGAAGAAATTCAGCATGAAGAGCACAACCAGATCATAAAATATTATGAGAACCACCTGTCACCGCTCTTCACCGAGTTTCAACAAGTAAACTCTCAATTATTAAATTCTATTAATAATAGAGATAAAGGATTAATTAATGCTACCAGAAAGAAAATAATTGATCTTAGCAATATAAACGTTTGGATAAGTGTAGGTTTGGTTATCCTGTTAATTTTCCTTGGAGTTAATCTTATTAAGATTTTAAAAATTGGACGTAGGACTACTTTTGCATTAAAGGAAAGTGAGAAAAAGTATCGGACAATAACTGAGCAAACAAATGAAATTATTGGGAAATCGGATGCCACCGGGAGATTTGTTTTTGCGAATGAGTCTTTTAAAAAAAGGTTTGAATATAATGATGACGAGCTTTCTAAATTTACTATTTCTGATCTCCTTGAAGAACAAGCAGGAGAATTGCTTCAGCAGTCTTCGGAACATGATTTAATTAAGAAGGTTGAAAAAGCATTTAAAAGTAAAAGTGGCAAAAGGATCTATTTGGAAGGGACGATTCTTTTAGCATACAAAGATGGTTTATTTGACGGTTCGATGGTTTTTTTTAATGATGTAACAGAAAAAAAGAAACTCCAGGAATCGCTGATTGCTTCTGAATTGAAATTTCGGAATTTTTTTAATCTCGCTCCCATCCCGATGTGGGTACTTGACCCGCTATCGAATAAGTTTATTTTAGTAAACAAAGCAGCGGTTAAGCATTATGGATATTCTGAAGATGAATTTTTGAATATGACCATTTTTAACCTAAGAAGGCGGGAAGAAGGGTTAAAAGAATTGGAAGATGTACAGGTAAAAGAGAAAACGCTTATTCTCAATAAGGATAAGTCGCGAAGATTTAATCTCTATCACACAAAGAAAGATGGTGAAAAGATAGAAGTAGAAATTTACACCTCTCCAATTCTTATTAGCGACAGGCAATGTATTTTAGCCATCTCAATCGATGTTACCGAACGTAATCAATTTGAAAATACAATAACTAAGGCAATTATAAAAACTCAGGAAGATGAGCGATACGAAATTGGCAGCGAGTTGCATGATAATGTTTGCCAGATTCTTGCTGCAGCAAAAATGAGTCTGGGAATGATCCGACCATCGCTGCAACCATCGGCTGTAAAATTATACAATCAATCCTGTGATGCAATTCTCCTTGCTACCAAAGAAATTCGTAATCTTTCTCATCGGTTGGCTCCTGCTTTTTTTGACAATACAAAGCTGGAAGAAGCGTTTGAAAGTTTGCTAAAAACGTTCAATGTTGAGGAGCACTATAACGTTTCCATGTATTTTGATGAACGTTCAAAGAATATGCAGATTGAACATCAGATCCAGTTAAATTTATACCGCATATTACAGGAGCAGTTGCGGAATATTATCAAGCATTCAAAGTGCACAGAAATTGAGGTAAGTGTTTTTGTCCTCCACAACCAGTTACACATGAGAATTGCCGATAATGGCGTGGGATTTGAAGTAAATGATGTTAAACTAGGAATAGGACTTGCCAATATGAAAAGGCGGGCGGAGCTTTTTTCTGGCAAATTTCATATTAATACGTCTGTTGGCAAAGGCTGCGAAGTGATCATTATAATTCCTATTGCCAAAACAAATTGATCAAAAACCACCTACAATTTTCATAGCGGGTAGTAATCATTTTTAAAATATTTTTAGCTTAAATAGAAATAGTTAGTCAAATGGGCAACTGTAACCGTTGGATTCAAAAAATATTCCTGAATGATAAATTTTTTTTTGGATTTATTGGTTTGATTTGAATTGCTATAAATGCATTCTGATGAACCACTATCAGGATGATTGCTGATTTTCCTTCCCGAAAGACCCAGTCACGCATGCACTCGTGACCTGTCGTTAATATACCCCCATTGTACAAAAGAAAGGCTGATTTATTGTCAGAAGAAGAGTGAAGTATTTTAATTAAGATAAGCATAAATCAATTATCATGTCGTACAATTTACAAACTTGGAATAGGCTAATTTCAGAGTCCATATCCCCGGATGAATTAGAACAGCTAGGAGAAGATCAATTTATAAATGAAATTCTGGAAAGGGTTATGGAAGAAAATGAGCAGGTAAAATATCGGATAATAGAAGATGTACTTGAAAGGTCGAAGATTAAAGACAAACGGCAATACATAAAAGTTACCCAGGTCATGATTGTACATCTCCTGGATAAATTATTTTCATATAAGCAGCAAAGGAGCATAAAGCCAGAAGTTAAAAAATTTTATGAAACTCTGAGTGGGCATTTGGAAAACACACTAGCATTTATTCAAAATATTTTTAGCAATTATTTCGATTTGAATGTAAAAGCTTCGTTGGATTACCGAATAAGATTTTTAACAGAACTTAAGATGCAAACAGAAAAGATGTTCGGGATTATTAAATCGTCGCCTAAGTCCGCCATTGAAGTGAGCAACTTGCTCTATAAAAATTTTACTTCTTTTTGTTCTGATGTTAAGAGAAACATTACTTACAGGGAGCTGGACTATCAGAAAACTCTCTTGCGGGAGCTATTAAAGGAAGGTGTTTTAGCATCGGAAGAAAGGGTAAGGGAAGTGTTATTTTATTACAATTACAATCAGGACAAGTATCTTGAATTTTTATATAAAAGGGTAGCTCTGATAACCATGTTGCCTGAATCAGTAGCTGAAAGGGTTGTAGCGATACGATTACAACAAAAATTAATGAACCAGCTTCCTGTGATGCCAGGTAATAGTTTCAATCCCGGTATGCCCTCACTTACCGTTCAGCTAAATCAATGGATTGAAGAAGAAGTAAAGTTTTTAGAAAGGGATGAAATGTCGATAGCATCAAATGGGAGCTTCCGGAAAAAAAAAGGAAACAATGTGTTTGTTCATGTGCCATTCAGGGGTACTGAAATTTACTTATTGCATAAAGCATTCATTGATTCAGGGGGAGCGGCAGGAGAAACGTACAAAAGCCTTTTTGAAAAAACAGCATCTCATCTTACCAACAATAATCAAAGAGGATTTAGCACTGAAAGTCTTCAAAAAAACAGCGATAAAATAAATTATGAAGTGAAGGATAATGTGAAGCGCTTTCTTCAAAAGATGATTCGCAATATTGATAGTTATTAAACAAGCACTTCACCTGTATTTCACCTTAGTTCACCTGAATTGATTTTATACGATTGTACTTTGCAGCCATGGTTGAAATGAATTCAAAATAAAATACAGAAACAATGTTTACACAAATATCCTGGAGTAGCTACATTATAACGATTCTCTTATTATCTGTCGCCTACTATTTGTTCTTAACCATTCGATATTATAGAAAGGATGTCATAAAAATATTTGCGGCAAGAAAAGTTACTGGGGATGAAAATCTTTTAGTCGATTTTCAAAAACCAATGCTGCAATCATTTACTAGTGAAGTTCGTGCTTTTCTTGTTGAGGCAATAAAAAATAATCTGAATAAAGAGGACATTATGCAAACAATACAAATGCTTATAAGAAAATATCCAGGTGTAAAGGATATTACCTTCTGCAATGCAATTGAACATTTAATCATCGAAGAGAGTGCAGCATCCATTCACCTAAGTGAGCAGGATTTAAGTGAACTATGGAATTAGGTGGATGGATTTTTTATTATTAATTTTTAAAAGATATAAAATGAAAAAGCTTTCAGGCGTAAAAATTTTTAAGAAATGTAAGCAATTGGTCGTCACCTCAATTGTATTATTCAATTCCCTTCCAGTATCCGCGCAGGATGGTAACGCAGGAATAAATGAAGCAAATACACAGGTACGAAGTTATTTTGATTCCGGGACCAATTTAATGTACGCGGTAGGTGCCATTGTAGGATTAATAGGTGCCATAAAAGTCTACAATAAATGGAATGCCGGGGATCATGATACAGGTAAAGTTGCTGCCGCCTGGTTTGGCAGTTGTGTTTTTTTAGTGGTTGTAGCCACAGTCATCAAGTCATTTTTTGGGGTATAAAAATAAAATTCCATGCAGGAGATACTTATTCAAAAACTTCTATTGTATATGGAGGAAAATAATCCTGAGCTGTTAGTACAGTTGGGGGAAGAGTCAAGGGTCACAGATTATTTGCTGAACAAAGTGGCAATGGTAGATAGTTTGATAAGTGAGGAAGAAGATGATCAGCCGGCTTATATTCTGGAGACTGCCTGCATGGATATTTTAACTCAGGATCTGAAGCCTTCGAGGTATCAATATATCTGTAAAATACTACAGGAGGAGTTTAAAGATTATTACGAAACATTAGAACCCACTGGTCTTCAAAAGTTTGAAGCCATTAATCTTTTAGATTCGTGTAAGGAGGTATTTGATGAGTTTGGATTTGATGAAGAAAGTGAAGACAATAGATTACTACGTTATCTAATTATGGGTAGCATTAGCGAATATTTTGAACATGGAAGCAGTAAGAAAAGTGTGAGTGATGGCCTACAAGATTCAACAAAAATTACAGGAAAATATTGATGCAATCCGTATTGCTTTGGAGTGGAAGGAAGGTCAGGTTCTTTCCGATACGCAGCTCCAATGTTTAAAACATTATTCGGGTTTTGGAGGATTGAAAGCAATACTATATCCCGGTTCGTCTATCGATGAATGGATAAAATTAAACGCATCAAAAGAAGATTTAAAAGCTTACCCGCAGATCATAGATCTTCACAAATTATTGAAAATTCATTATAATGAAGAGGCATACACGAGTGTAATCGAATCTCTTAAGAACAGCGTCCTTACTGCATTTTACACACCAAAAATTATTCCGCAAGTTGTATATAAAGTCTTAATCGAGCAAGGCATTAAGCCAGGAAGAATATATGAGCCAAGCAGCGGTGCCGGTATATTTATCACTGAAGCAGCTTCTGCGTTTCCAGGCTTAGAAAAAATTGAAGCAGTAGAAAAGGATTTTTTATCTGCTAAAATACTAAGAGCAGTGAGTAGTATGCTAAAAGTTTCGGTCGGTGTTCAGGTTAAAGGGTTTGAAAATACTAATAATACAGAGAATGGTAATTATGATTTGATTATTAGCAATATTCCTTTTGGCAATTTTAGAGTGTATGATGAAAGTTACGGAGATGAGGCATTATGCGGAAAAATTCACAATTATTTCTTTGCAAAGGGACTTGATAAAATTAAGGATGGTGGCTTGCTAATTTTTATTACCACTGATGCATTCTTAAACAGTCCCTCCAATATGAAAGCGAGACAATATATTTTTAGTCGCGCTAATTTTATAAGTCTCAATGTATTACCTGATAATCTGATGAAGGAGACCGCTAACACAGAAGCTTCAACTCATTTGTTGATTCTCCAAAAGAGCAGTGATAAACACAGTTTATCCGGTGCAGAAGAATTATTGATAAAAACGAGTGAGTTAAATAATGAATTTGGTTCTTATACGCTTAATCAATACATAACTGTACACCCGGAGATAAAAATTGGTAATGAAATAAAAGCCGGTACTAATCAATATGGCAAAGCTCATGAAGTAGTTTGGCAATATGGCAAAATCGATAGCATTGCCGAAAAATTACACGATGCAATTAATGCGAATTTTAATAAGTTTTTTAATAAAGAAGAGTTTTCGATAAAAGTTAAAGAAGTACCGGCCGAATACGCAAAGCATTTAACCTTTTTGCCGATCCCTCAAGAAAATATAAAAACCAGTACGCAGCTCGGATTGTTTGACTTAGCACCTGCTAGTGAAAAAAATCAGGCCGGACGGTATATTGATAAGATTGATGAGACTAGAATAAAAAAGGCCTCCGCACGGATCATTAACACAATAAAATTTAAAGAACATCCGGGTCATGAATCTTTTGTAATCCTTGCCGCAAGGGCATTGGCGACTAATCAATACGTTTACAAAATACAATCAAACATTGCGGAAATTAAATTTCCACGTGATTGGATAAATGCTTTTGATCTTCGTGAAAAGCTTCAAAGTCTATCTGTTCAATTACAGAGTTACGATCAACAGTTTTTCAACTTCGGAGATCCTGCTTATCATGTTTCAACCGCCCATAAAAAAGATGTTATCGATTTAACTGATTTCAATCAGTTGTATTTATATAAAGAAGGAACTCTCATAGTCAAGAACAATCGAATAGGATTTCTTTCTTTTCAAGGAGACCGGGAAAGCAAAGCAATTTTCGTTGAAGCATTGTATGATGCAAAAGACCTGAATTTTTATCAGCAGTATATTTTGCTCAGGGATTGCTACCTGCAATTGATGAAAAATAGAACTGAAAATATCAGAGTTGAAAAAAATATCTTTCAGGAATTGAATATGCATTATGATCAATTCAGTAAGAATTATGGTGCTTTAAATTCCAGGAACAACCGGACTAAAATATTGAAGGATGAACCTTTTGGTTTCATGATTCTAGCTTCCCTTGAAATTAAAGAAGGGGATCAGTATATGAAGGCCGATATTTTTAATAAAGCAGATGTAGAACAAGACAAACCATTTCTAACTGATGATCCTTTGGAAGCATTAGCGAGAAGCCTTAATGATAAGGGATGTGTTGATATTAAATTTATTAGCCAGGCAATGGGAGAGCGTCCGGTGGAGGCAATACAATCACTTGGTGACCATATTTATCTAAATCCGGTAAATGGGAACTGGGAAACGGCTGATGAATATTTGAGTGGCAATGTAGTGTCGAAGTTATCTATTGCCTTAAATAACGTCGGTGCCATTTTCTATGACACGCAAATTCAAAGGAGCCTTGAAGCATTGAAGGCGGTACAACCGGAGAAAATACCTTTTGAATTATTGGATTTTAATTTAGGGGAAAGGTGGATACCTCAAAAATACTATAATCGCTTTGCGTCAGATTTGTTTGACCTGCCTACTGAGGTGAATTATTTTCGTGCAATAGATACTTTTAAAGTAAAAACGCAAAGCAGCAATGTTAAGACTAATCGAGAGTTTGCGGTTACTACAAAAACTGGTAGAACAACCTATGGACCTGTCATGCTGGAGCATGCGTTGGAAAATACTTCTCCTTTCTATACTTATGAGATAGAGGTCGATGGTAAGAAAATGAGGCTTCCTGATAATGATGCTATCCAGATGGCCCATCAAAAGATTGAAACTATACGAAGCCGATTCAACGATTGGCTAAAAGTATTGCCGGAATGGGATAAAAAGGATTTGGAAAATTTGTATAATAGCACTTTCAATTGTTATGTTTTGCGCCAATATGATGGAAGTCATTTGCAATTTCCAGGTTTGGATAAAAGAAGGTTAGGCATAAATGATTTATACAGTTCACAGAAAAATTCAGTGTGGAGAATAATACAAAACCGGGGTGCATTAATTGATCATGAAGTAGGTTTAGGTAAGACACTTACTATGGTTGTTGCTTCTCATGAGATGAAGCGACTTGGTGTTATTGAAAAGCCTATGATTGTCGCCTTAAAATCTAACGTTAACCAGATCGCAGACACTTATCACAAAGCATATCCTGCCGCTAAGGTTCTTGCTCCTGGCGAAAATGATTTTACTCCGGCGAGAAGATTAAAATTGTTTCATCAGATAAAAAATAATAATTGGGATTGCATCATTTTAACTCATGATCAGTTTGGAAAAATTCCGCAATCTCCGCAAATACAGAAACAGATTTTTGAAGCAGAATTAGCAAATCTTGAAAAGGATCTTTTTACATTAAAAAACCTGGGGGGCGATATTTCGAAAAGAATGTTACGGGGACTTGAAATAAGGAAAAATAATCTAGGTATAAAGCTAAAAGGCTTATTGAAGGATATTGAAGAAAAGAAAGATTCGGGAATCAATTTTAAGGATTTGGGTGTTGATCATTTATTTGTTGATGAGTCGCACAAGTTTAAGAATCTCACTTTTACTACACGGCACGACCGTGTTGCAGGTTTGGGAAATATGGGAGGAAGTCAGAAGGCTTTAAACATGTTATTTGCCGTAAGGACATTACAGGAAATGTTCGATAGAGATTTGTGTGTGACATTTTTATCAGGAACACCGATCTCAAACAGCCTGACGGAAATGTATTTATTGTTTAAATATCTCCGTCCTCGTGAAATGAGCAGGCAGCGCATAGAAAATTTTGATGCATGGGCGTCTGTATTTGCAAGAAAAACAGTGGACTTTGAATTTTCTGTTACCAATGAAATTATGGCCAAAGAAAGGTTTAGGCATTTTATTAAAGTTCCGGAACTTGCTTTGTTTTATAATGAGATTACTGATTATAAAACTGCAAAGCATATTAATCTTGATAAGCCTGATTTAGATGAGGAGCTTATCAATATTCCTCCTACACCTGAACAGAAAGAATTTACCCGGAACCTGATGGAATTTGCTAAAACCGGTAATGGCCTTTTAATAGGGAGGCCTCCTTTGACCAAAGAAGAGGACAGGGGCAGAATGTTGATTGCTACAAATTATGCAAAGAAGATGGCTGCTGACATGCGTCTTATTAATCCAATTGTTTATTCTGACCATCCGGGTAACAAGGTGAACGTGTCTGCGAGAAAGATTGCGGAAATATATAAGCTGAGTGAGGAACATAAAGGGACTCAACTTGTATTTAGTGATATTGGAACACCTAAGCCTAATGCATTTAATATTTATGATGCTTTGAAAGAAAAATTAGTCACTGATTTTGATATTCCTTCAGAACACATCACGTTCATTCATGACTGGACACAAAATAAAAAACCTGAACTTTTTAAAAAAATGAATGACGGCGAAATCAGGATTTTGATTGGCAGTACAGAAAAAGCAGGCACAGGTTTAAATGTTCAAAGGAATGTAATTGCCATTCATCATCTGGACATTCCATGGAAGCCATCGGAGTTGGAACAGAGAAATGGCCGTGGCGCAAGACAGGGTAATATTTTAGCAAAAGACCGTTACGATAATAAAGTGAAAAATTATGTCTATGCTGTAGAGCAGTCTTTGGATAATTACAAGTTCAGCCTGCTAAAGAATAAGCAAACTTTTATCAGCCAAATGAAGAACTGTGAATTGAATGTGAGAACCATTGATGAGGGTGCTATTGATGAAAAAAGCGGAATGAATTTCTCAGAATATATCGCCATACTTTCCGGAGATACTTCGCTACTTGAAAAAACAAAAACTGAAAAGAAGATAGCCGTATTAGAAAGCTTGAGGACGGCTCATTTGAAAGAAAAGTTGCGTTCAAAACTACAATTAGAAAACCTCCTCCGGGACAAAGAAAGCACCATGCGAACAATCAGTAAACTCAGTAAAGATGAAGAGAAGTTTACCCGACAGTTATTTCTGAAGAAAGATGGAAGTAAGGCAAATCCGATAGAATTATACGGCTTGAAAACTACTGATGCAGAGATTATTGGAAAGCAACTTATTGAATTATATAAATCATGGAAGCCAGCGATTAATGATATCGATTATATGGAGGTAGGGTCATTATATGGTTTCGGTTTGTTTATAAAAAGGCAAAGGGAAGCCTACGATGAGAAGGGAATGTTTGAGTATCACTATAGAAATATTTTTTACGCTGAGAACAAAGAAAGTGGCATTAAATATTTATGGAATCAGGGCAATATTAATATAGATAATCCAAAGCTTGCTGCCCGGTATTTCCTTAACGCTATTGATCGGGTGGGAGTATTGAATGAAAAATACAAGAAGAATCTGGAAGAACTTGAACAAAATATTCCTGCCCTTCAGCAAATTATTTCAAAGCCTTTTGAGAAAGGGGAAGAATTACAGATGCTTAAAAAGGACGTTGCTCGTTTTGAAAGGGAAATATCATTAAGGATCCAGGAAAATCAGCTGAAGTGTCAGGAGCGGAAGAATGATTTAAATGAGATAAAGGAGGCTCCGGTAATTCAAATGGAACCTCGCAAATTTAACTCTGTAAAATCTTTATTGCCTCAACGTGAAGATGTATTTATCAAAGAAAAAAAGATGAAAATTTAAAAATGAGAGAATGAGTAGTGTATACAAAATCAATAAAGGGATAAATAAGCCAATTGAATTTAAGGGACTGAAGGCGCAATATATCTGGTATTTAGCAGGAGGGTTGCTTGCGCTTTTAATCTTGTTTACTATCCTCTATATCTGGGGAGTAAACAGTTTTGTTTGTCTCGGTTTGACATTGATTTTGGGCACAGCATTATTTATGTATGTATACAAACTTAGTCATGATTATGGCGAGTATGGAATGATGAAAAAGATTGCCAGCAAGGGCATTCCCAGAGTTGTGAAATCAAGGACAAGAAGAACTTTTTTAAGCAGAGGAAAAGACAAAATAATGTGAAATAAAAATGGAAAGAAAGTTAGAAAATATTTTACCAATAATAGGAGTGGAGCATGATGCAATCCTATCGAAGCAAGGAGACGTTACTATAGCATTTAAAGTTGCGCTTCCAGAATTGTTTACCCTTTCCGATAAGGATTATGAGGCCTTTCATCAGGCATGGATCAAAGCTATTAAAATACTTCCTACTCAAACTGTTTTTCACAAGCAGGATTGGTTTGTTGCATGTAAATACAGCCCGGATTTTTTAAATCATAATTACTCTTTCTTATCGCGTAGCAGCGAAAGTTTTTTTAATGAACGTCCTTTTTTAGACCAGGAATGCTTCATGTTTTTGAGTAAAAAGCCGGCAGGGAGAAAACACGCTAATTCGTTGACATCAAATCTTTTGAGACGATCTATTGTACCTGAACAAACTTTAAAGGAAGAAATGATGCAGGATTTTTTAGATTCTGCAGGTCAATTCAAAAGAATTTTAGAAGACAGTGGCTTTATCAAATTAACCCGCATGAAGGAAAAGGATCTTTTAAGCCAGGAAAACAAAGCAGGGATTATTGAAAAATATTGTTTCCTTTTAGAAGGAACAGAACTAATGATAAAAGATCTTGTATTTCATGACGGCATTAAAGTGGGCAATGACCATTTACAGATATACACTTTAGCTGACGCAAATGATCTTCCGGCATATTGTGGATCGAGGATTAATTATGATAAATATTCTTCCGACAAGACAAAGTTCTCTGTAGGTTTTGCTTCTCCTTTGGGCCAGTTGCTTAACTGCAATCATATTTATAATCAATACATTTTTATTGATGATGCACAAAAGACAATTAAAAAGCTTGAAAACAAAAGGCTACGATTACAAAGTCTTAGTGCTTATTCCCGTGAGAATAGTATTGGCAGAGATGCTACAAATGATTTTTTAAATGAAGCAATTTCAGAGCAAAGAATGCCTGTAAAGGGACATTTTAATGTATGTGTTTGGTCGCCTGACAAGGAAAAATTGAAAGACCTTAAAAACCTGGTTAGCTCTGCACTAGCACAAATGGACGCGGTTGCTAAACAGGAAGTTAATGGTGCACCTCAAATTTTTTGGGCCGCTGTTCCCGGCAATGAAGGAGATTTTCCCATGAATGATACTTTTGACACTTTTGCTGATCAGGCTTGTTGTTTTCTAAATCTTGAGACCAGTTATCATTCTTCGATTTCTCCAATAGGACTAAGGCTTGGAGACAGGTTGACCGGCAAACCAGTTCATGTTGACATCTCTGATGAACCGATGAAGAAAGGTATATGCACAAACCGGAACAAATTTATTTTAGGTCCCAGTGGTAGTGGTAAAAGTTTTTTTACAAACCATATGGTTCGAAGTTATTATGAGCAAGGCACTCATGTAGTGCTGGTAGATGTGGGACACTCTTACAAAGGATTGTGTGACCTGGTGGATGGATATTATTTTATGTATAATGAAAACAATCCCTTAAAATTTAATCCTTTTTATATAGCTAATGGGGATGTGCTTGATACGGAAAAGAAAGAAAGCATCAAGACTCTTTTACTGGCACTTTGGAAGAAAGACAATGAAAATTTTAACCGCAGTGAATACGTTGCATTAAGTAATGCACTCCAGCTATATTTTCAAAACAATAAATTGTTTCCATGTTTCGATTCCTTCTATGAATTTTTACAAAACGATTTTGTTGAAGTTTTAAAGGCAGATAAAGTGAAGGATAAGGATTTTGACATTTCCAATTTCCTGTATGTTCTCAGGCCTTATTATAAAGGTGGTGAATTTGATTATCTGCTTAACGCAACTGAAAATCTTGATCTTTTGGAGCAACGATTTATTGTTTTTGAACTTGATAATATTAAAGATCATCCTATTTTATTTCCAGTAGTTACCATAATTATTATGGAAGTATTTATCTCTAAAATGAGAAAATTAAAAGGCATTCGTAAGATGATTTTAATTGAAGAGGCCTGGAAGGCAATAGCAAAGGAAGGGATGGCCGAATACATCAAATATTTATTTAAGACTGTTCGTAAATTTTTCGGAGAAGCAATTGTTGTGACACAGGAGGTTGAGGATATAATTTCATCTCCTGTAGTAAAGCAGGCAATCATTAATAATTCTGACTGCAAGATTTTATTGGATCAAAGCAAGTACCAAAACAAGTTTGATCAGATACAGGAATTACTTGGTTTGACAGAAAAGGAAAAGGCTTTGGTGTTGTCGGTAAATAAGGCTAATGATCCTCAAAAGAATTATAAAGAAGTATTTATTTCTCTTGGCGGCATACTTTCAAAAGTTTATCGGACTGAAGTGTCACTTGAAGAATATTTGACCTATACAACTGAAGAAAGTGAAAAAGTAAAAGTTCAGGAATATGCTACAAAATATGCAAGCATGAAGGCTGGTATTGCTGCTTTAGCTCATGATTTAAAAATACAATGATGCCAAGATAAAAGAGGGTTTGAAGTGTTTATAAAAAAAGAAAATGATGAAAAAGTTATTGGTGTGTTTAGGATTTGTTTTGGTTACCATAAATACTGAGGCGCAAATACCGGTTGCTGAAATTATTAAAGCAGGAATTGAAAAAGTAATTGTTGCTGTTGATTTACAAATCCAAAGACTTCAAACAAAGACGATTTGGTTACAGAACGCCCAAAAGGTTATTGAGAATGCCATGTCAAAATTAAAATTATCACAGATTGAAGACTGGCTGCAAAAGCAAAAAGATTTGTATCAGAACTATTTTGATGAATTATGGAAAGTGAAAAATATTTTAACCTATTACTTTAAGGTCAAAGAGATCATCAATCAGCAACTGGCCTTAGTCAGGGAATATCACCGGGCATGGCAGGGAGTAAAGCAGGACGGGCATTTTACGGTTGATGAGGTAGCATATATAGGCAACATTTATACAGGAATGATTGAAGAGAGTTTAAAAAATCTTGACCAGGTTTCGCTGGTAATTAATTCTTTTACCACACAGATGTCTGATGCAAAAAGGATGGAAATAATTGATGATGCAGCACATAAAATGCAAACTAATTATGATGATTTACGGCGATTCAACAATCAGAATATTCAGTTGTCTCTTCAGCGCTCAAAAGATGAGCATGACATTTCTGTAGTAAAGCAATTGTATGGAATTCAATAAATGATAATGAAAAAGTTTTTATTAATACTAATTATTTGCGTTTCAGCTTCCTGGGGCAAGGCGCAGACTTTTGATGAATGGTTTAAACAGAAGGAGACACAGATTCAATATTTGATTGAACAAATAGCTTCTTTACAGGTTTATAGCGAGTCACTTCAGAAGGGATATGAAATTACAAATGAGGGTTTAAAATCCATTCATGGAATAAAAAAAAGTGATTTTGATTTACATGAAATGTATTTCACCTCTCTGAAAAAAGTAAATCCGCAGGTGAAATCTTACTCAAAAATTGCAGACATTATTTTGTGGCAAAAAGCCATATTACATGCCTATAGCAAACAAAAAAAGAGAATGAAGCAGAACCAGGTATTTTCAAATGATGAGGTAAGTTATTCAGTAAAAGTTTTTAATAATTTATTAAGTGAATGTGGACAAATAATAGATCAGCTAACGGCCATTTTGATAGATGGAAACTTTGAAATGACGGATGATGAACGTCTACAAATCATTGATCAGTTGTATGATCAAATGCAGGATAAGTATGTTTTTATTCAGCACTTTGGAAATGAGACTAATGCGCTTGGTATTCAACGGTTGAAAGAGCAAAATGATGTAAAGACATTAAAAGAAGATTTTGGAATTTTATTAAGCAATAAATAAAGAGGACTATGAAAAGGTGTGTATGGATTTTGTTGTTAATGTCTTTTTCAGTTAGCAAAAGTTTTAGTCAAACTCAAGCGATACAACAATTGTTGTTGGACGTTGAAAAATTAACCGAGTTAAAAAATATTCTTACTGAATTAAAAGAAGGCTACCAGATTGTATCGGACGGTTATACAACGATCAAAAATATTTCCGAAGGCAACTTTAATGTACATGATATTTTTTTAAAAAGCTTATTGGAAGTTAGTCCGGCTGTAAAAAATTATGTAAGGATTAAAGACATTATTGGTGCGGAGTTACATATTGTCAGTGAGTATAAAAATGCATTGAAACAGTTTAAAGGAAGTGGGGAGTTTTCTATTGATGAAATCAATTACCTAGAAAAAGTGTATGCCAATCTTTTTAATCATTCTCTTGAAAATCTTCAAACAATGATAATGGTACTTACAACTGGAAACTTACGCATGTCTGATGATGAGCGAATAAATTCTATAGATGCAGTGTGGGAAGAAGTTTCGCAACAATTAACCTTTCTGCGACATTTTAATAACCAGGCGCGAATCCTTTGCCTGCAAAGAGAAAAGGAAAAAAATGATCTTTCAACTCTGAAGCAACTCTATGACGTAAACAAGTAAAGTGCAAAACAATAATTAAGATGAGAAAGTGTGTAAGAGTCATGCTATGCATGGCAGTGGGAATGATTCCGAAAGAATTATTGGCTCAAACTATCGGTAATGAAATTGGAGGGCTGCAGCAAGTATTGCAGCAGTTATATGGCGAAATGTTGCCGTTATGTTCAAAGCTTATTGGGGTGGGCCGAGGTTTGGCAGGATTTGCTGCCCTGTGGTACATTGCATCAAGAGTTTGGGGACATATTTCCAGAGCGGAGCCGATAGATTTTTATCCTTTATTCAGACCATTTGTAATTGGATTTGCCGTCTTGATATTCCCCTTCGTTATTGCTATGATAAACGGTGTTTTACGTCCTACAGTAACGGCGACAGCAGTGATGGTTGACAATTCTGATGCTGCAATTGCAAATCTTTTAAAACAAAAAGAAGAAGCCATTGAGAAGTCAAGTATTTGGCAAATGTATGTTGGCGAAAATGGAAGTGGTGATCGTGATAAGTGGTATCAATATACTCACCCGGGAGAAGATCCTTCTGATGAAGGATGGATGGAAGGGATAGGGAATGACATCAAATTCGCCATGGCAAAAGCATCCTACAATTTTCGTAATAGTATTAAGGAGTGGATGAGTGAGGTTTTGCATGTGCTTTATATGGCGGCGGCATTATGTATTAATACGATCCGGACATTTTATTTAATAGTTCTGGCGATCCTTGGCCCGTTGGTTTTCGGCATTGCTGTTTTTGATGGACTTGCTCATACACTTATGATTTGGATTGCGCGTTATATCAATATTTTTTTATGGTTGCCGGTTGCCAACATATTCGGATCAATCATTGGAAAAGTTCAGGAAAAAATGATTGCACTCGATATTCAACAGATTAATCAAAATGGTGACACTTTTTTTTCTACTGCAGACACGGCTTATTTAATTTTTATGATCATTGGCATTATTGGGTATTTCAGCGTCCCATCTGTTGCCAATTATATTGTTCATGCTGGCGGTGGAAATACACTGCTATACAAAGTCAATTCTGTTTTTAGCGCCTCTGCTTCCAAAACAATCAATACTATTTCCGGAGGTGCTGGGATGGTAGCGGACTCATTCGGCAACACAGCAAACAGAATTTCAAACAGCATGACTAATAATGGTGTATCCGATAATTATTTCAAAGACAAAATAGATAGTAAGTAATGTTTCAGAAAGCAAAAAATATTGATACTGCGTTCAGGCAGGTTAGGAGCTTTTCCTTAATGGTTATTTTGCTGTGCTCCGTTATTTGTTGTTACACAATTTATAGTTGTTTCAAAGAAACATCAGAAGTGCAATCAAGGATTTATCTCCTTGCAAACGGTAAGGCGATGCAAGCGTTTGCAGCCGATCGGAAGGAAAATATTCCTGTCGAGGCAAAAGATCACGTAAAGATGTTTCACCAATATTTTTTCAGTCTTGACCCGGATGAAAAGGTGATCCAATCGAACATTAATAAAGCACTTTACCTGGCAGATGCTTCAGCAAAGAAAGTTTACGAGTCGTTGAAAGAAAACAATTATTACACAGCAATCATTTCAGGAAATATTAGCCAGCAAATCAATGTTGATAGTGTGTTTATTAGTGTAGAAACTTATCCATTTTATTTTAAGTGTTATGCAACCGAAAAGATCACAAGGCCCAGCACGATAACGACCAGAAGTTTATTGACGGAAGGCTATCTACGAAATGTTTCAAGATCAGATAATAATCCTCATGGCTTTTTAATTGAGAAATGGAATACGATAGAAAATAGAGATATAAAAACCATAAACAGATGAAAAAGAATAAAAACAAAGGAGAGATTGAATTACCTCCATTTATGCAAAAGATAATGGCGGATTTAAATCAAAAGCTAAGAAGACTTTCTAATTTTCTTCAGGAGAAAACGGATATTTATTCTATAGGAAAAAAGAAATTCTTTCTGATACTCTTCTGTTTCATTGTTGGTTGTGAATGCAGCATATTAATCTTTTCGAGTGTGCGAAACAATCAGCAGTTCTATTACACAGTTTCTCCAATAAAGGTACTGCCCTTATTAAGGGATAGGATCACTTATCCAATGCTTTCCGATAAAGAGTTAAAGCAAATTCAGGATTTTAAATTTTACATCGACAGTTTATCAGTTAAAGATAGGGACAGTCTTTTTCATATAAGACCTCATCTTTCAGATTCAATAAAGATGGTAGAAGCGATATATCGAAAACAATTAAAAAAATAAAATTATGGAAAATCAAAATTTGCGAAAAAGGCGAGCTCTGCTGTTTTTGCCCTTGCTAGTTATTCCGTTTTTAACCCTTGCTTTTTGGGCATTGGGAGGAGGCAAAGGGGGAATTAAAGAGCAAACGCTTCATGAAGGATTGAATCTTCAATTACCAAATGCGCATACAAAGGATCTGAAAGGAGAAACGAAATTAAGTTTTTATCAAATGGCTGAAAGAGATTCAGCAAAATTGAGAAAAGAAATAAAAAACGATCCTTTGTTTGAGCAATCTTTATATGAAGATACAGTGATCGATTCAGAATCTTTTACTTATGAACCGGAACCAGATAAATCACTGAAATATTCCGATCCAATGGAAAGGAAAGTTTACCAGAAACTGCATGATTTAAATGTGCAATTGCATTCCGATAATTTGAAAAAATCAGATGACGGTGAAACAGAAAGAGAAGATGTTTTCTACGAGCAGCCAGGTATTGACCGTTTAGAAAATTTGATGCGAAACATGAACAGGGATTCCGGGACTGATCCTGAATTAACGCAATTAAATTCTATGATGGAAAAGATATTGGACATACAACATCCTGATAGAGTCAAGGTCAGGGCTCACCCAGAGGAAGCTCCAAAAGCAATTTTTTCTATCGCCAAAGCGGGTTCTACGGCTTCGGTCAGTTTACTTGATACAATTGAGCTAGAAGATAACGCAAATGGTTTTTATGGGCTTGAAGATAATAATCTTTCCGGGGAGAATAATTCGGTAGAGGCAGTCATTCCTCAAGATCAAACAATCGTTTCAGGATCTGTCATTAAAATGCGGCTTTTGAATGGTATGTATGTCAATGATGTTTTGATTGGAAAGGGCAGTTTCATTTATGGTAAAAGTTCAATTAATGGAGAGAGATTGGAGATCGAAATTAAATCCATAAAATCTGGTAGTTCGATATACCCGGTAAATCTTGAAGTCTATGATATGGACGGGCTTGCCGGAATTTATATTCCTGG
>Ga0157371_10001799_pt1 | contig 21686 bp, 13 predicted proteins | sample C45metaG_FD_113462 | JGI IMG/M metagenome (GOLD analysis project Ga0157371, IMG submission 113462) | Corn rhizosphere microbial communities from Kellogg Biological Station, Michigan, USA - C4-5 metaG | ecosystem: Host-associated > Plants > Roots > Rhizosphere > Soil | place: USA: Michigan...
GCCAGGCGTTCGCCTTCCAGGGTTGCCGACATCAACAGGATTTTCAGCGGCTGATCGTCACGAAACAGCTCGCGGCCATTCAGGCTCAAGGCCAGCGCCAGATCGGCGTCGAGGCTGCGCTCGGCGTTTTTGTCACTTGCACCAGCTTGTCAAGGGGAAGACTATCCCTATAGATCAACGTCTCGTAGGCTGAAAAAATGACGACGAGCTTGACAATAATCAAGGGAATGCGGGCTTTGGCGAATTACGAATTTGCCACGCTTCCACAAGACGTGCTGACTTTGATGCAAAAATGTCAACACGCTACCAATGGCAGTGCACCTTTCGGTCAACTAATTAAGCTCTTTGACGCGTACTGTCACATCACTGGGGCCAAAGTCACCTATTTAACGCTTTCTTCTTCATGCTTCGAAGACGTTGTTCGCGGCTTTCTAGGAGCGTTGAGTAGCGAATCTTTCATAGACGTAACAGCTTCGTACCGCAAAACGTACGCAAGACGGTTTGTGGAGATTCTGCACGAAATGGCAAAATGTATCCCGCTGACTCCGACTTTTGCAGGTAAACAAGGCTGGCCGATACATAACGAACAGTATTGGGAGAAAGCTAAAAAAAATCTAAATGAGGAGGCTATTCGCTACTGGAATGGATGGGAAGTAATCACCTCTACAGGAAAAAGCATTTACATCCCAATTGCTCCACTATGGATATCCCACGGCCCTGAATTTGCGGAGCAGATTTACGAACACCTTAAATTCTACTTATCAAAATTCCGAAACTCACGATGCAGCCAAGTCGCCCCGTTTTTGATATATGTCTCCGAAAGACCTAGGCAATGGCCAGTAAAAACCTTCAAAAACCCAACAATGATAAAAAAGCTGTTCCAAGAATATATGGTGCACTTTTTTAAAAACGTAGTGGCAAAAGAGTTGGACATACGTAACGCCACAAAATCCTATGGCGCATTTATTGAGATCATTGAAGAATCATTAATTACACCAGGCTTATTTGCAAAACCATTTCTAGGAAACCTTCCTCGCCCCAAAATCCAAGAAGTGCCAGGAGCGGAGACAAACCAAGCGAAGAATAAAAATGGTGACATCGTCAAAATTAAACTCATCACTGAAATTCCGATAAACATAACTGACTCGGAAGCGATCGAACTACTTTTCAAGCAAATTAAAAACGACGATAGCATTTTATATCGCTGGGCAACGAAACGTTGCGCCATTTCCCGCAAGGCTCAGCTTCACCGAGATTATCTAGCACTATACGGCATACCAGAGGTACGTCCTTATCACACATTAACGCGCCCCGAAAATATTAACATTCCCAATATCTGTGCCGCCTTGAAATATCGAGGACTGTCTTACCTCCAAGTTGATTTTGCAAAACGCTTTGGTAAAAAAATAACAAGAGCCTGGTTAAGTTCTCACTTAGCCCTGCCAACCGCCAACGACCTGTATCCCTTTCAAGTTTTATTAGTCCATTCCTACCCATGCATTACAGAAAGCTTTCTCCATAAATTTGAACTGTATGACAAAAACGGTGAATTGTCCGGCTTCTTAAAAACAGACGACGGCTACCAACTGATTGGTTTCAAAGATCGTAAGGGTGGAAAAAACAGTCAAATCAAAATAGACCTCAAACCCAAGCATGCTGTTTTAGTTAAACAAATAATAGAGTTAACGCAGCCCTTACGTGACACTTTGAGGGCCGATGAAAATGATGACTGGCGATACCTTTTTTTGATTTGCAGCAGAGGATTCACTTATCCATCAGTAATGAAACCTACAATTTGGAACAATGAGACAATCGCTAGCCGCTATCAGCACCTCCCTTCCGAATTTAGCGAGTACATACCTGAGAAACAAGACAAAATTATTGAATTCATCTCGAGAATATCTTTGACAGCACTGAGAGCAACTCGAGCGGTCTTGCTTTATCTCGAAAACAGAAACGAAGAATATACTGCGGTGGCTCTCGGACACAAAAAATACTCACCCGAACTTCTGAGTAGTTATTTACCCGAACCCATCTTAGCGTTCTTCCAAAGTAGGTGGGTAAGAATATTTCAACGCGGGATAATATGTCTGGCCATGAAAGACAGTCCTTACATTATGCGAGCGACGAATTTCGAGTCGATAGAAGAACTGCATGATTTTCTAAAAAATCACGGACTCAAAGATCTTCCAGAAGGCATTGTGAACCCCGAATACATTAATAGCTCGACGCTAAATTCGGCACAGAATGAGTCAGCAGATAAAGTCATATTTTCCGTAGATATTGGAATCCTTACCGCATTACTGTCTCTAAACGAGGCGGTTCTTAAATCGACTAGAGTAGACCAGTTATGCTCAAAAGCAGTTTATTGGTCAAAGCTTACCCAGTTACTCACAAAAGACATCATGGATGGTTACGACAATGACCTCCAGGACTACTTGACGATTGCGCAATCGAAGGCCGACGCTTCTGTTATGGAGAGGATCATCTATGCAACTGCCACCGACGCTGTCATTTCTTGAGCCATTGCTCGTTCCTCCCGAAGAAGAGTTCAGAACGGCCGAATGGTTATTGAGTCAATTTGACGCATCAAAATGGTTGTACTCATTCGAGTATAAAAACTCTTCGAGAGAGCTAAATTGGAATATAGCACTCCATGACAGAAGTTCACTAACCGACGCAAAGAACGCAACACTTCTGAATGGCCTGAAGTATTACTTAACAAGCAGTACGCGAGGAAAAACCGACAACTCCTCAACCAATTGCATTGTAGTACAAGCTAAGCAGTTTTCTATAGCCTGCCGAATTGTCGACTATATATTGATCAATGGTGAGCGCTTCCAAATTGGCAAATACGGACTCGAAGGGATCACAGCGGGAGATCTCAAAAAAATGCTGGATGATGTGTCCTCCTCACCATCCTCATCCGAATCGGTCTATCAGTGGTCAAAAAAACTCAAAGAATACTGTTTGAAATTAGTTGAATTGACAGATTTTTCTGAGATACAGCATACGCTTCAAAAACATCCCTTGCTAAACATCATAACCGACGAACAAACAGAGAATGACAAACTAGGGATATGTCATGAGCTCATCCCTGCAGTACGCGCCTCTCTCTTTATTAATAAACTTTATGGCACCCCACAATCTACTTACGGAATTCAACCTAATACTGTCTTGCTATCCCAACAAATCTATTCAGAATCATTATGGGGAAAACATCAAACGAAACCGACCCATGAGATACTTGGCTATAACGAGGACGTCTGTCTTTACAGAAGAGAATACGCTGGAGTACCTACCAACACCGGTATTTTTGACCGGGCGCCAGCCCAAACATACTTAATTTATCGTAATATGCTGTATCGACTGGGCATTTTGCATGAAATTGGTGTGCCCGCCCCAACTCTAGATGCGTTACTAGAAGCCGACTCCTATCTGCCAAATCTTTGCGGTAAAGGGAGGTTCCGTACCGTCCCCTCGGACATCGTATTTACTTCTATCAGAAATGCGGTAGAGTTTCATATTAATCACGGCGAGGAACTAATTAGAGGCTTTTGCCGTGTAGCGCTAGAATGCAAAAAGAAACGTATTTCCCCAGCTTCACTGCACCAATCAGAAATACTAAAACTTGTCGGTCCTAAACTTCGAGCCCTTGGTGTAAGGCGCCTTTCGTTAAGCGCACGCATGCCGGACAAACAGATGTGTAAAAGTTCAGTTAAAGGCAAACGCTCTCAGCACTTCGAAAACTTGAGAAACAATAGAGGACTTTACGATCTACTGGCAGTTTATGTTGGAGGAATTCAGCTTACGGTAGGTGTCTTGATGGGGCGTCGTGTGAGCGAGCTTTGCAAATTACGCGCTGACAGTTGTTTAGATGAAACAGAAAAATGGCTGCTTTTCTGCAATGCGAAAAGTACTCGCGGGCTGTTTGGACTTCGCCGAAAAGAAGCAAGACCGATAGACCCAATTGCAATCGACATGATCAAATCTTTAATTAAAATGCAAAAGCTTCTTAAAAAAGTTGACTACATAAAGAAATTTCAGTCTTTGTTTGCGTTACCAAACATGCTCGGAGCCGCTGACCTTGTTGATAGTAGCTCGCATAGCTACCCAAGAAATCTAGATATCTTCTGCGACTACTTTGAAACACCATTGAACAGTGATAATCGTCGCTGGTACCTTCGTCAACATCAACTTCGACGTTTTTTTGCAATGTTATTTTTCTACTGCGGCAGCTTCTCCAGCATCGACACGTTGAGATGGATGCTAGGCCAGACTAGCTTGCGCCATGTTTGGAACTATATCACTGAAAGCACAGATGGCGCTGTATTGGCAGGTGCGGCGGCGCAATATGTCGCGGAACATATTCACCAAGGCGACACCGAAAACTTTATGGAGCTCGCCGAACTCGTCAAATACCATTACGGAACTGACAATTTTCGCACTATCGACTCTTCAGACCTGCAAGACTATATCGAAAGCCTTGTCAAGGAAGGCATGGTAGAGATAGAGCCTGAGTTCTTTAGTGATCACCATGGCAATCAAATGAAACTGGTGGCACGATTAGTTACTACACGGGAGTATGTATGAAAACAAATTCATCACCGGCAATTTTAGCTATGGAGGGCATGTACGCACTTCAATTTTTATTAATACTTATTATAAAATCACCACGCCAATTCGTAAATGACCAACAGTTAAAAATGGCTATTCGAAGCCAAAATGGGTTCGCGAAGTTAGACCGTGAATTTACAATAGAAGGAGGCGCTATACAAAAAACCCATCCAACAAGTCTCAACACACTAAAAAAAAATGCCAACGACAAACTTCCAGGCGGATTTAAGGGGCTGGATGTACTACGTCGCAAATCGCTAGAAGCATTAGAGCTCGATGAAAAACGAGAAAATCGCGGCAACAAACGAAGCAAGTCGGGATTAAGTTTTAAAGTGTCAATTCTCGAGCAGGAACTAGAGATGCACCGCCATGCAAATCTACTACTACTTCATGCACTGCAAGAAGCGCTAGGGCAGTTTAATAGCATAAGAGATGCAACTGATGCGGCGTTGCGTACAAAACGGGCTGCTGACGCACGGGAAACATTAGTGGCGATAACAAGCTTGGTGATTCCTCCATTTAACTTGCCCATACGTATTCCACTGGAATCTGCGCCAAATATTTACGTAACGAATATAGATGAATACCGGAGGTGAGCAGGTGAAACCTCTACCCTCGCGAAAACTCTACAACCTACTTGGAAGTTTCAAGACTTACAGTCATTTTTCCAGCGGCCAAGTAAGCATCAGAGATGCGTCCAATATACCCTTCATGATTTGGCCGAACGGGTCTCCTTGTTTGATCGGGAACTTGTACATTCTTTCGCTCCTTAATCGAAAGGGACGATCAGGACAAGGACTTTCCAGAGCTGGTGAGAAGGGAGGTACGATGGGTGATTATGCCGCTAAAATAGGTCAACTACTGCGCCTCTGTTATCGCGATGGGATCGACCCAATCTCTCTCAGCGATTCCGTATTCACTCATTATATTGGTGAACTACGCTCAGAGCCCTCAAAACGCAACCCGAGACAAAGCAGCAGAACTGAAACTTCTGTACTTGCCATAGGTAGAGTTTGGCTTGATTTTCTTGCGTTTGTAGGGCGCTTTCACGGCGACATATCGTTTGTTTCAGACCAGGGCACCATCAAAGCTTGCGAGAAAACATATCAGAGCATAGCGCGCAGCGGTCGGAAAATTGCGCATACTTACCTGACTCATCATTCATTTGGTGTTCCAACTCGGACGCGGACGCGGAACCCAATAACTATTGAGCAAGAAAACAGACTTAGGGATGCGTCTCGATGCGCGAACACGTCAATCTTTGTTAAAAAAAGACGAAGGTGTATGCTCGATTTGTTCCACGATACCGGGGGACGTCGTACAGAAATCTCAAGGATTACAATTGACGACATTATGACGGCTTATGACATGAGTCATCCGATGCTTAGGCTCGAAACGCTCAAGCGTGGCGGAGTGGTCATTCGCTATATTCCAGTTACTAAAATGCTGCTTCACAACATACTAAACTTTATCGATATCGATAGAAGAAAAATCATTAAAACCGTTTACAAAGACGGTCAAGACCATCGCTTTCTTTTCATATCAGAGACTACCGGACGAAAGCTCAGCAGCAACTACCTTTACAATGAAATATTAAATCTAAAAAACCTCGCCGGGATTAAATCACAACTGTGCCCGCACATGTTTAGACACGCATTCATTACCAATTTATTTATACAACTCATTCACCGCCACAGACTTACTAATGAGGATGAGTTTAGACGCGCCCTACTAAATACTGAGACATTCAAGCTAGAAATTATCCAATGGACGGGGCATCTAAACTCCGCTTCAGTAGACACCTACCTCAATTTAGCTTTGCGATCCGTATCTAATTATACGGAAACCCTGAATTCCGTACACATAATTAGAGCAATGGATGCTTACTTCTCTCGCGAGTGCGAACTCAGCAAGGCGCTTAAAGAAGGCCTACCTATTGATGAATATACCAAAGCTCTCGACCTCCTAAAAAAATTATTCCAAGAAGATATGTCAATTGCAAAAACTCGCATCAATCTGGACTCTGTGTAGGGCTATCTAGCGCCAAAATGTCGACGATAGATGATTTTTAGCGAGCATTTTATGATAGCAGCACCTTGTATGGTAGAAATATCGCAATGAACTGGTCACATAGAGACCAGTTCGATTGAGACGCACATCAAGTCAGCCTTTAATTTCCTGGAAAACATCCAACTACAATCACTTCTTCTCACTTAGTCAGAGCAATGCAAACACTTCATGCTAAGCTGGCAGAACTAACGATAAGTCTTGAGCAAGGAATGCCCGTCAAGCACAAGCAATATAATATTTAAATTCAGGCCTTGACCCAGTTGAGAGATGAAGACTTCGACACCGCACGAAATATGGAACCGTTAGTAAAAAACACCTATTGGCAATTGATCACCTATTTCAAATTGCAACAATAACCCTTAGCTGACGGAACCACACAGCCAATACGCTATACAATTTTGGCAACTTGCTCCGTGTAAACCGATTATATTCCTTGTTAACCACAGTGGTTAACAGTGCAAAAATTAGGGTTACAGAATTTTAGACTGCCCCGCCCTCATGGGTTTCCTGCACTGATCGTCACTTGGAAACCAAGGCTGCATCGACCAATGTGCCGGCGCGAGGAAGAAATATACAACGCATTGATGTCACCATTCGAGCGGTTCCAAGCTCTCGCGCCTATTCGGTTTTGACGTATCGCTTGCGTAGCTTCGAAACGCCCTCAGCGACTTCAAGGCGCTCGATCTCCCCAATGACGTCCTCGAGGACTTTCGCAACAGAACGATTGTCCTTTAGGGCATAGCTACCGACCATCAACGTTATGGGGTGCGTACCGAGCACAGCAGCGATGTCGTCGAGCTTATCGATGGTCGGAGCGTACATACCTCGCTCCAATGTACTGATGTAAGTCCGGCTGCTAAGGGTGGAAAAGTCCTCCTGCGTTTGACCTTGCTTCACACGAAGCCACCGAAGAACCGTCCCGAAAGCACTTTTCAATTCCACTTTGCATGTCCTGCAAAAGGAACGATAAAGCGCTTTCTGAACAGTATATGACTACAATGTATACTGTTCATGTTGAGGGGGCGCCATGTTCGTTACCAATAGACAGGCAGAAGCGAAGGGCTCTCAGGTAATGCTAGAGCCTGGCCACCAAGGCTGGCATTTTGTTCAACAACACCTGATGTCACCTTGGTTTCACACCACGATAGCCAGATGCGAGGACGGTCTAGAGATCCTTGACGTGGTGTTCGTCGATAGCCTACAAGCGCTAACGTCTCTTCTAGAGCTAACGGAAGTAGGAGTCCAAGTGAAATCGGTACAGTTGGTGTCGCCAGGATGGCTCAACGGCTCCGGTGACTGGCGCATGGAAAGACTACTGGAAGTAGCTCGAAGTCCGGATGGGGCTTCGTTGCGATATACCCTCATTGATGGCCGGCATTACTACTTCCCTGAGGCGCAGCTAGGCTCTTCAGCAACATTTAGCGAGCTGGTGTTTCGTTGTCGGCAGGACGAAGGGGCCTAGCCTTAGTTTTTCTGCGGGCTGGATAAGACCCTGCGCGCCCATCTCAAGCCGACAAACCGAGGCCCAGTATCCCGAGAAGGGTAACCGCAACAAAGTTACCCTGGCGCACGAAGCAGCCCGCGCTGAAGGCGAAGGCTAGAGATGAACTTACTTTTGTAGTAGCGCTGGTCAAGGCATTGGCATGAGACAGACGCTATACCTTTCGCGGTTTGGCACGCGCTGTTGCCTCAGCCACCAGCGGATCATCCGGCCAGTAGTGCTTCGGATAGCGCCCCTTCAGATCCTTTTTCACCTCGGCATAGGTGCTGCGCCAGAAGTTCGCCAGGTCCTGGGTCACCTGCACCGGGCGCCGCGCCGGCGACAGCAGGTGCAGCTTGACCACCTGCCGGCCGTTGGCGATGCGCGGCGTTTCCGCCAGGCCGAACAACTCCTGCAAACGCACCGCGAGAATCGGCGGCTGCTCGCTGTAATCCAGGCGAACCGACGAGCCGGAGGGCACACTCAAGTGATGCGGCGCCAGCTCGTCCAGCCGTTGCGGCAGCGGCCAGGGCAGCAGGTTGCGCACGATGCTCGACAGGTCCAGGTTGGCGAAATGGCTGAGCCGCGACACCTTGCCCAGATACGGCATCAGCCATTGCTCCAGGCCCTTGAGCAGCGTCGTGTCACTGACGTCCGGCCACTCGCTTGCGCCCGTGGAGGACATATCCAGTTGCCGTAACAACGCCACCCGCGCCTGCCACTGGCGCAGTTCCGGGGTCCAGGGCAGCAGCTCCAGCCCCTTACGCCGCACCAGATTCACCAACGCCTGGCTGCGGGCGTTTTCGTCGAGGCCGGTCAGGGGTTCGCGACTGAAGATCAGCTCACCGACCTTGCGCTGGCGCTCGGCGCGCAACACGCCTTCGCGCTCGTCCCAATCCAGTTGATCGACACAGCGCACCTGTTCGGCCAGCACTGAATCAAACAGCGCCGGATCGAAATCAGCCGCCAGATAAATCCGTTCTTCACGTTGCCCCTGACGACTGCCGAGATCGGCGATGACCAGCCACGGCTGCTTCATCAGACTGTCGGCTTCGGCAAACAGCGCCGCACGCCCGTTGGCCAGGCGATACTCCGCACCACCGGCCCGGCGCTGCTGGGCAACGCGGTCGGGATACGCGAGCGCCAGCAAGGCGCCGAGCCAGCGCGGATGCTCGGGATCGCCGACCGGCTCCGACGCCATACCGCGCAGGTAACTGCGATACTGCCGCGCCAGTTGCCGCGCTCGCTGGACGCCACCCTGGGCGCCACGTGCGGCTTTTTCTTCGCCGGACAGCAACACCAGACGGCTGTGCAAGTCCGCGCCGGCGCCGCGCAGGATATCGCGTTCGCCCAGCAGCGCCGCGACATCGCAGGCCATGTCCGCCAAACCGAGGGCCTGGCCGCGCAACAACAAATGGGCGATGCGCGGATGCGCCGGCAACTCGGCCATGGCCTGGCCGTGGCGGGTCAACGCTTCGCCTTCCAGCGCGCCCAAACGCTCAAGCAAGTCCTGCGCCTGTGCATAAGCGGCAACCGGCGGCACATCGAGCCAGACCAGTTGCTCAGGCGACACCCCCCAACGGCCGAGCTGCAATGCCAGGCCGGCGAGGTCAGCTTGGATTATTTCCGCCGTGCTATAGGCATTGAGCTGCTCATGTTGCGCCTCCGACCACAATCGATAACAGGCCCCAGGCTCCAATCGCCCAGCGCGCCCAGCGCGTTGCGTGGCGCTCGCCCGGGAAATACGCTGAGTTTCGAGACGCGTCATTCCACTCCTCGGATCGAAACGGGGCACGCGCTCAAGACCAGCGTCAACTACTACTCTTACACCTTCGATGGTCAGACTGGTTTCGGCGATGTTGGTGGCCAGCACCAACTTGCGTTTACCTTCAGGTGCGGGATCAATCGCAGCACGCTGTGCGCAGAGGTCGAGTTCGCCGTGCAATGGACAGAGGAGTATGTCGCTCCGCTCGCCGAGGATATCTGCCAGTTGTTGATTGACCCTTCGAATTTCGGCTTGTCCTGGTAGAAAAACAAGAACGCTACCGCTCTGTTCTTCGAGCGCATCCAAGCATGCTTGGACCACTCTCGGCTCGATGTGCTCACCAGGCTGATACGGGCGTCCCCAGAGAGTAGACACCGGGTACATTCTGCCTTCGCTAGTGATAACCGGTGCACCTTCTAGCAACTGCGAAAGCCGCTCACCTTCCAGTGTTGCTGACATCACGAGAATCTTCAGCGGCTGCTCATCACGCAGTAACTCACGGCCGTTGAGAGTGAGTGCCAAAGCAAGATCCGCATCAAGATTTCGCGAGTGGAACTCATCAAAAATGACCAGCCCAACGCCTTCAAGAGCCGGGTCATCCTGAAGACGGCGCGCCAAAATCCCTTCAGTGACTACTTCAATTCGAGTTTTCGGACCGATGCGGCTTTCTAGGCGAATACGATACCCAACGGTCTCACCAACCTTCTCCCCTAGCTCACTGGCCAATCTTTCTGCGGCGGCACGGGCAGCTAATCGGCGAGGTTCAAGCATCAGGATGGACTGCTCACCAAGCCACTCTTCACCGAGGACTGCCAATGGAACGCGAGTGGTCTTACCGGCACCAGGGGGGGCTTGCAGTACAACCTCGTTGCGGGCATTCAACGCTTGGAGAAGTGCCGGCATAACGGCGTCGATTGGCAAAGAATTCATGGTGACTCCCAGGCAGACTGAGCAGTATAACGGGTGAACGAGTACGACCGATTTAGAAAGTACGAACCGCCAAATCAGCACTGACGTACAGCTCGGTGTTCTGATCGATGAGGTTGCTGGTGGTCGTAAGCACCGACCATTCAAGGTAAGTCAACGCAATAGCCAACCTCTGCAAGCAGTTGCTGGACAGCAATGGCACGTCCATCGGCAAAGCCAGCGAGCTTTCTGCTTGCCTTGACAGATCATTGTATTGGTCAGCTTCGGCTGTAAGAGGTCTAGGAGGTGGATCCTTTAGTTTTTTACTTGATTGCTATGTTTCCCCTTGTGAATCGCATCTGATGCCAGATAAGCTCGCCTTGAATCTGAACCTTCGGATTCAATAATGGGCAGTTTTAAGCCACATGCATGCATCACGCTTAGCGTTGATGCCGTCCGATCTGCTTCTCCAGCAGGGGCAGCACGGTACGAATAAGCATTAGGTGCTCTCGGATAAAAAAGACTGTCTCCAGGCTCCTGAAAAATACCTAGGTGAGTTGCATTTCGATGCTACTTGCCCCAAAAAGCGCGATATGCAGTCATGGACTGGTTGCATTCACGCTAGCTTAGAGCTCGTAGGGCTCGATGCAGGTTGCGTTTAGCGAACTGCAGAGCACATTTCGATTTTGCCATGGCTCCTACAACGCCAGGCGAACTGAGCGGATCTCATTTAACCCGCCAGAAAAATGCCCTGCTCTTCTTACTGAAGACTGGAGGCAATAGCCGCAACTCTAGCTTCGGCTAGGTCCGTTGCAGCAATATCAGCGTTCGCTTGACTCAACTGTTCGATAAGTTGAGGCCAGTAGAACCTACAAAGCCGCCCTTTATGAGGTGCGAGATCAGAAGCTCAGTGCACGCAAGGATTATAGTGACTGATGCGAGTTCCAAACGACGACCACTGAGCTCGAGTGGTGTTTGTGACGGAGCGCTAATCATAGCTCGACGCTAAAGGTCTCTACGACCGAAGCGCGGCCGTACTGGCTCACAGCGGTACGCATAAAATCGGCTGAAACGCCCACATACTAACGCTCATCCAATGGGATATTCCAATGGGAAAACGTCGTGGGCTACATAAATTACTGAAAAAAATCGCGGACGTATTGACCTCGGAACTCGTTCGCGAATGCCTTCGCAGGCTGATTCGCTGGGTTTTAGGGATGATAAACAATCCGGACGATTGATAACCCAAAAGCGGCCTACGAACGTAGGCCGCTCCTGCCGATCAATACTACCTAGCCAGCCCCCCCTAAATTTCCCAAAGTAAATAGATCACTCATGAGGGATAGCCTAGATTGCACGTCACTCCTCGACCAATTTCTCGAACTTTTCCATATGACGAGCTCCAAAATGCGCAACCAGAATCTCAAACTCATCCTTGTGAAGTGACTTTGGCTTAAAGCTTTTCAAAGCTGCTTGACTGACAAGCTGGTTGCTTGCTTCGGCAATACGCCCTTTCGTCGAATTGGTGGTGGCAACCGAGAACACGTCCATCAAACGAATTGCCATTTCAGCCTGTAGATCTTGAGAGTTCAGTACGCTCATGACGATTTTGAAGTCGTCGAATACCGCCTTGATTGTCTCATCTGCATTAGCGAGCGCACTAATTTTGGGAATCAGTTTTAAGAAGAATGGGGCGCCAAGCTCTTTGGCCCTCTCAATAGAACAGGCCCACAACCGCCGTCTATGGCTGTCATCCAGAGTTTCTCTTGCCAGCACATCCGCCATCAGTTCGTGGCCTGTGTCCTCCTGGGATTGGAGCCATATACGGATCGCCAAATCAGGTTGCTCTGCACTGCCTTTCGGCCCTTGCTGAAGAATCCGCACCAGTACCTCACTCGGAACAGGGCCATCCTTATTGGCAGCGATAGCTTTCCAAGCTTTTTGTAGTGTGTCGATATGATCGGCGTTTGCCCATTCTATGGCTGGCGTTAGGTTTGCAGCTTGCTCAGGGGTTAGCTCGCAGTACCCCCCCTCGAAAGTGCTCAATGAGACTTTAGGGTCCGCTGACCAGGCTGAACAAGTTGCTGCAATGAGTTTTCCTCGGCCCTCGCTACCCACCAGGCCGTGCTGAACCATGTGGCGCATGGACGATAAGATCCCTTGCTTTGTATGTGCAGCATCAGTCAACGCAAAGGCGCCAGCCTCATCGAATATGACTTGAGGGTCGTAGCCTGGGAGATTGTCTGACTTCGATGGCCAATGTTGAGCTAGGCAGAAGTGCAGCCATGAAAAGTGACCTGGATAACTTTTCCCCTGAACAAAGAGCTGTTGAAGGTAAGGACCTAAAACGCTCGGCGATGCGTATTTTAGGAGTGGTACGCTTGGCTGAAGTAGAGATTTAATGAATGCCTCGGAGCCAACCTGAGCCGCCAGGTGCTGAATGAGGCTGTCCACGTAGCCATGCAGCGGGCCGACTTTCCAAGCCGATTTCGGTGTATGGAGAATGAACACCTTATACCTTTTCAGAGCCGGATCACTTGCGGCGGTGCTTGTGAGAAAGGTAGAGAGAGAAGCTGCGATTGCAGTCTTAGTTGGATCAAGCAAAGTTTCGAATTGAGTCGCAATCAGTTTGATGCAATCGATGGGAAGACTCACAAAGAGCTGAGGCACCCACCCACCCATCACTCGCATGAAGTCCGTTTCATCATTTTTTCGTAGCTCGGACAGTAATGCACACGCTTGCTCAGGCAGGAAGTCGTGTTTAGCCCACAGATCAGCTAAATCGGCGGTAATTTTTATAGTTTCAGCATCTAGGGCTTCTATTCGTTCTCGGACAAATTTGAGCAAGCTTGATGCTGCCACTTCATGCTCCATCGTAGACTCTTCATCGTCGAGGTCCTTCAACAGCCGTGCGACGAAATCGCTTACGAACTGGCAAATATCTTCATCATCCGCGTGCTGAATGTTGCTTTGAGCCACTTCCCAAGCCATGCGCACAGCCGCCACACCAGAGAGAGATACATATCGTGCCAAGGGGGCCCAAAGTAGTAGTCTTGACTCGGCGCCCTGATCCATCATCTGGTCAAATATTTTTCGTGCCCGAGTGACACTGGAGACCATATCAAATTGAGGAGCTTTACTTCTCTCAAGCTCGTCTGCGAGCGCATTTATGTAGTTAAGGCCTAAGTCTGAAACTAGATTGTCGCCATAACTCTCCAGCCATTGTTCCAGCTCTTTAAAAGAAAGCTGTATGTGTTTGTTGCCGATTGAGATATTCCGATCGAGCAACCAGCTAAGTAGCTGTTCGTCGGCCCGACGCTCCAACCCGAAGTTTACACGCACTGTTAAAATCATCGGGACCGCCATGTGCACCATAGCGACGGCTTCATCAAGGCTAGGCGGTTGCATAGTTTCGCGCAGAAGCTTCACGGCTTCGGAACCACCGAGTACATCACCAACAAGGCGGGACGCTACAACACGCTGGTCGTCAGTAACGGCAGATCGCAGGATCTTCCCGATCTTCTCTAGGCCAAGTTGTGAGCGTAGATCCAGAGAATCCCCTATTTCACGACAGAGCATACTAATGAGCTGGTAGGCCGGCGGCTCGGGTAGGCGCTCTACTAAGTCAGCTATGACCCGTGATGCACGCGCTCTGAGCGTAGGTAACTCCTGCCGAAGATCTTCAAACATCTGATAGAGCGCTCGGGCTTCGTTTTCGTGGAGAGGAGCGTTGTCGTTATGCCTGGCGAGTCCCTCCAAGACCCCTTGTGTATTTCCAGAAACAAAATCACCGTAGATTGGCGCCATCTTTGGTCCCAAACGTCGAGTGACAGGGTCCTCGGAAAGTAGAAGCAGGCTTTGTAGGGAGGGCGGCCATCTTAAACCATCCAAGCTTGCGACAAATTGCCGGAGTGGCCGATGCTCAGCCTTGAGAATGAACTCACCATCAGTAGTGAGCTTGAAATAGCGCTCCTTTAAACGGTCCTGTGTTTGCAGGGGCTGATCATCCAGATTCAATTTACGGATGACGACATCAGTGAAGCGCTGCAGAAATAAGGGGTCTTCTTGGAGGTCGCGATAAAAGTCAGGAAAACTTACTTTCATCGCACATAGGGCACCAAGTGAGATGGGGTGCGATGTGACAGCGCCTTCGTGTAATCCTCCAGGCTTGTTCGTACCAAGTCCCTCGGCTTCCCTCTTTTGAGCAACCCACCAAGCTTGAGCAAAAGCATTCACGATCTGAAGGGCGTTTCTCGGATCTTGGACGCTGACGTGAATCATGCGATCAATAATCGGCGCCAGGTGGAAACCTCGCGCCTCAATACCCGCCGTGATGCTGGTCAACTTAGCCAAGTGAGCACGCGCGAATTCGCGCATGTCATGCCGAGGGGGCGGCGGTATCTCTAAGCGAAATTGGAAGATTCTATCCAGATATCTACGTGCGTCGTTGTGAGTAACTACCGAGCCAGGAAGATCGCTATTTCTGCGCCCCCGAGCAAGAGCGTCAGCTACCTTTGCTTCGTCACAAGAAATAACGAACACCAAACCAATGCCCTTTGGCAGACGATTAGCAGGTATCTCCATGAACGTGCGTACAGCATCCAGACCAAGCACCATTTCCTCGGCTGAAAGGCGATCCAAATCGTCAACGAAGACCACCAACCTTTCACATGTCTTCCCTGAGCGCCCATCCAGGGATTTACAGTCGCCAGATTTGTAGCTCCGAATTTGATCGAGTAGCAGATCTTCGTATTGTTCGGACGTGGTATTGGGGAGCTCTACTCGCGTGATAGGCGTCGACGAGACAACAGCAGGTGGTTTTATGTTCTTTAGAAGGTAGGTGTAGGCCCACGTTACGCAAACAACGATGACGCTTTTCAAAAACTCGCTTTTAACATCTAATCCGATCAACGTGAGCCAGCAAATCCCCAACAATAAGGCCATTGCTGCTATCAACGCAGGTATCGGCAACGCCCATGCCCTGAGCGTCTCCCGCGTGATGTTGAACCACCCTTTAGCTTTTTGAGTTGTCTCGCTAACCTGTCGAAACAGCTTGTCGTGGAGGTGGTCTTCCTTACCCCCAAGCTCTAGGAATACATGACGCAACAAAGCACGCTTGATGTCTTGATCATGCCCGCCAAATCGCCAAGCGTTGAAGGTGATGCAATGGTATCGATCCTTTCTCAGTCCCCCCCCTTGTTTGGAAGCATCGTTTTTCAGATGGTTTGTGTATAGCTCCTTGATGCTGCTTTTGCCGGTACCCCAACCACCAAGGAGACCTATGCTAAACGGAGGAGTTAACTCTTCTGATTCGATCAGGCTTTGCAGGCCCTCAGCGAAATGCCTGTGGCCAAATGCATCTTGATCGGCACCTGAAATTTCACGATCCAGAATGGCGGGCATGACTTTATTGTCGGTGGGCATTAATCATTCCTTTGGCCGCTGGCATTTGGCTACACATACTGTAGTCACTTCGATAGGGCTGCAATAGCTATTGCCGCTCAATGGGAGTGCGCAGCCGCGAAAGCGGCTGACCTCCTTCTCTTCTCAAGATTCCAGAATGGGGGACTTTGAGTGGCCGTTTATGGCCGATTGTGTTGAAAAAGTCGGCTTCGGTTTCCACGGCAGAAAAGTACGCGCCTGAGATTGAAATCTGTGTTTTTGGCAGAAGGTTCAGGACTCGGATTTCACGTAGCAGCGTGCAAAAGAGGTGTGTTCACCCATCAATGTTCGAGCGTTTTGGGAAAACCGACTTTTTCAACAGAATCGACCGGTCTCTGCCTGTCGTGAAGGGCTGGAGTCGACCCAATGCAGCCGGTCAGAACCGGGAGAGATCGGCAAAAAGCAGTCATCCAGATGTGTCTATGAATTTGAGGGCGATTCAATCACTCATGCTCGAACGCGGCTGAGGCAAATCGAGAATCACTTCGTCTGATTCGACGGATAAAGACCGGCAAGCCGCGCTATCACAACGCCAACATAAAAAACGCCTGAAAACTCTTCGACCATCACAAGTGAACGGGCGTGATTGGTCAACGGGATAAAATCACCGTAACCGGTTGTTGTGAGTGTCGTGAGGCTAAAATAAATCAGCTTGAAGAAGTTGCCGGGCTGGACGAAGTCAAGGTGGCCGGGGCCGAATGAGCCGGCGCTGGATATCTCGACCAAGGCATATACGAATGACCATACGAAGGCCAGCAGGATGTATCCCGCAAGCGCGCCATGCAGCTTGTCGGCAGTTATGGGCCCGCGCTTGAGAACATAGCGAAGCACGCTGCTAAACGAGACTGCAAGAGACGCCGTGTAAGCTATCCCGGCAAGATTAAGAATCTCGATACTTTCAGTCCACAACGCTGCCCATAGAAGGCCGACTCCAAGCAACGCCAGGCCCACTTTGAGGATGACTCCCCGCCGAGTCTGCCTGGCACCGAAAGCGCCCACGAGCAGCACGATTGAAAACACAATACCGAGCAACGTGCGCGCAAATATGCCTTCCTCAAGAAAGGGAAACAGTAGGATCAATCCCAGTAAGAGCAGCAATAGATAGGTGCAAGGCCCTTGCCCAATTACCAGCTGAGCTAAATCCGCGTCGGATTCGGCTTTATCCTGCGGATTTGTCATACCGGTTTCTCTGAGAAGTAATGACCCGTGGATTCCTGGAGGGTGGCTAGAGCTACCTTTCAGCGGTCTGAGGTTTCAGATCCCATGCCTTGAGTTTTTTTGCAGCGGTTCCGAAAGGCCCCAACTGGTACACGGCCGCACCGGCTGGTGAGAAGATAAATGACTGGAATGGCTCGGCATTCATTTTGTCGAGATAGTCACGGGGAGCAACTCCCGTGCTCACATGGGGATTGAAATTCTCGCCAGACATTTTCGGGACAAATGTCGATACGTACTGGATGAGCGCCGCGTCACTGCCGGGATCGTCGTGCGCAGCAGTAAACGCTTCAATCGGGCCGGTTTCTACGGTGAACGGCTCCACGGCGGCAATGATGTCCTTCTGCAACTTGATGATTTCCGGTGTTGGCTTCGCGCAAATGCCGGCGACCCCGAGCGCTCCAGCGGGCGCGTAGTAGTATTTGAACGCCTCCAGTTTCATGGCACTCACATCGGCGCTCAGGAGAACCTTCTCCGCAGCGGCATAGACCTTGTCGAGATCCTCCGTGCGGACGAAACGCTGAATCAGCGTGATATGTGGACGATGCGTGGCATCAAGGGCGAAGCCTTTCGGGTAGATCGCGAGCAAGCGGGCGTTATTGGCGTCGGAGTAATTGAGCATCGTGCTGTCCGGCTCCAGGAGAATGTCGATGGCGGTAACTTTGGACTGCGCGGCCGGGAAAACGGTTTTCCAATCGTTCTTCATGCTGACCACAGTCCAACCGCTCGTCTTCGCCTGCTCATCCAGTGCGGGTGGGAAAGCACCCAGTTTGACGTCCGGCAATCCACGAGCTGGACCATAGGCGAATTCGCGTGCCGCATCGTCGTGTAGCACCAGCAGCTCGAATCGCGCGCCGCTGCCGCCTTGTGTGAATTCCAGCATTTCTTTATCGCCGCGGGAGTTACCAAAAGCAGCAATTGGGCGGCGGCCAATATGCTGATTGATGCCGACTGGCTTGTCGCTCTTGTCATCATTGAAGTTGAGTTCTGACAGGCGTACGAGCACCGGCTTGCCGTCACGCAGTTCAAATTTCGTCTTAACGCTGCTTCCAATGATCTGTTCTGGCGGGATACCGTAAACATGCTCGGTCCACGGCCGCATGAACTCAATGCCACCACCTGACACGATGAAGGTCTTGAAATCGTTCTCGCGCAGGTAGGCGAGCAGTTCGAGCATGGGTTGATAGGTCATTTCGGTAAAGCGCTTGCCGGTCTGCGGATTTTTCGCCGTCGCGATCCAGTCCTTGACGATCTTCTCGAACTCAATAGTGGTCATGCCCGTGTGGGTGGCCATCACTATTTCAAGCAGCGCGTGGTCGCCACCCGCAAGAGCGGTTTTCAAATCCCCCTTGAGCAGCGACGCGAACGGCTCCTTGGTTTTCCACTCGGGATGCTGAGCACTAAGCACCTTTACGCGGTCGAGCGCGAAGTACAGTTGAACGGGCAGCGGCTGCTCGCTCCAGAGAGTACCGTCGTTGTCGAACGTGGCGATGCGTTCCGTGACCGGCACAAAGTCCGGTGAATCGGGTTGGGTGACCTTTTCGACAAAAGTGACGATGGACTGCTTGGTTTTACCATCGTTCCAGGAGGGAAGCGGATCAGAGGACTGCGCGCCGATCGCGGTAAAGGCCAGGACGTAAGTCAACATCGCGGCTAGGACCGTTTGTATACGGATAGTCTTCATCGGTCTGGCTCTCAAAATAGAAGCCGCACCCAGTGAAACGGGTGCGGTTCAGCTAGCGGGGTCAGCGTTTCATTGTGTGAACGTTATTATTGTTTTCCCGTCGACATGTCTTCGATCTGCTTCTGCATCTTCGTCAGATTGAACGAACCTGGCGTCTGGCTCGGTGGGTAGTCCTTCATGGTCATCAGGAACTTGCCGACCATTTCGGTGATCGGCACGATGGCGTAAACGTGATCGATCCACCAGTCGTTGTAGGTGTTGGAGTTGTGCTGGGCTTTCTCAAACGGATCGCGGCGCAGGTTGAAGATCAGTGGTGCACGCAGTTCGACGAAAGGTTCGCGCCAGAGAGTCATGGTTTCTTCGCGGTTTTCCATGAAGACCACCTTCCAGTCCTGGAAGCGAGCAGCGACGATCTCACCGATGTCATTCACATAGATGAATTCCTTGCGCGCAGACTCTTTTGTTTTGCCAGTGAAGTAATCGAGCTGGTTGTAGCCATCGATATAGTTCTTGTAGGTACGACCGTTAAGCTCTACGCCTTTGAGCAGCTTTTCCTTGATATCCGGCGCGCCAGCGATGGCCGCGAACGTCGGTAGCCAATCCTCATGCGCAACGATGCCATTAAGCGTAACCCCTGCTGGGAAATGACCTGGCCAGCGCACAAACATTGGCACCCGGTAGGCGCCTTCCCAGTTGGTGTTCTTTTCACTGCGGAAGGGCGTGGTGCCTGCATCAGGCCAGCTGTTGTAGTGCGGACCGTTATCCGTTGAATACTGGACAATGGTGTTGTCGGCGAGTCCGAGGTCGTCGATGACCTTGAGCAGTTCGCCAACTTGCATGTCGTGCTCGACCATGCCGTCGCTGTATTCATCCTGCCCGGAAATGCCGCGATGTTCGGCCTTCACATGAGTGCGGAAGTGCATGCGTGTGCCGTTCCACCACACGAAGAACGGCTTGCCGGCTTTGGCTTGAAGCGTAATGAATTCCTTGGCGGCGGCGACGGTTTCGTCGTCGATGGTTTCCATGCGTTTCTTGGTGAGTGGGCCGGTATCCTCGATAGTCTGGCCACCCTTGCCGTCAGCGAAGCTATGGATCACACCGCGCGGTCCGTATTTCTTCAGGAACGCAGGGTCTTTCGGATAGTCCAGGTTCTCTGGTTCCTCTTGAGCGTTCAAATGGTAGAGGTTGCCGAAGAACTCATCGAATCCATGCATTGTCGGCAAATGCTCGTCCAGGTCGCCCTGATGGTTCTTGCCGAACTGGCCAGTGGCGTAGCCCTGACTCTTGAGGATCGTGGCCATGGTGACGTCGGTCTTCTGCCAACCCTCCTTGGCGCCAGGCAAGCCGACCTTGGTCATACCGCTGCGAATGGGAACGGAGCCACCGATGAAGGCCGCACGTCCGGCGGTACAGCTTTGTTGGGCGTAATAGTCGGTGAAACCCAAGCCTTCCTTGGCGATGCGGTCGATGTTTGGCGTCTGGTAGCCCATCATCCCGCGATTGTTATAGCTGATGTTCTCGATGCCGATATCGTCCCCCCAAATGACGAGGATGTTGGGTTGACTGGATTGCGCAAAGGCTGTGAACGATGACAAAAAAATACTGGAGGCGGCGAGCAGCATTACGGTTCGTTTCATGGCTATTTCTCCTAAAGAGCAATTGCACTGAGTACGCTGATTTTTCGTAAATTGTTGCGGCGTAGAATGCGCGTAGTACCGTTGAGTCAATTTTATTTTTCGACATCGCCGGGTTGCCAGTACCCATAGATTTTTTCTCAGCCAAGCCATGCAACAGCAGTAGGTAAAAGCAAAATCTGTGGTTGCCGATACTTTCCTCTATTGGCTAGAGGGCTCGGGCTTTTCCTGCTGGGGCCGGGCAGCGTTTTTCAATCTCGCTTGAGTTTTCACGCTGCCGTTACAAAACGTGCTGATTTAAATCAACTAACCGGCTTATATGCGATTGGAGAAGGGGCGCCTGTAGGTCGTCGGCAGACGGTGACCTTGAACTCTAGTGTCAGCTTTTTTTGAGATGTACTCGAACTCTGCACCGATGCGATTAAGAGGCTTCGTGCTTTGCGCTGTATGGGCGCTCTGAATGATCACAGCCGGTAGCTGCCCTCCGCGAAGGGCCGCTATGGGTAGTTTTTTCCTGACGCGACCGGCTGCTTTTGGCCGATTCTGTTGAAAAAGTCGGCCATGGTTTGCGCATCAGAAAAGTACGCGTTCGAGATTGAAATCTTTACTTTTGGCAGAGGCTTCCGGACTCGGATTTCACGTAGCAGCGTGCAAAAAAGGCGTTTTCACCAGTCAATGATCAGGCAGTTTGGGCAGACCGACTTTTTCAACAGAATCGGCCGATCTCTGCCCATCATAATCGGCAGAGATCGGCCAGAAGCAGTCGTTGAGAATGTTGCGTTAGTACTGGTAATGGCACTGAACTATTAGCTAGGCTTTTCCCTTTTATGGAGCGCAGTAGATGCCTGTTTTTGAAATCTCACCACTCGAAGC
>Ga0157371_10001801_pt1 | contig 21660 bp, 16 predicted proteins | sample C45metaG_FD_113462 | JGI IMG/M metagenome (GOLD analysis project Ga0157371, IMG submission 113462) | Corn rhizosphere microbial communities from Kellogg Biological Station, Michigan, USA - C4-5 metaG | ecosystem: Host-associated > Plants > Roots > Rhizosphere > Soil | place: USA: Michigan...
AGTGCGATGGGAATTGATTCTTCCGGAAAGGGTATTATTTATTTAACCGAATCAGTTACAAAAGTTTTTTCTCAGCAACCTGATAAACTTAAGCTGGAAGTAATTTCTACACGAGTAAGTGGTAATAATGGATTGGGATTTAGTTTTCCTGCGATTATAAGTTTTTATAAAAACAATATAAACATCGCTGAACAAATAAATCCACGGGGATTTGTATCTCCGATTGCAGATAATGCCTTAAATTTTTATAATTACAAATTCCTGGGGAGTTTTTTTGAAGATGGAAATGAAATCAATGTTATTAAAGTAATTCCTAAACATGATTATGAGCCTCTGTTTTCAGGAATTATTAATATCACGGAAAATGACTGGCGCATATTTAGTTGTCATTTGACACTTACTAGAAATTCTGCTTTGGAAATTTTAGATTCGCTACAAATTTCACAAATTCATTCGCCTGTTGAAAATGATATTTGGAGAATCAAAAACCAGGTAATTCATTTTAGCTTCAACAAATTTGGTATCAGGTCAGAAGGCGATTTTGTGAATGTGTATTCGAAATACAATCTTCATCCTGATTTTGCGAAAGGATTTTTCGATCGTGTAAAAATTAAATATGATACTGCAGTAAATAAAAAACCCCATTCCTATTGGGATTCTATAAGGCCTGTTCCGCTTGAGCCGCAGGAGATCAAAGACTATAAAACCAAGGACAGTGCTTTTGCAGCACGCACCGATTCGACTGAAAAAGATCTGGATTCATTACAAAAAAAACAAGGGCCGCTAAAGATCACTCAATTGTTTTGGTCAGGCGTGAATAGAATACATTACAGCAAAACGAATCCTTACCAAATTCGTTTCGATCCTTTATTAAAAACACTGCAATACAATACTGTAGAAGGCCTGGCGATCAATCCCTCGTTGGTGATTTCTAAATATTCAAAAGCCTTAAAAAAGCAGGTAAGTTTTATAGCGGATTTACGATATGGGTTTAATAATCGGCATGTAAATCCCTGGGGTGGTTTTGTATTTGAAAATAAGGATGCTTTTGATCCTGATAAAAAGTTTGACTGTCATTCATTTTTCTTTGCGGGAGGAAAAAGAGTAAGCCAGTTTTTTAAAGAAAGTGATATTGATGGTTTGGGAAACAGCATTGCAACTTTATTGTATGGAACCAACGCTATGAAAATTTATGAAAATTATTTTGGCAAAACCGGCTTTACAAAAGAATGGGAGAATGGTGGGAAATTTTTAATAGAAGGAGAATATGAAGACCGGCTTCCTTTGAACAGCACGACAAGATATATTTTGGATAAAAGCTGGAGTTACAGGTTAACCCCTAATTACCCTGTAGAAATTTTATCATCACAATTTGGACGCCATCAGGCAGTTGTCGTTCATGCTTCATTTAGTTTTCAACCCGGGCAACAATATATTGAGTTTCCAAAAAGAAAAATTTCTTTAGGTTCAGAATATCCGACTTTTACAATTGATTACAGCAAAGGAATTAAAAATATTTTCGGTAGTGATGTTGATTATGATAAGTGGTCGTTGAATGCGGCAGACGAAGCGAATTTAAAACTGGCGGGTGTTTTAAAATATAGTTTCACCTTAGGTGGATTTCTAAATAACAAGTCCTTATTTGCACAGGATTACAAACACTATTACGGAAACCAAACGATCTTCGCCAATCAATATGTAAGGTCATTTCAAAATGCCACTTACTATCAGTTTAGCAATGCTTCTTCATTTTATTCTGAACTGCATTTTGAACATCATTCAAACGGCTTGCTTTCGAACAAAATCCCTTTATTAAAAAAATGGAAGTGGAATTTTGTAGAAGGCGCAAATGCATTATACATAAATCCCGAAAGAAAATACGCTGAAACATTTGTCGGGCTTGAAAACATTTTTAAAATTCTAAGGGTTGATCTTGTAGTGGACTTTGAAAACGGATACAAGCCTGTATACACTTACAGAATCGGATTTGACGGATTACTTGCGGCACCTCTTAATTATGAAAGATTTAAAAGAACCGAGAAGATCATTGGCGTTTGGTAAATAAAAAGAGCTGTACAATATATTTCGATTTTGCAACTGTTCATCATGATCCCCGTTAAACCAATAAATATTAAGAATTTTATTTTTGTTTTACTACAATCTTTTCTGAATATTCTTTAATCACATTACTAAAAAACTTTTGTGTTGAAGCGAATTTGTCCGCAGGAATTATATTTTTTGTAAGCTCAAGAAAAGCAGTAGAAGTGATTGTATTTGCCTTCTCGTCATAAATATATTTTGTTTTAAAGACACCATATTCAAATTTTTCATCTTTGGAAGATGGGAGATTTTCAACAGTAAAATCCTGAGGCAATTGATAAATGGTTGTGTCTGTTTTTATGAACGGATAAGGAAAATAAAAAGCTTGTGTACGATTTTCAGCGGCAGGTAAAATGCTTTTCCAAATTTTATAAATTCTGGGGTTTAAAAACATTTTGTTTCCTGCGGTAAATTCAGGCACTTTTTGAATTTGTAATTTGAAGGATGTTTTTGTAGAATCAGTTTTCTGATCAGTAGTAAGATCAAATTGATCCGGTTGCAAAAAACCCAACCTTTTTACCAAGTATTCTTTCTGGTCATCTTTCTTCTCGTTCAACACATAATGAACAATCTCTTCTTTGTATTCTCCTTTTGATTGCATAAGACTTTCACTTTCTCCGGAGGCATCATCCTTAAGAACTACTCTGGTAGTAAGATGAAAAGTATTTTCGGCCGCGCAACTTTTAGGCGTAGCGACTAAAACACCACCTTGAGGGGTAATTAGAAGCGCGTTTCTGTTTTCTGTAAAACTTCCTAAAATACCCGGATCAGTTGTTGTGCTTGTACATTCAAGCCAGGTAGTATCTTTTTTGCCTGGAACACAAAGGATTACATGATTGAAAGAATTATGAGGAAACGCAGGATCAACGGGCTGTTTGTCATACTCGGCATTAATAAGGGCAGGATAACTCACAATGCCAACGGCATCAAGAATTGCTTCCATGTAATTTGAAAGTGCTTTACAATCCCCATACTTTTTGTGGTCAACAAAATTGGCGTCAAAAGGTTTGTACCCGCCAATTCCCAATTGGATACTTACATACCTGAAATTCGACTGAAGATAATGGTATAGTATATTTATTTTTTCTTTGTCTGATTTTACATTTTTCACCATATCCTGTAAATAACTTTTTGTTTCATCAGAAAGATTGATAGAACCCTTGGAAAGATTAGCATACCATTCACCAAAGTTCTGCCAGCTTGAAAGATCTCCTTCATTGCCATCCATCGAAAATTTATTAGGCGATAAAAGTATCGCGGGATATGAACTTTCATAGCTGGCACAACCTTCTTCATTAGCTGTTGCGGCAAGATCTTTTACCTGCCAGACATACGTTTTTGTCTTGCCGGATGTAGTTACTGATGCAGGTAAATTAATGTCCTGTTGTTTATATTTTAAATCCAGATTAACAGGAACAGTCACTGTGTATTTTGAATTTTCAACAGATTGTTCCGGAACTTGGATATGATAGTCAAAATAATTTAAAGTGCCTTTATATTTAACATCATAATCATACTCGACTGTAAGAGGATAGGAGGGTGCCGACACTCTGAAATAATATACCATGCCATCAACAACAAGGCCATCGCCGGTCCCTAAAGATCTCATCTCTTTCATTTTATACCTGTTCACCGGTTTTCCATGTGCATCGAACACCTTTATTTCTGCATCTTCAAGTTTGGTAAATTCATCTGATTCTTTCATAAAGAAAAGAACGTCTTCTGCTTCGGCATCAAGAACCGTATAAACCTGGTGTACAGATAACTTGGCAAGGCCAATATCTTTAACTTCAAAATTGATTATCTCTTCTCTTTTTACACTGTGTGCATTTTTTAAAAGGGAATCAGAAAGGGTAGAAGCGTCATAAATATTTATTTGTGAAAAACAGTCGCAAACTGCAAAATACAATATGGTAGCAATTATCAATTTTTTCATCAGATATTGGTTTTCCTTTTGATTACGATCTGCTCATTCAATTTACTAAACAGTTGCTTGTAGAATTCATGAAAAGCAGGATAAGAGCTGGCTGGATAATAGGAACGTTCAAAATTGAGCGTGATCCTGAAATTAATAAAACTGTCGCCCGGCTGGATTAGTCTTTCCATGATTATACTTGTATCAGGCATGATCATTTTAATATTCTGTGGCAGTCCTTCAAATTGATATCCCTCCGGAATATCTACTTTACCCACGATCGTGTACGATTTGGGATAATTAAAATCTATGTCAGTCTTTCTATCATCTCCAATAAATGGATTTTTTTCAAGTCCCTGGAAAAGATTCAGACTAAAATATTTATAATCTCCACTTGAACTTAAGGGAAGTGAAAAATCAAGCTTTTGCTCCAAAGGCAATGTGTCAACATCAACGTTCTTCACTTTTATATTTTCTACTTTAAGCGCCGAGAAATCTTTGTTAAACAGATCAGGGAAAGAGGTTTTATCTTCTATCCATTCTTTTACACGCGGATTTTTAGAATACCCGAAACTATAAATGGTCGCCTTGCCTTCCATCAAATCACTGGAATCAATCTCCGCATACAATGAAACGAAGTTTTTCCAACGGTCTTTGTCGTTCGACAATCTGATCCATCCTCCATATTCCTTATCAACGACAAAAGCTTCGTTATTTAAAACATCATAAGGAATAAGGTATGCTGGATTGTATTTATCTGCTGCATTTAAAACATACCTCTTTTCGCCAATTAAAACACAAGTCATGGTATTATTAAATTGATCAAGAAAAGGATAAGTAGTATTTACTGTTCCGTTGTCTTTGGTGCTTACCAACAGAGGAAAAACCGTGAGGCCGGCATCTCTCAAAAGATCAATCAGAATAAAATTAAGTTCGGCATTACTACCTGATTTTTTATCCCATGCAGAGCGTATACCATCTGAGGAGTAAATATTTTCTGAACCATTCCAGTTCATATTTTTTCGAACATAATCATGTATGATGACCATCTTGTGATAATCATCCTTCACATTGACTAAAGAGTCATCCAAATCTTTGGTATGAGGCAAGTGTTTTTTTAACTGCAGTCCAAAATCTTCACTCTTTAATAATTCCTCGGTAAGTTTGGGCCAGGTGGAGAGTATTTCATCGCTTCTGCCGTCCGGATAATCGATACGGGATAATTGCGAAACCACACGCTGAAGATAATCTTTCTCGGCACCCATGAACGGCTCATCTGTTAAAGCCGGAATATTTTTTAAAATATAGCTTTTTTCTTCTGATTGATTAGAAATAGAATTACTGCCATAATAAATATTGTCATTTACGATTTCTCTTTTTTGCTCTATTTGCTGATACGCCAATACCTGGGACACAAACCTGAATATCGTTGGAACTTTTGTTGTGAAGCTGCTATAGCGGGTAGGTATGTCATCCTGAAAATACCAGTCAGGGACATTTTCAATAGATTGTTTCTCATCTGTATACTTATACTCAAACACACTTCCTACTTTAACATCCGGAAGCGTAAAGGAAACTTCCGAGATCCTGTTGTTGATCTTCTTTATGTAAATCGATGATTTGTCCAGCTTGGTGGTGCTAATCTCTCCAGACTTATCAATGTTATAGGTTACGCCTGCGATGTTCCTGATTAATTCATAATTAGAAGCACTGTAAAAATGAATCTTAATGTTTGCTTCGTCGAGACCCTTTTCTTTAAAAACTTTAATCCTTACTCTTTTATTCGTTATGATTGTAAAATGCCCATCGTTTACATCATAACTTACATCACCAATAGAAATCAATTTATAGGCTTCAGCATCTTTATCAAAGTCACATTCTTTTAATTCGAGATCAGTTTTATCTATATCACCGAATTTGGGAATTTCTTTTTGAGCAAAAATTACAGAAAATGACAGCAACAGAATTGTTGTAAACGAAAGTTTTCTCATAGCATGTTAGTTTTAATAATTTACTAAAGTATAAAAAAATAATAATTAAAATTTTTTTATTCTATACTACTGGAACGAATTTTTTGGCCTCATATTTTACAAAGCGTAAATTTTCCGCAAAAAAGTATTTCATTAAAAATATCTTCGGATGTCATTAGTAAAGAGACTAAAAATCAATTTTCCTGTTTTACATAATCCAAGGTCATTCCGCTATTTTTACAAAAAATAAGAAAGATGAAGAAAATGATTTTTTATTCCTTGCTCACAGTTTTCTTTTTCGGTTGCAAAGCCCAGAAGGCTGTAACTTTTGTTCAGCAAAAAAACGGTAACACGCTTTTGTGGGAAATAAGTGGTAATGGTTTGCAAAAGCCTTCCTTTCTCTTTGGCACATTTCATCTTTTGTGTAAACAAGATATCCATTTCAGTGACCAGTTAAAAAAAGCGGTGAATTTTAGTGATGAAGTATACATGGAACTGGATATGGATGACCCTTCCACCATGCTTGGAGGCATCCTTTATATGAACATGAGGGGCGACACAACGCTTTCTGATCTTTATACTGCTAAAGAGTATACACGTTTAAAAAATTATTTTTCAGATACTTTAAAAATGCCCCTCACTTTATTGCAAAAAGCAAAACCTTACTTTTTAGTTGCTTTGCTGTATCCACGAATGATGAATTGTTCTTCTCCCGCAGGAGTGGAAGAGCAATTGGTAAAGCTGGCAAAAGAAGATAAAAAAGAAATCCAGGGTTTGGAAACTATGCAGTTTCAGGCTTCCGTTTTTGACAGTATTCCTTATCAATGGCAGGCGAAGGAATTGTTGAAGAACATTGATAGTTTTTCAGTTAATAAAAAGGAATTTGAAACAATGCTTGATTATTATAAAAACCAGGATATGGATTCAATTAAAAGAATGCTGGGAAAGAGTGAGTTTGGATCTGACAAATATGATGACCTTTTACTAACTGACAGAAATAAAAAATGGGTAAAGAAACTGGATTCTTTCATGAAAAAAGAAAGCGTGTTTGTGGCGGTGGGAGCCGGGCACCTGGTTGGAGATAATGGATTGATAAGCCTTTTAAAGAAACAGGGTTATACAGTAGAAGCTCTTAAAAACAAATAGCATAATGAATTGAAGAAAACAGGCAATCATAAAAAAATAATGATAGAAAACATGATCCCCGTGATAGTTGCAGAATTTTATATGAGCAAACACGATAAATAAAAAAGCCTGCAAAAATACAGGCCTTGATATTAATTCTTCGAGCTTCCTTTAGAACTGTTCCAGTTTGCTAAAGAAAAAATCACCTTCAATTTGTGCATTCTCATCGCTGTCGCTACCATGAACAGCGTTCTCGCCAATCGATGCGGCGTATAATTTCCTGATGGTTCCTTCTTCCGCCTGAGCCGGATTTGTAGCGCCTATCAATTTTCTGAAATCTTCCACTGCGTTTTCTTTTTCCAAAATGGCTGCAGTGATAGGGCCTCGACTCATAAATTCTACCAGTTCACCATAAAAAGGCCGCTCTTTATGTACTGCATAAAATTCCCCTGCCTTTGTTTCGGAAAGATGTGTCATTTTCATTGCCACAATACGAAATCCCGCTTTATTGATCATTTTCAAAATGGCGCCTGTATGTCCTTTGGAAGTGGCGTCCGGCTTGATCATTGTAAAAGTTCTGTTAGTAGTCATCATTTTTTTATTTTGGCTGCGAAGCTAATAATTTAATTAAATACTTTTCTTATTGCCGCTGCTTAAATTATTATTTTTAACGATAGTATTTCCACAACCTCCAAATAACAATTCTCTTTATTTCATTTATTGAAAAGAAGGCTATAAATTATATATTTACATCGTTTCAAACTGAAAAAAAGTGAAGTAAATGAGAGCTGTATTTGAAATTTTACCTTCGGATTATAACCCGGAAAATTGTTCACTCCTATGTGAGCTGAGCAATGAAGGCTTTTCCTATTGTCTTAAAAATGAAGAGACAAATTCATTTTTAGGGCTTGCGGTTTATCATTTTGATCATTCAAAATTTGCTGCAGGTTTCCCGATTGCATTACAGGTGCTCTTTCATCAGCAGGAAATTTTTTCAAAAAAATTCAAGAAAGTTTGTGTCGCTTATTCATTTCCACAGAGTGTTTTGATTCCATTTTCAATTTATAACCGTGAAAAAAATCAAACCGTCATGAATATGATGTTTGGTGATGTAGAAGCTAACGAAGTGATACTTACAGATGTTATTTCCGATCAATCAATGTACAATTGTTACCGGCTTACCCCAGCCACTTTGGAGATCATTAAAAACGAGTTTCCAAACGCCTCAATGTCCCACCAGTACTCACTTCTGTTAAAAAAAGCAGTGACTGAAAACGATAGGATGTTGGTGATTTTTTATTCGCAAAAAATTGTGGTAGATCTACTTAAAGAGGCAAAACACGTCCTGGTAAATACATTCAATTATACTACTGCTCAGGATGTTTCTTACATTCTTTTAAACATTTGCCAACAGTTTGGAGTAAAAAATATTCATCTTCAGATAAGTGGTTTGATAGAAGAAAATTCTGCGCTTTATAAAGAGATCTATAAGTACTTTGATGATATAGAACTTTCAGGATTTCGTGAAGGATATCAGTATGCCCAAGGAATCACCGGTCTTCCTTCGCACTATTTCACGTATATATTTGATATTGATTCATGCGAATAATAACAGGAAAATATCGTGGCCGAAGAATAAATCCTCCCTCAAAAATGCCCTATACAAGGCCTACAACAGATGTGGCGAAGGAAGGTTTATTCAACATCATTGAAAATAATATTTCAATCGAAGGAATAAAAACGCTTGATATTTTTGGTGGCACTGGCAACATCAGTTATGAGCTCGCTTCGCGTGGTGCTGCTGATCTTACTATAATTGAGAAAGATCCAAAGATGTATGAATTCATCAAAAATAAGATCCATGAATTAAAAATTGAGAACTGCCGCGTAGAGAAGAATGATGTTTTTCGCTTCCTGGAAAATTGCAATGAGAAGTTCGACCTGATTTTTGCAGGGCCGCCTTATGCGCTTAAAAATATTGATGATCTTCCGCGCATTGTTCGTGAAAAAGAATTATTGAAAGAAGGAGGATGGTTTATCCTCGAACACACACCAGCCAATAATTATGAAAAACAATTATTATTCAAAACAATGAGAAATTATGGAACTACTGTTTTTTCAATTTTTATAAATAAATAAAAAAATTTGAAACCTATATTTATAACAGGCACTGGTACTGATGTTGGGAAAACACTGGTAGCCGCGATCGTTACAGAAGCTTTAAAAGCAGATTACTGGAAACCTGTACAGGCCGGATTTTCTGACGGAACAGATTCTCTATTTATCCAGGAAATGATTTCCAACAATAAAACAACAATTCACCCAGAATTGTATAAATTAAAAATGCCGGCGTCCCCGCATTTGTCTGCCGCTGCAGAGAATAAAGAAATTAAAATAAAAGAAATAATTAATCATTTACCAAAAACAAAAAACCGGTTGGTAATAGAAGGAGCTGGAGGATTAATGGTTCCTTTGAACAAAAAAAAAATGATCTTAAATTTGATATTGCGATTAAAAGCTAAAGTAATCATCGTTAGTAAAAACGAATTGGGAAGCATCAATCATTCTTTGCTTACGGCGGCTGTGTTAAAGAAAGAAAAAGCAGATGTTGCGGGATGGATCTTTACCGAAGATTATCAAAATTATGAAGACGAAATAGCTGGGTGGAGCGGTTTCCCGCTGATCGCAAATGTTAAACACCTGCCTGTAGTTTCAAGGGAAACCATCAAAGAACAAGCTTTAAAGATGCGTCCCTTATTGAAATCCATATTATGAAGAAACAAGATTTAAGAAATATATTTAAACAAAAAAGAAAGGATCTTTCACTTCATCAGATTGAAAAACTTAATGATCTTATTTTGATCAATTTTCAAAAGTTACCTCTTCCTCCGGTTGAATGTGTTCATACTTACTTATCCTCTTTAAAACTCGGAGAACCAGAAACCGCCAACATCATCAAGTACCTGGAATTCAAAAATCCACTCGTAATAGTTGTAATTCCGAAAGTCGACATTCATACAGGTCATCTTACTCATTACCATTATAACCATGGAGTTGAAATGATTAAAAACCAGTATGGAATTGATGAACCAGCGGGTGGAAGCCAAATTTCTGAAACTGAAATAGATTTGGTTTTGATTCCTTTACTGGCATTTGACAGACAAGGCTATAGAGTTGGTTTTGGAAAAGGTTATTACGATAAATTCCTTGCAAGATGCAGGAAAGATGTTTTAAAAGTTGGCTTAAGTTTTTTTGAACCGGTTGAAACAATACAGGATGTTACCGGTTATGATATTCCACTCGATTTTTGCGTAACGCCAAAAGAGAATTTCATTTTTTAATTCTAAACCTGATTTCTTTCAATCAAATTTTTATTAATGCTGAAAAGATCCAGATATATTTTAATGCCGTTTTCTCTAATATATGGCGTAATTATCCGGATGCGAAATCAACTTTATGATAAAAAAATTTTCCGCTCAGCCAGGTTTGATTTTCCGCTCATTTGTGTGGGTAACTTAGCCGTCGGAGGAACCGGGAAAACGCCGATGGTTGAATACCTGATTTCTATTCTGAAAAAAAAATACAAAATTGCCACATTAAGTAGAGGTTATAGAAGAAAAACCAAAGGGTTTCTGATCGCTACTGAAAAAAATAAAACTTCCGAAATTGGCGATGAGCCGATACAGATTCATAAAAAGTTTCCTGATATAACGGTTGCGGTTGCCGAAGAAAGAGTGATTGGCATTCCGCAATTACTTTTTGCCAAACCTGAGACCCAGGTAATTGTTTTAGATGATGCATTTCAACATCGGGAAGTAACGGCCGGATTAAATATTCTACTCACTGACTATAATAATCTTTATTCCAGAGATTTTTTACTACCGGCCGGCAATTTAAGAGATGAAAAAAAAAGTAGTGAACGAGCTGATATCATTATAGTTACAAAATGTGAATCAAATTTAAGTATAGTTGAAAAAGAATCAATCTTACATGAATTAAAACTGAAAACCTACCAGCAAATTTTCTTCACAACGATCAGCTACCAGTTACCACACCATTTATATTCTGGTGAAATATATAATTTAAAGCCGGATATCGATGTGCTGCTCGTTTGCGGAATTGCCAATCCTAAAACCATTGAATCGGAACTCATTTCAAAATCAGCATCTTTAAAAATGTTACGCTTTAACGATCATCATATTTACAACTCACCGGACTTAAAAAAAATCACGGAACAATTCTCAAAGATCAATTCTTCAAAAAAAATAATAATTACAACAGAAAAAGATGCTGCCAGGCTTTCTGCATTTGAAGAAGAATTAAAAGAATTGCCAATATTTGTATTACCAATGGCTCACAAATTTTTATTTGATGAAGAAAAGAAATTTGAAAAATTAATTTTAGAGTATGTCCAATGTTTTGAAAACCGGAATAATACCGATCCACAATGACTTTGCCTGCACGGTTCTAAAACCATAAAAGAGAAATGAAAAATCCTATAATTTATATTATGTTAAGTAGATAAAATGAATATTAAAGGAAACAAAAATTTCCGTTCTCTCCTTCATCTTCAGTAAACGAAGAAATAAACTGAAATTTAAATTAGGAATAAAAAAGCCCCGGGAGTTTCCGGGGCTTTGAGATGAATTTGAACTATTTAGTTCACAAATTTCTCATCTGCTGAATTATACTTATCCTGGTATTCCTTCAGTTTATCTTTATTACCAAGACTTTGATAAATACTTTCTAATAAATTAACTGCAGATTTATATCTTGATTTTTCTGTTTTCTTGTACCCTTGCTCAAAAACGGTTGCCGCTTTTTCTGCATAAGGAGCTGCTTTTTGCAAAAAATCTTTTCCCTGGTCTGTGAGATCAGATTTCTTCTTTTTTTGGTCGGCCGTTAATGTGGCACCTTTAATTTTTGAAGCATCGTCTAAGGCGTAAATCCCTTTGTTGTAATAATATTGAGCATACAAAAGATTTACGTTTCCGTTATTTGGCTCTAAAGAAAGCCCTTTATCCAACTGGGTTTGCAAAGCGCTCAACAATTGATCTTTATTAGGAATAACCGTTCCTTCATCGCTTCCATAAATATAACTGAATAATTCAGTAGCATAATTTAAGCGATAGCGAAGGCTATCAGGATTTTTGGTTGTTAATTCATCGTATTTTTTAAAAAGTGCATCATGAGCGCCTTTTTCCCTATAATAATCCATCTCTACAAAATCATAGTAATCGTCATTAGGGAAAACTTCTTTACCAATAGTTGCATATTTTACCATGTTTGCAGAATCCCCTGCCTGTTTGTAATCAAGTGTTAGCCATTGGTAAGGAAGTTCGAAACTCGGATCTGCAGTATTGTTCGAACTATGCAAACCGCCAATGTGTGCATCAGCTATTTCCTGGAAATATTTGCGTGCGGTATCATTATTCTTTGCGTTCAATGCGGCTTTGCCAATATTAAGAACTAAAGTGGTATCAACGCTTCCGATGCTCGCCCATTTATGTTCGCGGATATATTGTCCAACATTGTTTGCTTTTATAAACAGGTCCATAGCTTTTGTAAAACCTGCAGTATCGGGTTTGTTGCTCGAATTAGCTGCTGCATTAAAAGCGTTAGCTGCTTCACCATAATAGCCGGAGTAAATTCCAAAAATAGGTGAATAGTTATCTTTAATAACCATCAGCGTTACTGCACTGTTGTTGGAGTCAGTCATTGCCTTTTTAAAAGCGTCAAAAGCTTCATCATATGGATCTCCGGTGAATAAACTTTTATAGGCCGAGCTATCCGCCATCAAAGTATAGACTTTACTCTTTAAATAAAGAGCCTGAGAATTGGTAGGATCTTTTGCGAGAATCCCATCAATTTCAGTCTTGGCCTTTTCATACTTTTTATCGTTTACATAACTAGTTGCCTTTTTTAAATCTTGCCCAAACGTTAGGGTGACAAGAACCGAAAACAGGACTGGTAAAAGTATTCTTTTCATGAGCTATTTTTGTTTTAATTATTGATTTTCAGTTGTTTCATCAAAGTTATTTGAATTTTCATTTTCATTTCCGTCCGCGTCTGTATTTAAATTATCATCCTGATTTTCATCGGCCAATTCTGATGAAATTTCATGATTTTCTCCAATAGCAATTTCATTTTCGGTTCCTTCTTCATCCGATTCATGTTCATCCAAACTTGTGGTCGCTGCTATTTCATCTCCTTCATCTAGCCTGATCAGTTTCACTCCCTGGGTAGCTCTTCCTGCCTCTCTGATAGATGCAATTGATGTACGAATAGTTACACCGGATTTGCAGGTTATCATTAAATCTTGCGTTTCCTTAACATTTAAAAGGCCAATTAGGGAGCCGGTTTTATCAGTTACATTGATTGTTTTTACGCCTTTCCCTCCCCGGTTAGTAATTCGGTATTCTTCAACAGCGGTTCTCTTTCCATAACCTTTTGCACTCACTACCAGGACACTGGTCGCCGGATCATTAACATTTACACAAATCATACCAACAACCTCATCATTATCCGGGTCTACAGATATTCCAAACACCCCTATTGCTCCTCTACCCGTAGGCCTTACTTTTTTCTCCGGAAACCTTATGGCACGCCCTGTTTTCACGGCCATCATTATCTGTTGATTTCCGTCAGTGAGGCAAGCATCAAGTAACTGGTCTCCCTCGTTGATCGTAATCGCGTTGATTCCGTTTTGCCTTGGTCTTGAAAAATCAGCAACTTTAGTTTTTTTAATAATTCCTTTGCGGGTACAAAGTACGATATAATGATTATTTATATACTCCTCATCCTGAAGATTTTTAATTGTAATGATTGTTCTTACATTATCGTCCGGCGGGATTTGTATTAGGTTCTGAATGGCACGGCCTTTGCTTTGCTTATCACCTTCTGTTATTTCATAAACTTTCAACCAAAAGCATCTTCCTTTTTCAGTAAAGAATAATAAAGTGTGATGAGTCGATGCAACGAATAACTGGTCGATATAATCCTCCTCACGCGTTTTGCTTCCTCTTGCTCCTCTGCCACCTCGGCGTTGCTGGCGGTATTCAGTAGCTGATGTCCTTTTAATATATCCAAAGTGTGAAATGGTAACCACCACATCTTCTTCCTCGATAAGATCTTCCATACTTATCTCATCAGCCATATAAGTGATTTCAGTTTTACGTTCATCACCATATTTATCTTTAATTTCAATTAGTTCATCTTTGATAATTTGGAATCTTTTCCCTTCATCAGACAAAATTTCCTTTAGGTTTGCAATGGTCTGCATTACTTGTGCATGTTCTTCTCTTATCTTATCTCTTTCCATGCCGGTAAGGCGCTGTAATCTCAGTTCCAAAACTGCTTTTGCCTGGATTTCTGTCATTTTAAATTCTGACATTAAACCATCTCGCGCCGTATCCGGTGTTGATGCTGCTCTTATCAACTTGATCACTTCATCCAGGTGATCAAGAGCAATCATAAATCCTTCTAAAATATGTGCTCTCTCCTCGGCTTTCTTTAATTCAAACCTGGTTCGACGAATTACTACTTCATGCCTGAAATCGACAAATTCCCGTATAAGCTCTTTGATATTTAAAACCTGTGGCCTTCCTTTGACCAAAGCCACATTATTAATTCCAAAGGAAGTCTGCAATTCTGTATGTTTATACAAATGGTTTATAACCACTTGGGAAATGGCATCTTTTTTAAGGTCAACTACAATCCTTGTCCCTTCCTTATTGTTACTTTCATTATTAACATCCGAAACTCCATCGATCACTTTTTCATTGATGAGGTAACCAATTTTTTCAGTTAATGAGTCCCTGTTTACCTGGTAGGGAACTTCAGTAATAATAATTTTTTCTTTCCCGGTCTGGCTGGTTTCAATCGTCACTTTTCCACGTAGCACCAATCTACCACGACCGGTTTGCATTGCTTGTTTTATACCTTCATAACCGTAAATAATTCCACCAGTAGGAAAATCTGGAGCTTTTACAACCTTGATCAGATTTTCAATTTCTATTTCCCTGTTATCAATAAAAGCGATACAGCCATCTACAACTTCAGAAAGATTGTGAGGAAGCATATTCGTGGCCATTCCAACTGCAATTCCGCTAGCACCATTCAATAGTAATTGCGGAATCCGTGTTGGCAACACAGATGGTTCGTTGGTGGTGTCGTCATAGTTCAGTTGCCAATCAATGGTATCTTTCTCTATGTCATCCAGCATAGATTCCGCAATTCGCTCCAACCGCACTTCGGTATAACGCATTGCAGCAGGGAAATCACCATCCTGGCTTCCAAAGTTTCCCTGGCCATCTATTAATGTATAACGCATGCTCCAATCCTGCGCCATCCTTACCAGGGTTCCATAAATGGAAGAGTCACCATGTGGATGAAATTTACCCATGACATCACCGACGATACGAGCAGATTTTTTATGCGGCTTATTATAAGTATTACCCATTTGATACATGCCGTAAAGAATACGACGATGAACGGGTTTAAGGCCATCCCGGGCATCCGGAAGTGCACGACCAACAATCACACTCATCGAATAATCGATGTAAGCGGATTTCATTTGTTCTTCAATGTTTATTGGGATAATCCTTCCACGGGGTGAGCCATTTTCAGGCAATTCTTCATCTGTTGTTTCCATAATTTTATACTATCGGCAAATATACTTTTTTAAGAAGGTTTTTCCTTATAAAAAGCCATTTTTTTACCATCTATTTTTCACCAATTTTGAATGTTTAATGTGGATATTTCTTTTGATTTGTGAACAACAGCATTCTATAAAAAAAAGATCAACAATTCTTTCGTTCATATTTATAGTTCTTAATTCATAATCAATAGCTTTGTTGGATGAAAAGTATTTTATTATTTGGTGCAGGAAAATCAACCACCTCACTAATTGATTACCTTGGCAAAACCTGCAATGAGAAAAATTGGAAACTTTATATCTGCGACGCTAATCTTTCGTTGGCTTTATCTAAAAGTTCTCCATTTTCCTGTGCCGAAGCCATTTCGTTCGACATAACTAATACTGAAAAACGGCAACAGCTGATTTTGCAAACAGATATTGTGATTTCAATGCTTCCGCCTGCATTTCATTTCTTAATTGCAAAAGATTGTCTCGCTTTTTCCAAAAATCTTCTAACAGCATCTTATATTGATACAAATGTGCGTTCTCTCTCAGATGAAATCGAAGCAAAAGGACTGCTTTTTTTAAACGAAATGGGATTAGATCCCGGCATAGATCATATGAGTGCAATGAAGATTATTAATGAAATAAAAAGCCAGGGTGGAACCATAACATCTTTTAAATCACATTGTGGCGGATTAATATCACCGGAATCAGATGACAATCCCTGGCATTATAAGATCACCTGGAATCCTATAAATGTAGTTGCTGCAGGAAGCTCAGGTGCGTTTTATAAGAAGAATGGAGAGATTGTTGAAGTTCTTTATTCAAGGGTTTTTGCAGATGAAAAACAGCTCGTAGAAGTTCCCACCATAGGTTCTCTTGAGTGGTATGCAAACCGGGATTCGCTTTCCTATATTGACACCTATCAACTGCACGGCATAAGTACTTTTATCAGAACAACTTTGCGCTATCCTTCTTTTTGCCGTGGATGGAACAAAATTGTTCATCTTGATCTTACGAACAAGAATGATCATGAGGAGATCAAGAACTGTAAAAGCTTTGACGATTGGTTTGAACTAAAAAAAGAAAAGTTGTTGCAAAACGAAACTGGTATTGATGAAAGTGTTTTTTTTGATTCTGAATTTTTGGAACAAGTCGACTTCCTGGGTTTGCGAAGTGAAGAAAAGCTTCCGGAACCGGTTCTCAATTCAGGGTCATTACTTCAATATGTTTTGGAGAAGAATCTTGCCATGAAACCTGCTGATAAAGACATGGTTATTATGCTACATGAAATAGAATTTTCGATCAATGGGAAAAATAAACAAACAAGAAGTTGCCTCATTGTTAAAGGTCATGATAAAACGCATACTGCGATGGCAAAAACAGTTGGATTGCCATTGGGTATTGCCGCGACATTAATTCTGGAAAATAAAATAAATGTTACAGGCTTGCACATTCCTGTAATACCCGAAATCTATGAACCCGTTTTGAAGGAACTCGAATTAAACGGAGTAAAATTTAATGAGAAAACAAGCAATACCTAACGGTGATTGGTAATCGAACTATTTATTATTATTTTATTTTGAGCCCCGAATCTATAGAAGAAATAAACGTAAATTATATCATTGATTATTTGCCTGCTTCTCTGCCTGCGCTTTCATCTGGTCGTTTGCTGTAATTAGAAATTCCACTCTCCTGTTTTGCGCCATCCCTTCAGGAGTATCATTCGAATAAGCGGGTGCTGTTTCCCCATAACCTTTTACGGTCATTCGCGTAGTGTCAATTCCCTGTGAGGTCAAATAATCCTTTACTGCATTTGCACGCCTTAAAGATAAGCCCATGTTGTATTCTTCAGTTCCCCGGCTATCCGTGTGGCCCTGGATTTCGATATTCGTATTTGGATTATTTTTCAATATCGTTGCTAAGTTGTTAAGGTTCATTTTTGCTGAATCACTCAAATCAGATTTTGAAAAAGCAAACAATATTTTTTCATTAAATTCCACTTTTATTCCTTCTCCTACTCTTTCAACTTTTGCACCGGGAATTTGTGTTTTAATTTGTTCGGCCTGTTTATCCATATCATGACCGATAATGGCCCCTGCAGTTCCTCCAACAGCAGCACCAATAATTGTCCCGAGCGTACTGTTTCCTGCTGCTCTTCCAATTATATTTCCTCCCACTGCTCCTGCTGCCCCGCCTATTGCTGCACCTTTTTGAGTTTTTGTAGCATTACAACCAATCATCAAAGTAGCAAAAACCGGTATAACAAAAATTATTTTTCTTAGAGACTTCATCATTACTTTTTTTTGTTCAATGTCTACTTTTCAAACATTGTACCAACAAAAATTTTTACAATTGCAATGAACGAAGAAATAATATGAGTTTTTATTTCCGCTGTTGAAGAAAATATTCTTTCTCGTTTGAAAGATCAATAAACGGGTAGGAATTTTCAATGCGACTGATATTATGAATTTGTGAAGAAATAAATTTTTGATGCGCTTCACTTTCTTTGATAAAAGGTTTGTGATTCATTGCAGCAACCATCTTCTCTATTTCTTTCATGACAACCATTGTTGTATTATCAAAAAAGGAATTGGAGAATTTTTCAAATACAAAATCAATGGCGGTTTCATTCGGATGAACAAAGTCGTTTTTGTAAAAACGGTAATCGCGCAAGACATCATTCACCAATTCATAAGCAGGAAAATAAAAAACATTTTCTTTTTCATCGGCTAAGTGATTTGCAACTTCTAACAAGCGCGCTTTACTCCGGTTGTTCTCTATAACTCCGTCTTTTATATGCTTTACCGGACTAACCGTGATTATAATTTTCAACTCCCGATTAAATGTTTCAAGTGCTGCGATAGCACTTGACAGATCCGCTTTTATTTGTTCGATAGGTAACAACGTTTTGATAAAAAGATTTGCCGGTGCTTTGTGGCAATTGGCAACATTTTCAAGACTAGCATTTAATTGATAGTTAAAGGCCGTTCCAAACGTAATAATAAGGAATTTGGTCTCTTTTAAAAATCGGTGTGCTTTGTCACATGAATTATTTATTTTTCGTAAAACCTCTTTTTTATTCACACCCGAAAAGACGGAATGATGTTTCCAGCTATGCCATAAACCATTCAATTCAAAAAGATTTTTTTCATCAAAAGGTTTGTTTTCTATGTAAGAAAACAGCGCATCACTAATGCTCAGAGGATCATATAAAATACCATTTGGATTTTGTAAAACATTAAATTTCAAAACTATCATTTTATTTCCTATCTCTTCAGAAAAGCACGAACCGATAAATAAAATGTTATCCGTATAAGAAATTTTAAACGGAAATGAACGGATCTGAAATGGTAAAAAGAATTCCATTTATGCAAAAATTTTTGAAGCCATTTGGATTGCCTTTTTTAAAGCCTGATGATTAATGTTTTCCAATAAACCTAATTTTTCAAAATATGGAATCATCAATTCTGAATTCATGTTTCCAACCAATTCATCTTTTGCCATCGGGCAACCTCCTACTCCCTTCAGCGCACCATCAAAACGTGTACAACCATTCTGCAATGCTCCATCAATTTTTTCTTTCCAGTTAAGGCTAGTTGAATGCAGGTGAACACCGGTTTCTATCGCAGGAAAAGCAGTTATTACTTTTCTTACCACTGAAGAGATTTGGTAAGGCGTTGCAAGTCCCACCGTGTCTGCCAAAGAAATAATTTGAATCCCCTCTCCAACCAACTTGCGGATGGATTCGAGAACAATATCTTCATTGTATGCATCGCCATAGGGATTTCCAAAAGCCATAGAAACATAAACGACCGGCTTCTTCTTATTTTTTTCGCAGATAACTTTTATTTCTTTTACAGTTTGCAAAGATTCTTCAATAGTACTGTTGGTATTGCGTTTTTGAAAAGTCGGGGAAATTGAAAATGGAAAACCCAGGTAAGTAATTTGTTCAAACACTGATGCTTCCGTAGCTCCACGTGTATTAGCAATGATTGCAAGCAATTTTGTTTTTGTATTTTTCAAATCGAGTTTTTCAATTACCTGTTTTGTGTCGGCCATTTGAGGAATTGCTTTTGCAGACACAAAGCTTCCAAAATCCAAAGTATCAAAGCCTACTTTCAACAATTGATTAAGATAGTCAATCTTAATTTCCGTAGGAATAAAATTCTTCCAACCCTGCATAGCGTCGCGAGGACATTCGATCAATTTGATAAAATTCATTTCCGAAAATTTCTTCTTCCTGCAAAGAACAGCAATAAATTTAATTATAAAAGCAAAAATTAAAACGGTGATTATCTATTGCTTACTGTTGATAATTTGAAATAAATAGCAGATGGTTTAACTTGCTTTATGAAGTAACGAAATTGTGAGAAGGATCATCTTTAAACGTAGGTATGAAAAATATCAAGCTAATTGAGGTACCGAGTGAAATAGGTGCAGGAACACGCGGAGCAAGCCTGGGAATTGAAGCGATTAAAATTGCAGCTCTTGATTTTATGAGCAATTTTTTTGTGCACTTCCCATCTGAAAAAATTGAAACCGAAAACCAATTACTTTTTGAACCTATCCATTCTCCTTATGCCAAAAGGATCAATGGAGTTTTAATCGTTGTTGACCGTGTGGCCAAAGCCGTAAAAGATACGATTAAAAATAATTTTTTTCCTGTTGTTCTCAGCGGAGATCATAGTACTTCCGCAGGAACAATTGCGGGAATTAAACTGGCGAAACCTCAAAGCCGGCTTGGAATCATTTGGATTGATGCCCATGCTGATCTTCATACTCCTTTCACCACTCCTTCCGGAAATATGCACGGAATGCCGATTGCAGCTTCCATTGGTGAAGACAATGAAGAAAGAAAAATGCATGAGCCGGATCTAAAAACTATTAAAGAATGGGAGCAGTTGAAAAATTATGGGAAAATGAACCCTAAAGTTTTACCAGAAGACATTGTTTTTATTTCGATAAGAGATTTTGAAAAAGAAGAAAAACATTTGATCGATACATATGGAATGAAAGTGATTTCTACAAATGAGCTACGAAGAAAAGGTCCGGAAAGTATAGTTCGTTCGGCGCTGCGCTTTTTAAATGAATGCACAGATATTTATGTAAGTTTTGATGTGGATTGCCTCGATTCTTCCATTTCCCGCGGCACCGGAACTCCCGTTCATAACGGATTACGTGAAAGAGAAGCTGAAGATTTGGTAAGCAAGTTTATGCAAAACCGGAAGATTTGTTGCTTTGAAATTACAGAAGTAAATCCGACACTTGATAAAGAAAACCTGATGGCCGAAATCGCTTTTAATATTTTACAGAGAAGCGTAAATGTATTGATGATGAATTAGAACTATAATCCCTGCGGCATTTCATTTTTTTGCCTGTATCTGGAAAGTGAAGGATCCATAGAAATGGCTTTATCACAGATTTTTTCTCCTTTTTCTTTTTGCCCTAATTTTTGAAAAGTCATTCCTGCCATGTACAATGTCGTAGCATCCTGTGGATTCAGGTTTAAGATCTTTGTAAAATAATCCAAGGCATCATTGTATTTTTTTGTATCATAAAAAGCGTGTGCAATATTATTCAATAACTCTTTGTTATTGGGTTTTCTCTCCATTACAATATTCAAAGTTTTTAGGCCATTTTCTGCATCACCAGTATAGATTTGAGCAAAACCATAATTTTCGTAAAAATCATTTGTCTTGTTGTAACCATTGCTTGCCGCCATGTCAAAATATTTTAGGCTGTTTTTAAAATCATTTTGATTAAAATAAATGAGGCCCAACTCATACTGCCACTGACTTCTCGTAGGTTCTAATTCTACCGCCTTTTCGAATGGAGGAATTGCTTTTTTCTCCTCTTCCAACTCAAGATAAGTTCGCCCTAAAGTGTAAGCAGCTTCAGCATCATTC
>Ga0157371_10001803_pt1 | contig 21647 bp, 17 predicted proteins | sample C45metaG_FD_113462 | JGI IMG/M metagenome (GOLD analysis project Ga0157371, IMG submission 113462) | Corn rhizosphere microbial communities from Kellogg Biological Station, Michigan, USA - C4-5 metaG | ecosystem: Host-associated > Plants > Roots > Rhizosphere > Soil | place: USA: Michigan...
ATCATCTTCAAACTGGCGGAGTGCCTGGCTTGCTGCATTGAGGCGTCCCTCGTCTTCTGTTTGCCGGGCCTCACTCAGCTCTCCCTCAAGCTCGCGCTGACGCTGAGCGGTATTCTCGGGACTACGTGCTTGGTAAGCGTTATGCAAAGCCGTTCGTTCTTCCTGCAAAGCCGTAGGCGATACAAGCTGATCAAAGTACTGTGCAAATGGCGCCTGCTCCGTCTGTGTGACTTGCAGTTCTGGCTGTTCGGGCACCTCTTGTACTGGAGCCTCAGCCGCTGGTACTGGTGGCAAACCGAAGATATCTTCGGGTAAAATAGCACTCTCGGGCACGACCGGATCTTCTATTGTTTGCCCATCCGGTAAGTGCACCATTGGCTGGCGGCGGTCACGAATTCGCCGCCATGTATTACGCAGCGCCGTAAGTCCAAAGCGTCGCGGCTCAATGTTGGCCTCAAACGCTTCAGGGGCTACTTCGGGGGCCGGAAGCTCCAGCGGCTCTACCTGAGGAGAAGAATTTAGGTTATTGGGTGTGCGCATCGTATTTGTTTTAGGGTTTAGTTTATACTAAAAACATTACCATAATCTTTATGATAAGTCAATTACGTGGCATTGATTTTTACTGCTCTAGTGTGACGTCTGCACCTTGGGGGGTGTGAACAGTCAATTCCCTGTTGGCTACCACTGCAAGAGAACCATTTATACCAGCCACGAGGCGGAAATCAGGGCTTTCGGGGGCAGGAGCACTGACAAGCTGGCTCTGGGGCAGTAAACAGCCTTCATCAACCGGAGCATCATTTGCCCAGGCGAGGAAGCTTGCGCCGCTTGGATATGGAGCCTCGGACGATGCTGGTGCGGCGTGACGACCACGCGCAGCAAGGCCGCTAAACGCGATACCGTCTGGCGTTTGATCAATGCGATAACGCTGATGAGCACCGCTCTCATCCGCAACCTCAATAAGTACACTACCAAGTGCTGTAGTAGTAAGTAGATACCGGGGGTCTCGCTCACCACCCATTGCCGAACTTACATACAGTGAAGAGTCGGTGATTGATACGAACTCTGTTGGGCTTATTGGGCCCTCTTTGGCATGACGCCTGCTGACTTGTGTCATACTACATTCCTTACAATGTTTAGATTATACCATTTTTGGCCGATAAAATCAAATACTCTAGGGGTCTGAAATAAAAATACGACCCCATATATAGGGGTCGTACGTGGTTTTCTGTACGTGGTGCTTGGGTGTGCATTAAGCGCTTATTCCGAGATGGAATTTTATACGATCGATAACATCGGTAATTACGACTTGTGATTTTACAAGGTAATCATCAACACCAAGGGCTACCGCTCGCTGCTTATCGCTCTCCTGACTGAGCGCAGTCAGCATGACAATCTTTAGGTTGGCAGTCTCAGCAGTATTACGTAAGATGTCGAGCACGTCAAAACCACTTACCTTGGGCATCATAACGTCAAGAAGCACTAGATTAGGACGATAACTAATGGCGGCTGCAAGGGCATCCTCGCCATTGGCCACACGGCGCACTTCAAAGCCTTCGGCCTGAAGGCGAACAAGATACACGCTTGCAAGGGCGTCATCATCTTCAACTAACAAAATTCGCTTTGGGGCGCCGACTGATGATGTTGCTTGTGCTGGTGTTGTTTCCATACTGCTTACGCTACCTTATTTCTTGTTGTTTTGCAATAAACTACCGATGAAGCCGGCAAACATTGGGTGTGCTCGATTTGGTCGAGATCTGAATTCTGGATGGAACTGACTTGCTACAAAAAAAGGATGGTCTATGGCTTCGACGACTTCGACTAAATGACTGTCGGGTGACAGGCCGACGGCGCGGATTCCCCACGACTCATACTGATCGCGGTAGTCATTGTTGGCTTCGTAGCGGTGACGGTGACGTTCGGTAATTGTCTGATCCCCGTACAACTGAGCAGCTTTTGACCCGGCCACCAGTGCACATGGGTAATCGCCAAGGCGCATCGTACCACCAGTATTTTGCATACCCTCTTGCCCTGCCATTGTATTAATCACCGGGTGCTTAGTAGTTTCACTAAATTCGGCGGAGTCGGCATCTGTAAGTCCGGCACGGCGTGCTGCAGCGATAATACTCACCTGCATGCCAAGGCAAAGGCCGAGGTATGGCTTACCAGTATCAAGTGCGTAGGTGGCAGCGGCAATTTTGCCCTCGACACCTCGTGATCCGAAGCCGCCAGGTACCAAAATACCGTCAGCGTCTGCAAGCTTTACTGCAACGTTGTCTGGCGTAATTTCTTCGGCGTCTACCCACGTAATTGATACGCCAACATTGTGTGACCACCCTGCTGCCCGAATAGCCTCAAACACTGACATGTAGGTGTCCTGGTTATCTAGGTACTTGGCAACAACGCTAACCTTTACCTGCTTCTTGTGTTCGGTTAAGGCGTGCTTAACGAGTTTGCGCCACTCGTCGAGTACAGCCTCGCCCTGGGGTAAGCCCAACTTACGACAAATAACATCAGCGACACCCGTATCTTCGAGGGTCAGTGGAACCTGGTAGATTGTTGGTGCATTGGGCAATAGTGCGATCGCGTCCTCGTCAACGCCACAGTATAGGTTGAGCTTTCGCTTTACAGCTGGGTTTGCTGGCATTTCGCTACGTGCAACTAAAATATCAGGAGCGATGCCCAAGGCTCGTAATTCGCGTACGGCGTTTTGGGCGGGCTTGGTTTTGATCTCTTTACTTGCGCCGAGATATGGCAGGTATACCACATGCACGTACAGACAGTTTTGACGACCAACACGCAAGCCAAACTCTCGGATTGCTTCGATGAAGCTTTGACTTTCGAGGTCTCCGACAGTACCACCAATTTCTACAATGTGAACATCGAAGCCCTTGCTTGCCTCTTCGATATAGTCCTGGATGGCGTTCATGACATGAGGCACAATCTGTACCGATGCGCCGCCATATACACCGCTTCGCTCGTCGTCAATAACTTTGCGCAGAACGCGACCAGCCATCAGCGAGCTTTGCTGTGTGAGCTCCTCGTCGAGAAATCGTTCGTAGTGGCCCAGGTCAAGGTCTGTCTCTGCACCATCTTTGGTGACGAAGCATTCGCCATGCTCACGCGGGTTAAGTGTCCCTGCATCAACATTTAGATACGGATCACATTTTTGAAGATTTACGTGGAATCCACGAGCTTTTAAGAGGTTTGCAATTGAGGCAGCCGTAATCCCTTTGCCGAGGCCAGAAAGTACACCACCTGTTACAAACACATACTTCGTTGGTTTTTGCACCAATTACCTCTTCCCCTACACTTTTTCAATCATAATCATATCCTAACCATGCTCGGTGACGCAAGGAAAAATGGCGTAGGACTACTGGGCTTGCAGTGAAGCAATAGCAGCGTCGAGCTGTGGATCGTTGCCATTTTTGAAGTCGTCATTCGTCATAACAACTTTTTGGTCAGGCTCAATGCCCTTCTTATCAATATTTTGGCCATTTGGGCGATACCAACGCGCAACGGTCACTTTTATCTGTGAGCCATCTCTAAAGCTCTCAATTTGCTGCACACTGCCCTTACCAAAGCTCTTTTCGCCAAGGAGCTTAGCGGCATTGTTGTCTTTAAGAGCGCCCGCAGTGATTTCTGCGGCACTTGCGCTACCACCATTGATAAGTACAACTGTAGGCATGCCCTTAAGGAGCGACTGCCCGCCAGCGGGATAGCTATTAATAACGGTGCTGCCACGCTTTTCGTCCAGAATCTTGGAACCAGTTGGGAGCCATAGGCTCGAAACCTTTACTGCTGAGTCGAGTAAACCACCGGGGTTATCACGCATGTCCAAGATAACGCTCGTAACGCCCTTGTCTTTAAATTCTTGAGCTGCTTTTTGCGCCAAATCAGCAGTATCTTCGCTAAACTGAGTAATTTGCATGTAGCCGATGCCATCATCGAGTATCTTGTGTGTAACGCTTGGAATATGAATATTGTCACGGGTAATAGTGATACTAAGCTGCTCAGCCTTATCGCGCACGACCTTGAGGGTCACTTGCGTGCCTTTCTTGCCCCGAATCTGGCGCACTGCTTCGTCAACTGAAATGCCCGTAGTTGTTTTGCCATTAATGGTCGTAATGATGTCCTTAGCGCGCAAGCCAGCCTTCTCTGCCGGGAAACCACTAATTGGCGCTACAACAATCAGATTCTTGTCTGCGTCCTGACCAAGCTCTGCGCCAATACCTGAGAATGAGCCGCTCAGCTGCTCGTTAAACTTTTGGGCATCAGCCGTGTTAAAGAACTCTGTGTATGGATCGCCTGCCGCTTGTGCCAAACCCGACTTCATGCCATCGACGAGTTGCTTTTCGGTCATTTTGCCGTCGTAGTTCTGGCGAAGCGTCTGGTACACGCTATCAATTGAGCTATAGTCTAATGTATTTGGTAATCCACTGTTTTGTGGGTTGTTGCTATGGAACGTAATCGAGCCGTTGCCGACCATAGTACCCGCAACAAAAATACCGAGTGCAATAAATGCATATCCTATCGAGCGTGCAAAACCGCGTGTCTTTGCCAGTCTTTCTTTAATGGTTGGTTTTTCGTCTTGCGATGCAGAAGCGTTGGAGTTTTCAGCCACGATGAATATCTCTCTCGTTATTATTTCTTTATATTATACGCGCCCTGCCGTACTGGCAGAGCGCAATGCTAACGTGTTTTATACAGCAGTTTTAGAAGCTACATTCAGCCTAGTTAAAGGTTCGCCACTGTGTCGAGTATTGGCCATTCAATGCCTGGTTGTACTGCGAGACGTAAATCTGGTTGCCAGATACTTTTTCGACATACATTGCATGGCCCCACGTACCGGCGGTGCTAATGGCGACATCACCTGGCTGTGGGTTTGACGTAAATACTGGCACGCCCTCGCGGCGGGCAGCGCTTACCCAATCTCGTGCGTTGCCATAATACGTTGGAGCCGAGCGACCCGAGCGTTCAACAGCCCATGCGGCATACGAAACGCACTGACGAGTACAATAGCCCCAGCGGTCTGGACCGTCGTTATCGACGCAGCCAGGAGCAGTGCTCATACCGAAACCTGCGTTCGCATATGGGTAGTCATTAACTGATGCGCTGTGTGCGGCAACTGCACCGGGGAATCGCAAGAAGTAGTAGCCGCTTGGAGAAGTTCCGCTGTTAGCGCGCAGCTGCTCTGCAATAAGGTCTGAAATTCTACTCTGGTTAGCCTTGGTGCGGGCGTTATACGCCGACTGCTGGCTCTCATTCATGGCAAGCAAAGAGTTTTGCTGGGCGCGAGCCGAAGCCAGGTCGCCCTGCTGCTTTTGCTGGTCCTGTAGTAATACCGCAACTTGATCTTTTTGACTCTTGAGCTGGGCTTGGATTTTTGCAATATCCTGCAATGTGCCTTGGATTTTGGTTTGTACAGCGCCACGGTATGTTTCTGCATCGACAAAGTGACTGAGGTCTTTGCTGGTAGCCAGCATTTCGACAGTCGACATTGAGCCGTTTACATACATTGACTTAATGTCTTCGCTCAGTGCTCGTTTTTGCTGTTCAAGCTGCGCTTGTTTTTCGGCAATTTGCACGCGAAGCGCTTCTTGCTTGGCGAGGTTGTCATTAATTTGGCCCTGTAATAATGATATTTGTGAGTTGAGGCGCGCGATGGCGTCCTGGTAACTTACTGCTTGGCCCTGCAGGTCGCTAACAGCGCTCTGGTTGGCGTCATTTTCACGTTGCAGTGCGTTGATTTGGTCCTGGATAGAGTCGGCCCGAACTGACTGAAATGCCGTACCGCCGATAACAACCAGACTCAGCACAATAAGTACTGGCAAATGCATTTTTTGCCGCCAGTTTTTTGTACCGATTGTCTGCTTTGTTTTCATATGCTTTTTGTGTGGTGGTCTTACTCTTACCATACCATAACCCCGCTGTTTTGTCATTAGCTTAAGCGCTTTGCTGACCGTGTTTGTTTTAACTACAAAGGAACTATTTCGTTTTAAATTTGAGATACCGCCGGGTCGCAACAATAGAAGAGGCAGCACCAATTAGTATACCAACAATCAATTGCAAGCCCAACAGAATCCAGAAATGAGCATGGAAATAGGTATTTGAGTAGTTGATGTCCAGTAGGCCTAAACTACTTGCCTGCAATGTTGATGATGAGGCGATAAAGAGCATCTCTATCAAGCCAATTGATATAAGCGCCGAAATGATGCCGTACATGATACTTTCGACAACAAATGGACCACGAATATACGAAGTGCTCGCTCCGAGCAATCGCATAATAGTTAGCTCATCACGGCGGTTAAAGATTGCCATCTGGATGGTGTTAAAAATAATGAGCACTGAGATCACTGCGAATATAACCACTGCAACAACACCTGCCTGGCGCAAAATATTGGTTGCATGTGCAATTTTGTCGATGGCCTGTTTACGGTCGCCAGAATAGGACGTGCCTGCCTGTGGATCTTGCATCGATACATTTTCAGACTTGTCCAAGAAACTCTTGATAGGTGTTATGTTGCTGGTATCGGCAGGAGTAATCTTAATGCTTGCGGGCAGTGGGCTTCCTGTCTCGCCAATCGCTTGTAATAACTCTTTGTTATTGTTGTGCTCAACACGGAATTCAGCGAGCGCTTCGTCTTTTGATACGTAGCTAACGGCGCGGACAGAGGGCATTTTGCGCAATTTGTCCATGAGTTCATCTGCCTGTTCCTTGGTGACTGAGTCGTTTAGATACACTGAGATCTTAATCTTGTCGTTGATTTGAGCAATGGTGTTATTAAAGGTCGCACTCGTTACAACCGAAAAGAGCACGATAGTAAGCGTTACAACCATAACTGCCATGGCAGCTGCAGCTAGCCAGGCATTACGAACAAAGTTGCTGATGCCTGTGGTGATAATACGAGATAGCGTTATGAGCTTGCGGTGCTTCATAGCTTGTAACCATCCGACGATGCAAGATCGCTTGCAATGTGGCCGTGCTGAATGGTAACAACACGGCGATTAAGGCGCGTAACGATCTCTTGGTTGTGTGTCGTAAGGAGCACGGTTGTACCGTATCGATTAATTTTTTCGAGCACACTAATAACATCCCAAGCGTGTTTAGGGTCTAGGTTGCCAGTCGGCTCGTCGGCAATCAAAATTTTAGGCTGGCGAACAATGGCACGGGCAATAGCTACACGCTGACGCTCACCACCAGATAATTCATAAGGCATGCGCTTTTCTTTGCCGCGCAGGTTTACTATGTCGAGTACTTTTGGCACAGTGTGGCGGATTTCATAGTTACCCATACCCACAATCTCAAGTGCAAAGGCGACGTTTTCAAATACGGTACGGTTAGGAAGTAACTTGAAGTCCTGAAAAACCACGCCTATCTTGCGACGTAATAATGGAATATCGCGGTCTTTGAGCTTATCATAATCAATGCCGCCGACGATAATCTTGCCACTTGTTGGTTTTTCTTCACGGGTTAAAAGACGAAGCAGTGTCGTCTTACCAGCACCACTCTGCCCTACTACAATCACAAATTCTTTTGGCTCGACGTGGAGACTGATGCGATCAAGTGCGGGAGTTGCATGCTTGCCATACGTCTTAGTTACCCTATCCAGCAAAATCATTAGCATTATTATAGCAGAGCCATCCGCGCGCCCAAAACCTTAGCCTGACGTAAAAAATACCGACCCATTAGTATGAGTCGGTATTTGTATGACAAATTACTGTGCTATTTGCGACAGTCGTCAGGTTTCGTCGCGCCTATGGACCGTGATACGGTAGCCGTCAGGAAATTCGTTGTCGAAAGTGACGATAATGTGCTTTGTCATATTTGTTTTTGTTCCTTTTTATTTTGTTGAGAACATTTTTATATTAGCATTTAGTTGCTTAATTGTCAATATACTTATGCTTGATCGAGTTGCCTACCTGCCCTTGCGACGGTATAAAAGGACCGAGGTGACTTGGCAACAACATGTACTGCATCAGATACATACGCCCCCATTAAGCGCAGCATATTTCCTGCAGTATCGGGAATAATAGTGATCCCTGACTTATAATCTTCCTCGAGGTCTTGCATGCTGTCAGCAAGAAGACCAAGGCGCATGTAATAACGAAATATAGCACCGACACCCCGGCCTTCAGCCGAGTTGGCTTCAGCATCAGACAAGCAGCCGGTTATCATATCAGCCACCAATATACTTTCTGTTCGAATTGTTCGTATATAGTGACCGACAGATGGCGCCACCATCTTGTGTGCGGCGACATAGCCTAGTGCGACAGCTGTGCGATGTGTCTGACTGCGCCGTTCTTCTGAGATATCACCTTCAGCAAAAGCGCTTCGCGTGATCTCTGCCCACAGGAGGGCCTTAGGTGCTCGCACATAGGCATCAGCCGCTGGAGCCCATGGCTCCGGAGCTAGTGCCGCGGCAGCCTGTTCATATGTCTCTAGCCTTTCATCAAATCTGCCACGGCCGTCAATCAGCGCATCCATATGATTAGTCCACGTCAGTAAGCGGTGTAGTCGCTCACGCGTTAGGTCGCTTACATCCAGACCTACCATGCCTGCCGATACGCCAAGCAATGTAAACGCATCAGCAAGCTGAGGCTCGTCCGCGCCCATTGCCTTTTTTGTCTCATCAGAGAATAGAGCATCACCAGTACATTCATAGTAGTGAGTCATAGAAATTACTGGTGCTGTCCAAGAGTGTGATCGAGATATGCGTGAATGAGTGGATCGAGCTCACCATCGAGTACTGCCTGTACGTTGGTCGTATCAAAGCGTGTGCGCAAGTCTTTAACTTGCTTGTATGGGTGGAGCACGTAGCTTCGAATCTGGTTTCCCCACTCGGCTGACTGGTTTGGGCCCTTAAGCTTTTCGAGATGCTTCTGGTGCTGCTCCATCTGCAACTGAACGAGTCGCGAACGGAGTATAGTCATCGCCGTTTCTTTATTTTGCAGCTGCGAGCGCTCGTTCTGGATCGCAACCGATATGCTCGTCGGGAGATGCGTAATGCGAACTGCCGAATCAGTGGTGTTAACCGACTGGCCGCCATGTCCACCGCTTCGATATACATCGATGCGCAAGTCCTTTTCATCGATAACCAAATCTTCAGGGCTATCGACCTTAGGCAGAACGTCAACCTTAGCAAAACTTGTTTGACGCAAATTGTCAGAGTTAAAGGGGCTGAGCCGCACTAAGCGATGCACACCATGCTCACCCTTGAGGCGGCCATAGGCGTACATACCACTAATTTCAATGGTAGCGCTCTTAATGCCGGCTTCGTCGCCGGCAGATTCTTCAACTGTCACAACATCGCAATCATGCTGCTCTGCCCAGCGCACGTACATGCGCATAAGCATCTGCGCCCAGTCTTGAGCATCCGTGCCGCCCGCTCCAGCATAGACGCTCAGGATAACATCATGATCGTCATATGGCCCTGAGAGCTTTAGCTCATCTTTGAGCTCGGCAAACTGGCGCAATACATCATCAAGTTGGAGTTCTAGATCAGCCACCATTGAATCGTCATTCATCATGGCAAACTCAACAACAACATCAATGCTCTGTTTTAGCTCTTCCCAAGGCGCAAGACGCTTTTGGAGTTTTTTCTGCTGCTTGACAATTTCTTGTGCTTTTTGGGGGTGGTTCCAAAAACCGGATGCGGCAACAATATGATCGAGCTTCTCTTTTTGCTCAACAAGTTCCTCGTAGTGCAGTTTGCCTAACGCGCGGTAAATTTCAGTCTGAAGCATGTCAGCTTGCTGCGACACAGTATCCATAGAGACAGTATAGCAATGTACGGGCACGACTGCCTACTACTCATGGGCACTGTCTTGGTCTTTCTGGCCATCTGGATAGGCTTCAACCCAGTCCAAGAGCCCCCTGAAGACGCTCAACTGTGCTGGAGTCATTGGATACGCATCATCTGTTCTGACGGCCGCGAGGTGACCATGCGTTGCCTCTTGAAAGCTTGTCATCCGTACATACGATGTGTTCCAGAAATAAAACGAAACATTCTCGTGCCTATGCAGTCCGTCACGCCTGGTAATACTTTGACTGACTATAAAGCTAAAGACGGGGCCGACCGGGCTCTGGAGCACCTTGAGCACCACGCTATGGAGGGTTGTTCGTAAATCTGATGAGCTATTGTGAAAAGCAGGCTCAACGCGACGCACAAGATCTTCATCAAAAACATGCAGTGAGACACCCCGCGAGACTAACCGATCAGCTATGGCAAAACGCAAGCTACGCACCTGATCACGGTCAACATAACTATATGTTCGGTTATATGCGTCTTGCCCATACTGTAATTCTTCCATGATGCCAGCATCTATGGGCTCGCAGGTTTGGGCCGCCTGCAGGCGCCGCTCAGCAGCCTCCCGAACAATATATTCAAGACTTTGGGTAATCATTTCTGATTCGCGTGCAAAGTCCCGCTCCCGGCGGTGTGCAACTGGATCGTCAGGGTACTCGCCACGTGCAACGAGTTCTTTGTGCAAGTTCGGCAGCTGTCCTGCTATAGCAACAGCCGCCTCACCAGCCGCCACCGTCATATACGAAGGCCCACTTCGGGACTCCCAATCAATAAAACGATCCGCAGGCGCAAAAACGCACACGACGTCACTGCGCTTTCCCGACGGATCATTCACAAGTAGCGTACATGACGGCGTCATAAGCTCGGGTTCGCTACCCTCTTCTGTCCGCTCATAATGTATGGGCTTAAAGGTCATCGATACGATATCACCAGTGCCTATATCGAGCTTGGCAGCCGCTTCTGGCTCGTACTGAGTAATAATCGCGCCGGGGACAATTAACTCGTGTTCAGGGATATCGCTCGTAAACAAAGGCAACCCGTCATATGTGGCGATAGTACCATCCGCCTGTAGCTCATCAAGTGGCACATAGAGTGGCACGGCCTCGCCAAGCCAGGTAGCCATGAGATCGTAGTAGGTAAAGAGCTGGTCCATACGAACAGCAGGAGGCTTATCACCTCCTGCTGTTTCAATCCCGCCATGCATCATACGTATCCTGATCGTACGCTAGCGATCCCACAATGGCGCAACTTTGGACTGTAAGTCTGTTGCAAATTGTTTTTCGGCATTGCTCAAAATGCCGAGTCCCCAAATTTTTTCAGCAAAGAGGTCGCGCGAAATAGCCACAATACCCTCTTTAGTGACTTTGGCTATACGCTCAGGCACTTGGTAGTAGTCATCAATTTCTTCGTCAAAGAAGTAACGACCACTATAGCCAGCGGCCGTACCGCCAACCGTTTGTGCGCTGCGCTGGAAGCGTCCAAGAGAGTAGGCTTTTGCTGCCTCAATGTCGGCTTCGGCCATTTCACCATTAAACACGTTCTGAAGTTCGTAAACCATAATATCAAAGAGCTCTGGAGCATTTTTGCGTGACACCTGCGCACCAAACCACCAGTTGCTACTCAGCTTTGTCTGGCCAAATCCCGAACTCATACCGTACACTAATCCGCGTTCGCGTGCCGTGCCCAATATTTTTGAGTAGAGCGTTTCGGTTAGCATAGTATTAACAAGTCCAAGTGCATCAGATTCGGCGTCTGACATGCGGCGGTCCATAAAGCTATCCATATAGAAGTATGCATTTTTTACCGTCTCGTTTTTGATATAGACAGGCTCGGGACGCATAATAGGACGCTCGTCAGGTAACGCTATGCGACTATCTCCCTTTGGCAGTGGAACCTGCTCGAGCATAGCAATGAGAGACTCACGACGTGAAGGTGTTAGCTTGCCCGCAACGACAAAGCGCATGTTTTTTGTAGTATGCGTGCTTTCATAATGGCGACGGACATCTTCAAGACGAACATTGTCCATAAGTTTAAGACGCTCTTGATCGGTCTTTGCCATAAAGCCGTAGTGCTCTCGCAATGCCAGGCTAAGGTGGCGGAAGTGGTTATTTGAGCGAGCAGTTAGTTCTTCACGGACGTTACCAAACTCAGCGTCAAACTCTTCTTCGAGGAAAAGTGGCTTCGCAATAGCCAGCAACATCAAATCAATAATGCGCTCCCATTCGAAGTCCGCACACTCTGCTTCATAGTTGATGTCGTAGACACTCGTTGAGGCATTACTATAGGCGCCGTTTTTTTCGATTTCTGCTTGAAACAAGCGTGCCTTAGGATGCAACTGGTTTGCACCGAGCAAAATATGCTCCATAAGGTGAGGTGTTTCCCACTTCTCTGCATCTACGAGATACTCGCCAGCTCGGAAGTTGAATTCGACGCTCATCACGCTCGCATCAGGGATATGGATTAGCAGTCCCCTTGCGCCATTTTTAAGTTTGACCTCAGTCACGACATGTTTCATGTGCAGAATCTTTCTGTATTTTTACCGACTTTTAGCTATTTGCGCTTACGAGCTTTGGACTTACGCTGACGCTCAGCCTTGCGAGCCTTTTTTCGCTCTCCGGTTTGCGCCACTTTCTTTGTTGCGTCAGCCTTTGCACCGCTCTTGGCGAAATCGGCTTCTTCAAATTCGTTATCAACATCGATAATACGATCCGCATTATCGACAGAAGAACGAGCCGCACGAGTTAGATCAGTTTCGATTGGCTGATTTAGGTCGCTTGGATCAACAGGCTGCGCGTGGAAGAGCGTACGAACAACTTCATTGCGTAGCGTTGCTTGCATATCATCAAAAAGGATCTGTGCCTGACGGCGGTACTCAACCAATGGATCACGTTGGCCAACAGACATCCAGTGGATACCCTCGCGGAGGTGATCCATGTTCTCAAGGTGTTGCATCCACAAATTATCAAGGATCTGCAGGTACAAATCACGCTCTACCTTACGCATAATCTCTGGTGTAAATGCCACTTCCCGACCCTCGTAGATCTCTTGGGCGGCTTCGCGCAGTGCATCGCCAAACTTGTCAGCAGGATTGTCAAACAGACGGTCCATAGTAGCATCGTCGAATGGGAAAACGTTCTTGACGATTTCTTCAAACTCATCTGATGTAAGGAGCGGCGAGCCAGCCATAGCAGTAGCTTCTTCGCGGATCAAAATGCCGATTCGCTTACTGATGTCATCTGAGCGAAGTACTTCATGGCGCATAGCGTAGATCGCCTTACGGTGACGGTTCATGACGTCATCGTACTGGACCACATTCTTACGCTGGTCAAAGTGGAATCCTTCGACCTTCTTCTGCGCGCCCTCAAGACTCTTAGAGATCATGCGGTTCTCGATAGGAGTTTCGTCATCTACTTTTAGGCGATCCATCAGCTTAGCGATTCGATCACCACCAAAAATACGCATCAAGTCATCTTCGGTACTCACAAAGAACTGCGTCACACCAGGGTCACCCTGGCGGCCAGAACGACCGCGCAGCTGATTATCAATACGACGTGACTCGTGGCGCTCAGAGCCAAGCACAAACAAACCGCCCAAAGACTTGGTTTCATCGGTTAGTACAATGTCAGTACCACGACCTGCAATGTTGGTAGCCAATGTCACGGCGCCAGGATTACCAGCTTTGGCGACAATTGCCGCTTCGCGCTCATTGTTCTTGGCGTTGAGGACCTGGTGCGGAATGTTAGCCTTATCAAGTAAGTGGCTCAGTAGTTCGTTCTTTTCAATAGAAACAGTACCAATAAGAACAGGTTGGCCTTTAGTGTGCAGCATCTGCACTTCTTTAACGATCGCCTTAAATTTGGCCACTTCAGTATTGTAAATGCGGTCAGGGCGGTCGATACGAGCTACCTTACGGTTAGAAGGGATTTCCACGACATCTAGCTTGTAGATCTGGTGAAATTCTTCGCTTTCGGTCATAGCCGTACCGGTCATACCTGATAGCTTTTCGTATAAGCGGAAGTAGTTCTGGAAACTAATGGTTGCAAGTGTCATAGACTCTTGCTGAACTTCAACGCTTTCTTTTGCCTCGATAGCCTGGTGTAGACCTTCGTTATAGCGACGACCTGCCAGCAAACGACCAGTAAACTCGTCAACGATAACGATTTCACCTTCTTTTGTTACAACGTAATCTTTATCACGCTTAAAGAGAGCTTGGGCGCGCATTGCCTGCTCAAGGTGGTAGATAGTACGAATGTTCTCGGTCGCATATAGATTTTCGAGACCCAGAATTTTTTGTACCTTTTCAACACCCGCATCAGTCAAAATAACCGTCTTGCGCTTCTCGTCAACTTCGTAGTGTTCAACGTCTTTTAGTTGGCGCGTTACCTTTGAAAACTGTGCATAGGCATTACCAGTTGTAACACTTGGGGCAGAAATAATGAGTGGCGTACGAGCCTCGTCAATCAAGATTGAGTCAACTTCGTCCACGATCGCAAAGTGAAGGTCACGCTGTCGTAGCTGATCAGTTTCGCGAACCATGTTATCGCGCAGGTAGTCAAAGCCAAACTCATTGTTAGTACCGTATGTGACATCTGCAGCATAGGCCTCTTGGCGAGTACATGGCTTCAGGTGCTTCATGCGCTTGTCTTCATGGTCTTCGTTGCTAAAGACAGGATCCCAAATATATGATTGGTCAGCAATGATCACGGCAGTCTTGAGTCCGAGGAAATGGTACACCTCACCCATCCAACCAGCATCGCGCTGCGCGAGATAGTCGTTAACAGTCACGACATGCACACCCTTACCTGTCAGTGCATTTAGGTAGACCGGCGCCGTAGCGACCAATGTCTTACCCTCACCTGTCTTCATCTCAGAAACGTTGCCTTCGTGCAGCACCATACCACCAATGAGCTGAACGTCGAAATGACGCTGGCCCAGGCTACGAGTTGCCGCTTCGCGGACAACGGCAAACGCATCGGGAAGGATCTTGTCGAGTGATTCACTCTCAAGGCGTCCCTTTAGAACATCGGTCTGTTCACGGAGTTGCTTATCAGTTAGTTTTTTATATGTATCAGAAAGGTCATTAATAGCGCGGACTCGCTTGCGCAAGCGCTTAACGGTTCGTGCCTGTGGATCACCCAAAATCTTCTTCCAAACGGTATTCATGGTCTCGTTACTACTCCCTTAGCTAGTTTCGGCATGTATCATATTGTATTGTAACGTCTTGAGGCGGGAAACGCGAGTCATTTTTCAGACATACCTACAGGTTTTCTTCAGATTACATACCCTGTCGCGCAAGCGCAGTAGTTTTTACATTTTTTATTGCTTTTCGCAATGCCCTACACATATCATACACACATGCAACGTATCCCTCGCCGTCGGTCTGAAAACCCCGCAACGCTCCAAGAAGCCTGCAGCGGATTACTGCGTCGCGCCACGAGAGTCGGCGCCGTTACTATGGCCATCATACCTGGCAAGCCTTACTTTCATTTTGAACTTGATTCAGCAGAAATAAGGCTTTCCCAGTTCTTCCCTGAGATACCAGTACGCAAGCTTACCGAAACGCATACCGTTGGTCTTGCCGTTGCTCCGCAGAGTTCGCGCTATTTTGAGGAGGGTTGGCGAGCTGGTATAACTTTTTCGCCAGCGCAACGACTTCGCTCTAGCTTTGGATTCTCACTAGCCATGCAAGGGGATGGGTTGAAGCTATACGAAACACGAGGCGAAGCCCGAGAGGCATCTGACACCATTGCCTTTGGCAACCCCTTCCCCACACTCGGGCCAGAGCATTTTCCCACCGAAAGCAGTTTAAATAATGTTGGCATTCACTACCTATCAAGTCTTGTGACAAATGAAGCCTACCGCACTATGACCCAGCGGCAGCGGCAAGAAATACCTATGCGGGCTGGCGTTTAAATCGCGTCAGGAGTCGCTGGTGGAGCCGTGGATTAGCGTGCAGTTCTTTATATCGTCGTAGCTGGCTCATCAACTTTGCCTGCACAATATCTATGGCGGCAAACATATTGACCGTTCCCTCTTTGACGTTCAAGGTTTCGTGAGGCAAATGAAGTGTTGCCTCACAAATACACTCTTTGGCGCCTTTTTTCTTTTCTTCCTTGAGGAGGATTGTAATGTGAACACTTTCGCGGCTCGCCTTAGGCACGTATCGGTCAAGGCCACCGATCTTTTTTGTGACATACTTACGCAAATCATCACCTACTTGCATGTGAATTCCGGTGACTTCCAAGTGTTGGATCATAAACCCCCCTTTTGGTTTATTTAATTTCCGCGAGTCCACCCATGAATGGGCGAAGCACTTCGGGAACAACGATATATCCCTCTACCGTCTGGTAGTTTTCGATAATGGCCTTCAGAATACGGCTCAGCGCGAACGCTGTAGCATCGTTGGTATGGACCAGTTCAACACTTCCGTCTTTGCGGCGGGTTCGAATTTTCAAATCACGGGTTTGGTAGTCGGTCATGTAGTCAGCGGTATGTGTTTCACGGTATTTACCCTGCCCCGGGAACCACACGTCAATATCTACACCTGCCGCGTTTGGTTTGCCAATATCGGCCGTACATTTCTGGATAACGTGATATGGCAAGCCTAGTTGCGCCACCATGTATTCCTGTGCTGCGCACAGCAACTGGTGCTCTGCAAGACCTGTTTCGGCAGTGCTCAAGACTTCCATCTCAAGCTTATCGAATTGGTGCAAACGGAAGATGCCTTCCATGTCTTTGCCGTAGGTGCCAGCCTCGCGGCGGAAGCTTGTGCTGTATCCCAGGTATCGGATTGGCAGCATCTCTTCGGGCAAAATTTCATTCCAGTACATCGTGCATAGCGTGTGTTCAGCGCTCGCGTTGAGCCATAGGTCATCTTGCTCGATCTTGTATGTTACTTCTTCGGCGTTTAGACGCGCTGACGCAACATATGGCTCAGTACGAAGCATTGCTGGCGGTATGATAGGCGTAAACGGCTTTGCAACAGTCTCAATATTGTTTTCGTCTATAAGCTTCTGTAGTATCTGCTCATCGCCAAGGGTCTGCATAACGAACTGTATAATCGCAAATTGCATGCGAACGAGGTCGCCCTTGATATATGCAAAGCGGCTACCGGCAATCTTGGCAGCGCGTTCTTTATCGATCAGATCATGCTGAGCACCAAGCTCATAATCGTGTTTTGGCGTAAAGTCGAATTGGGTGGGCTCGCCAACCTTTTTGGCGATAACATTTTCGTCTTCGGTGGCGCCGACGGGTACGAAGTCAAAAGGCATATTTGGAACCGCGTGTAGTAAAGTCTCAAATTCTTGAGCAACGGGCTCTAGGCGCATTTCGAGGTCGGCTACTTTTTGTTTTAAGCCCTTGCCTATTTCGATTTGTTCGGGAGTTGGCTTAGTATTTTTTAGCTGAGCTGCAAGGTCATTGCGCTCTGCACGTAATTGTTCAATCTCGGTTACGAGTTCACGTTTCTGAACATCGAGCTCAAGTAAACGAGTAATATTAACGGGGTAGCCTTTTTGAGCAGACTTCTCTGCTACAAGGTCACGGTTGTCACGGATAAATTGGATATCTAACATGGAAATGTCCTGTATTTAATGAAATAAAGCTGGTGAGTACACAAAAGAAAGCCGACTATTGTCGACTCGAGCGGAAAGCGTGACTGCCAACTACCTGTTTCATTAGATTTAGTATACCACATTTGCCACAGTAAGGAGCCTACTGCTTCTTTGCCTGCAGCGCCTTTAGCGTCAACTCGGTACGTGAACGAGCATACATGCAAAAATCACAGGGGCCGCCCATAATACTATCGCCCATTGGCGGCATATCACCATCCATACAAGCCTTCATCTTCTGTAGAGTGGGCTCAACCCATGAGTCATCACCAGTGTACGGGATAAGTTTCGTCTTGAACTCAAGGCGGTCGTTAAAGCCATCGAGATCGAAGCGGCCGTTCGTATACACGAAATAGCCTGTCGGGCTAACCTTGAAGCCATTTTGGCGCAGAAGCCATTGGTAGACCTCCATTTGACGCTTGTAGCTAATTTGCCACCCCGAGCTAATACTGACTTCTTTGTCTTTTGCAGTTGCTTTGTAGTCGACAACAATAACTTCACCATCAGGCGTAACCCACAAGTCATCAACCGCACCAAATACATGCAAATTCGTGGGCTCATGTACATGCACAACACCAACAAAATTCTCACGCCATTCATCCATTTTTTCATGCACAAATGGTATGGCGGCAACTTCATTTTCCACCATGATAGGGTGCGGCTCGCCCTTGACGCGATACCCGTCAAACTCTTTTTTGAAGAGCTCATCAATTGCTTTGTTGATATTAAATGGAGGGCCATCAGGTCGTTTGATCTTGAGACGTGTATCGAGCCAGAAACAGCGCGGACACTGCATAAAGAGCTCAATCTTGCTACGACTGACCTTAAACGCAGTTTTTTGGCCCGGCGAATACGGCTGCGAGCGCTCCCTCCAATAGTTGTTGAATGCCATTACTTTTAGTATAGCGTGTAGCGTATGGCTCGCCTACCGACAAGGGTTGTGGTTTCTACTATATAGCGTAATGCTTTAGTCCGAGTGCCTGTCGTATTGCATTAAAGGTGTCGACGGAATAGCAAATATCGATCAGGTCATCTTTTTTAAATACGCTTATTGTCCCTCCATGCTTGGCAACATATGTATCAATGCGGTCCTGAGCACTCGCATAGTGTTCAAGAACGGTTGACCGAGATACCCATCCCGACTGCGGCATAGGCCTCACGTGCGAGACAATACCCAGCAAAGAGCCAAGCGATGCCAGATGGGCTTGCCTCACCCCCTCGATACTACGGATTGGCATTTTACCACCCGTTGGCACGTGGCTTCTGAGGAGCGCAAGTATGGCTGGCTCTGAAGCGTGCAGCACGCCTGCGACATCAGAAACTGCCGCCCACATATTTCGCGGCACCAGTCGTAAGTGCGCCTGAACAAGGCGGCCATACATTATTTTAGTCTCGTCGGTCTCATCTTCTGTCGGCAATCGATCGTGCTCGAGCTTAAAGACGTCCTGCGTCGGCTTATGCACCACCTCGAAGGTGCGTATTGACTCCCACGAAATACAAGGAACGGTTGGTTGGCCTGCGCGCACTTGGACATCAACCACTGGAATTCCTAAACGGTCCACGACTCGCTTGAAAGTACTCTTTGGGATATTTCTGTGTCGACCAAGCAGAACTGCGCGAGGCACAAGATGTGCAGGAAGTGGCTGGGGCGTAAGACGCTTAATCACCTCTTGAGCAGCCTGCTTACTGAGGTATTTTCCTTTTGAGCTCATCTTCTTCTCGCCCTTTCTACTGAAAGACTGGAGAGATGCGCGCTCCTCTTCGGTTAAGCTCGTAGAGACAAGACTCAAATCAACACCCGCCGCTTCAGCGATGTCCCCGAGCGACATGTAATCACTAGAGTCCGTTGCTCGTCGGTACCCATCACGAATACGCTGCGCATCAGCAGCAGTAACGTGCTGTGTAATCCCCTTAAGCCCGTGTGCAGGATGGCGGCGCATCTCTGTGAAGGCAATATTATGAGCCTTCGCGTATGTCTTTGGGAATGACTCACCCAGCTCTTCAGTAAAAGATCCGATGGGCACGTCCTCAAGGCCTGCAAACGGAATCGCCTCGACAAGCTCAAAAATACGGGCAGTAGCTTCGTCGTCATAAGCATGAACAACCTGCGCCCTGCCCCTCATGAGTGCTGGCGTATGGCTAATACCATGTCTCTCGACGAGGCGCTGCAAGAATGTACGCGACAACCCAGTAAGTATCGCTAGCTCAGACATAACCATGCCTCTCCCTTCTATAATTTTTAGTGGCGGGTGTTCATCTAGATATGTAATAGCTTCGGGAGAGTACCAACGCTCGGTTATTTTTTCCTTCCCCTGAGCCACCCATATATCCATGGAGGGGACCAACGCACCATCCAAAACTTTTCGTACGTATTTTTCATGGCTTCCATACAGGAGCGCCAAATCAGCAACACTCAGGTAATCCTCAGGTGGCTGCTCTGACATCCGTAAGTCTTCCGGGCCTACGAGCATCGAGCGTATCGCCACCGGTGAAGCAAGTGATTTCTGTAGCCCTTCAGGAACTAACTTTTCAATCTGCGGCTTATCCTCAAACAGGCCTCCAGCTTCGCTCCCAACTAAATAGCCCTGTTGAAAATCAGTAACACCAAACATACTCCATAATGAAGCCATGTTTGTTCGGCCAAGATGCTTGTGAGGCATAATTTCGGCAAGGTGAGTTTCAAGAGGATTAAGGCGCAGCCCCCGCCCAGCCCTCTGTACAAGATCAGTCATAGAGGTCGATGCCCCAATTGTCATAACACCATTTGCACGCGCATTAACGCCCTGTTGAAACATCTTGGTAGTCACCAAGACCTGCAAGTCGCCTTTTTTGAATGCCGCAAGGTTCTGGGCTGATCTATTACCACTAAATGAGCCGACCGCGCCCGCCTTCTCCTCGTCAAGCTGGCCGTTAATCATCATGGCGATTTTTCGAGCCTGCAATGAGTGTTTGCCCGGTTGTGCAAAGATTATAGTCTGGCGCCCCTCTTGTATCCATTGCAGCGCCAACTTGACTGCTATGTCCTCTGCTTCATTATTATCTTCATACAGATACGTGAACAACCGAGCACGGTTCAAGATCCCCTGCTCTACAAAGTCGCGAACTGACCCAGCCTCAATATGTGGAAACAGGCGTCTAATATCTTTATCGATAGAATACGCTGGCGTTGCCGTCGCACCCACGACCCCTGAACAAATTTTTGATACAGCCTCGAGCGTCTTTGGGCCCAAGGCAAAATGAACCTCATCAAGGAAGGTAATGCCAAAGTCACCTGCCTTGATCAGACCCTTATCAACCGCTTCTTGCAATGACCGATACGTTATAACAGTCACAGCCCCGAGCTCTTTATTTCGAGCCCAATACGTATGCACGGGTACATCCCATCCAACGATTTCCCGAAATATATTATCGGGATCAGTCGAAGAGTACTGATCGACCAGCTCCACTGAAGGAACCGCGACAAGAGCACCCAGGGCGTGCGTGTCGCCAGCAAACAATCGCTCAGTACATCGAGCATCACGTATGATTTCAGCACCCACTGCGGTCTTTCCGGCGCCCGGTGGTGCTACGGCAACCGTCCCTGTTCGTAAAGCAGTTTTGATCGGCGTATGGAGTGTTTGATGGCGAGGCAATCGTACTCGCTGCAAATTAGTAAGCGTGTGAACTACCATGCCATGTTGCACAGTAGCACGGGCTTGGATAGCCGGGTCTTCGTGTACGGCCTGCTGTTTTAACTCAATGGCGGCAGCAAGGTGGTTTGCCATTGAAACATAGCGTCCGACCCGTGTCCAGTCAGGCCCAAGTGATTGCTGTACTGCCTGCGTTTCTGTCTGAGTAGGTGGACGTGTTAATACAGATCCAGCCACTGAAGGGATGGCTAGATTCTCGGCCGTAACTGCAACCCCTCTGTGCTCAGCAAGCGCACGCGCTGCGATCAAACCGGCATATAATCGCACATCCATGAATATGTCGTGCCCGCCCTGCACAGTGGGCGTTGCCGGATAGGCATCGATGGGCGCCCCAATAATTGGTTCAACTGTAGTATACGGCACACTAAACTGAGTCTCCAACAGGGCCCTCCCATCATTTAGACTCAGTATACCAAGAGCTACTTGCGGTGCAAAACGGCAAGCGTTTCAATATGTGGCGTGTGCGGGAAGAAGTTATAGCCTTCGAAGAATACAATGTCGTACTTCTCCTGGAGCATAGCGAGATCTCGAGCCTGGGTTGC
>Ga0157371_10001804_pt1 | contig 21635 bp, 21 predicted proteins | sample C45metaG_FD_113462 | JGI IMG/M metagenome (GOLD analysis project Ga0157371, IMG submission 113462) | Corn rhizosphere microbial communities from Kellogg Biological Station, Michigan, USA - C4-5 metaG | ecosystem: Host-associated > Plants > Roots > Rhizosphere > Soil | place: USA: Michigan...
CCAGCAATCGATCAGTACAGGCGGCATCCGGGCATATAGATCGTGGCGGTCTTCAACCGGACTGCCCGGGACGCGATGGCGATGCCCAACAACTCGGTATACGCAGCAAGCAAGGCGGCGCTCCGATCCATGGGGCGGACGTTCGCAGGTGCCGCGCTCTTCCTTGCTTCGGCTGAATCGGCATATGTAACAGGTGTCGATCTACCTGTTGATGGTGGGGTTATCGTGGCTACGCAGGTCAACGAGAAGTTCGGCACGCTACGGTTCTATGTCGACGGCGGGGATGAGGAAGTTTTCCGGCTGATCGACGCCGCGGAACAGGAGTCTGCAACGGTCTGTGAGCTATGCGGCGTACCCGGAATGCTTGTTATGAAAGAGTGGTGTTCAACGCGGTGTTCGTCTTGCAGGCAGAAGTGCTGACTGGCATTTTCACACCCTGATTTTCCGCGCTTCAGCGCGACAGTGTGTCGAGGAGGTTCGATGTGAGAGGTCACCTTGGTTCCTATTCCGACTGGCGAATCATCGTCCCAGTAAGCCGCTGCCCTCTCAATGCGGCGGAACGCATCTACGATCACGAGACTGCCCAATAGGCATGGAGGCCGAATGCGCCAGCGGCTGTAGCTATCGTGAAGTTCTCACGGATTTCACTGGCAAGGACTTCGAACTATGGATGGGGCGCGTGCGCTCGCAAGACCGTTGGTGACCTTCTGTCGCTCGCGTCGATGCCCACTCCTCTCAACTATGGGATAGACAGCACGGCAGATGATTAGGTCAAGTTATCGTGAGTAGAGCAGGGGGACTCCAAACCCTCCTGCTACCCGGAACCGAGGGCGTCGGGGCGAAGTGAAGTCCCAGTCGTAAATAGTATCGCTGGACGTGCGCCGGTAGCACCTCAGATGTAGAGTCACATCCCTCGACCATGAGTTGATGGTCAGGGCACGTAACGTCCAAACCTCGCGAATGCGGAGAATCGCCATCTCGTGAAATGAGACAGGCATGAAACAGGATTAGGGTTCCGAATCTGGAGAAAGACCCATGATCTTCGTGTCGATTGCCGGTGACGAGCGCTCTCTGCAGGACGCCAGCCCTGACTGGATCACACAACAAGTTGAGCGTCGTCGACGGGATGGCTTGCGAGTGTGTGTGACCGTGACCATCAAGACCGGCGAGCTCGACATGCGCTTGTCGACGCCCGAGTGCGGCGGCGGTGGAGGCAGTCGCGCTCCAACCGTTCGGGAGGCTCAGGTTTTCAATTTTTGGACCAAGCTCCACTTGAACCAGCCTGGATGGTCACCCGGAAACGTCATCGCTTTCTTGCGGCAGGTCGATTATTGATGCAGCGCCCGAGACGGGCATCAGGCCTGGCTGTACCGCCCTTCTGACACTTGGGCGCGACCCAGCGCCACCAGAATGTCGAGTAGTCGCGGAAGGTGTTTTTTTTCCAGGGGCCGCGGAAGAAGACGTAGGCTCTATCGTAAACCTCTCGAAGCCCGACGGGTTGCGTTGGCCGCATCCAGAAGTGGTGAACTCATCTCAGAACCCTCCCTTCTTCCATTCCCTGCGCAGTAGGGCCACCAGATCTTCCACCAACTGTTCAGCCTGCTGGGTCAGTGCGGGGCGGGGCCGATGGGCGGGGCGCAGATGTACAGCTTCCGGCTTGCCCATGAACATCTGAAACGAGCTAGGACTCGCCTCCTGTTCTTTCTGCGTCCGCCACGTTCCACCGTCCCCACCTGTGATCTTGGCGGCCAGCGCGCAATGGGTCAGGCGCTGAGTGGGATCAACCTTGTCCAAGAGCCACGTAGCGTAGCGCAGTGCTTTAGAAAGCGAGACGATGACATCTTCTTCAATCACCACCATGCCATGGCCGGCAAGGTTCAGTGGCAAGCTGATGTTGATTGTGCCTTCTGGCGCAAGTCGCACTTCACCTTGGCCTTCGTCATGCGTTAGGACCAAGGCGTGACCTTGAACCTTCACGATGTTGGATTTCTCAGTCGAAAACAACTTGGTGGGGCCGAACAACGCCGCTTGGGTGATCTCATCAGCCAATTGGCCGCCATCGATTTCACTGGGGCGAAGAATCGCTTGCTTTGGGCCCGGTGCAAGGGAGATCACCAGGCGCCGGCCGAACTGGGAATAACCCCTCTGTTCCTCAGGGAGCGCAGACAGGGCGTCCTGCAGCATGGCTTGCTCATCGACGGGACCTGTTGCATTGGCCACCATCCAAGCATGCAGCTGTTTGGTGACCAAACGACGCAGTTCTTCAGGCGTTGAGAATTCTTGCCAGAAGAGCCCAGAGGCCCACTTGCCCGCTTCATCGATGAATGCGCTCTGCTCCGGTTCGCGCTGGGCCACTTTGTGCACGAAGCCGAAGACTGGGCGCTTCTCTCGGGCGTCCCGATACTCCTCATGGGTCGCAGAGAGACCGGAGGACTGGGTCTCCCCATAGCGCTCCCCCATCAAGAGCACCACGGCTACCGCCTGACGAACGCCTTGCAAACATGCGATCTGGGGAGAAGTGGGCTTTGCACCGAAGTCCTCCGCCATGATGGCTTCGCACTCCAGCTGCTCAATGGCCTCTTTGGCGGCGGCGCGAAAGGGGGCCATGCTGGAGATCAGCGAGCTGACGAAGATTTTAGGTTTCATGGCCTGACCTTCCTGGAGTTCGGCAATTTAACAACGGAGACGTCTCAACAGATGCGACGGGTCAATGCGAGCCTAGGCGGATTACCAATAGAGGGCAACGCGATGTCGTACATTGATCGGATGCGCTTTCGGATGATGCTTAGGTGTCTCGTGCCTTTGGTCGTATCCATCCCTGTGGCCTACGTCGTTGACTCCCTCTTGGGACTACCGGCCGCATTTGGCGGACCAGGCAATCAATCCGATGTTCCATTTTTCGTTGGCATGACGGGTGCGGGTCTCAGCCTGATGCTGTTCGCCATTCAAGGCGTCCGTTTGTGGCGTTGGCGACTCGGTAAGACAGACGACTGCTTTGTCTGCGGATGCTTGCTGGGACAGGAGAGAGGAGGGCGCTGGGGACCCTATCGGAAATGCCTCGGATGCGGGAAAAGCCATTCAGCGCGTACGGGATAAAGCGGACGTCCCAAGTGAGAGGCCGGAATTTCCACTGCCACAAATAGGATGCGGGATTCACACACGTCTGGCTCGATGCTGGGGCAGTTTGGCTGACGGCCACAATCAGTTTCGCGGGCGAAGGCGGTCAAATGCTGTAGCGAAGGTATGCGTGTGACCCGCGTATCGCAGTGAGCCCTCACCTCGCAAATTCGAATCTTCTGCCGATCCGGCCTATGATCCGGCTCTTGGAATTGTGTCGGAAGGTCAGGGGCTATGGGGATCTCTATCGAGGGTTTGTCAGCACCAAACTTGGGCTGGCGTCGCACCACAATGCTGTGCCGCTGCTGCGGCAACTGACCATCGTAAATGGCGGCGTGGAGGGTCATGACGACCTAGTCCTTGAGCTCGAACCAAGCCTGCCTCTTGCCGCTGCGAAGACATGGCGCATCGACCGTCTGGGACCTGACTCATCGATGGCGATTCCGGATCGCGATATCGAGCCGAAGGAAGGGTACCTGGCTGACCTGACCGAATGTATGCAGGCGTCGGTGCATCTTCGCTTGCGGTCGAGCACCGTGGTCGTCGCTGAGCAGCTGGGGTTGGCGGGGGCGTCGCAGATTGCCGCAAGCCGGGAGCAGGGCGTCGTGGCGCGCCCGTTGGCAGGGCGCTCGCCGGTGCTCACGACCTACCTGCTGCGCCTGGACCATGAGCCTTCGGAAACGCTGGCGCGCTTCATCGAGCGCATCGCCAGTGTCGAAAGATCCCAGTCGGGAATCGACCCCGCCACGTGATCCGGCATCGGCAGCGGGTTGCCCGGCCAGCGTGCGACTTGCACGCAATGGCCATCCATCATTTTTGCCGCAGCATCTTCTGCATGCGCACATAGTCCCTGCGATATTGTTTTGCGAGCTTGAGTTTCTGTGCGTCGGTGAGGATCTTGCCCGATACCTGGAAGAACTTTTTTTCTTCCTCGCGCAGGTGGTGGTGCACTTTGTGCGAGAGCTTTCTTGCTGTCGCCAGCCAGCCCCGACCGGAGGTGTCCTCCTCTTGCAGCTGCTCTACCAGCTCGTCCATCTCGTGATGCTCGTGCAACGCATGGCGTGATGAATTGAGCCCCATGTCATCCATCAGGATCGGGACATACAGGTAGCGTTCCTCGGCGGCGGCATGGGCGGCGAGTTCAATGCGCAGGTCGCTGAACAAGGCGATGCGATGTTCCGTGTGAGGCTTGGAGAGCAGCAGTTTCCGGCACAGCGAACGCTGGACCTGGTGGCTTTCGCGCAGGGCGTCATAGATCGTATCGCTCATGATGAAGCTCCTTGTCGGGATGGGTGGTCGGCTGCTGACGCAGATTCAATGGCACTGCCATTGGAGGGATGTTTGCCGTGTTCGTCATGCGAACCGTCCGCAGCAGGCAGCGGAATGGGCTCGACATGCGTGCGCCCCAGCGTGATGTTCTTGGCGGCGCGTACTTCACGATTGGAAAACGTCCACATCTCGCCGGTGTCCGTAATGAATACCGTCCAATAGAGATCGGATTCGGGACCATAGTCGATCAGGATGTGGGCGAATCCTTCGCCCTTGGGGGTGAGCATCGGCAGCGGGGGATTGAGTTGCAGCATGAGGCCTCCTTGGTCTACCCGGTGGCTGGGCGTTATCCAGTCATCCTGTGCGGATGCCCGGCCATTCAGGCGAGTGTCCGCAGCTTCGGTTCTCGATCCCACTGACGCGTTTTCGCGGCCCTGATGAAGCCTCCGCTGTCTGCGGCACTGACCACCCCGGCATCCTTGGCGATGCCTCCGGCCTGCAGCACCGGCTGTGCGCCGCTATCGAAGGCGATCGCCTTGAGGTGACCGAATGCGTCACGCAGCCAGTCCACGGCGGCGGCCTCCTTCGCCAAGGCCTTGCCGGCGGTCGTCGACAGCACCACCGCTACCGCATCGAACAGGATCGATGGTGTGCCGGCGAGCTGGCCATCCGCGGCCTGCTTCCTGCCATCGCTCAACGTGGCTCCGCCGACCTTGGGAGCGACGATCTTGACGCAGGCACCGGCATCCTCGGCGGCCTTGCGCAAGGCCTTGACCGTAGCGGCATCGGAACCGTCGTCGACGAGGATGCCGATCTGCCGGCCTTCCAGCGTGGCTTTCATCTTGCCGATGATCTGCAGCGCGGGCGACGAGGGGAAATCCTGTGGCTTCACCGCGGCCGGAGGCGCTGGAGGAAGGGCGTCCAAGGCGAGTCCGGCGGCGACGCGCTTGGCCAGGTCGGGGTCGATATGGCGCAAATGGCCGACCACGGCTTCGCGCACGTGCAAGGTCTCCACCTTGGATAGCTCGAACACCAGCGCCGATGCGATGTGTGCCTGCTCCGGCGGCGTCTGGCTGCGGTAGAACTGCCGCGCCTGGCTGTAGTGGTCGGCGAAGCTTTCGGGGCGTATGCGGCCCTTGGCACCATCGTCGGCCGGTTGGGCATAGCTGCGGAAGCCGTTGGCCGTTTCGCGGGGGCTATCCGCCTGCAGCGAGCTGGGGTCGTAGTTCACGCGGCCCTTGGGCACATGCATCTGCATGTGGCCATCGCGCTGCAGATTGGCGAACGGGCACTTGGGTGCGTTGATCGGGATCTGGTGGAAGTTCGGCGAGCCCAGCCGCGAGAGCTGGGTGTCGAGGTAAGAGAACAGGCGCCCCTGCAGCAGTGGGTCATTGCTGAAGTCGATGCCGGGCACGATGTTGGCGGGGCAGAATGCCACCTGCTCGGTCTCGGCAAAGAAGTTGTCCGGCCATCGATCCAGCACCATCCGGCCGATCAGGGTGAGCGGCACCAGTTCCTCGGGGATCAGCTTGGTCGGATCGAGATGGTCGAACGGAAACTTTGCCGCGTCCTCTTCGGTGAAGAGTTGCACGCCGAATTCCCATTCGGGGTAGTCGCCGCGCTGGATCGCCTCGAGCAGGTCGCGGCGGTGGAAGTCCGGGTCGGCGCCGGCGATCTTCACCGCTTCGTCCCACACGGTGGACTGCAGGCCCAGCTTCGGCCGCCAGTGGAACTTGACGAACGTCGACTCGCCCTTGGCGTTGATCAGCCGGAAGCTGTGGATGCCGAAGCCTTCGATCATGCGCAGCGAGCGCGGGATGGCGCGGTCGCTCATCGCCCACATGACCATGTGCATCGATTCGGGTGTGAGGGAGATGAAGTCCCAGAAGGTGTCGTGCGCGCTGGCCGCCTGCGGGAAGCCGCGATCGGGCTCCATCTTCACCGCGTGCACTAGGTCCGGAAACTTGATCGCGTCCTGGATGAAGAACACCGGGATGTTGTTGCCCACCAGGTCCCAGTTGCCCACCTTGGTATAGAACTTCACTGCGAAGCCGCGCACGTCACGCGGCGTGTCGACGGAACCGGAGCCACCGGCAACGGTGGAGATGCGTGTGAACACAGGAGTTCTTTCGCCCACTTCAGTGAGCAGCGTGGCCGTGGTGTATTTCTTCAGCGACTTCGTCAATTCGAAATAGCCGTGCGCCGCCGATCCGCGCGCATGCACGATGCGTTCGGGGATGCGCTCATGATCGAAGTGGGTGATCTTCTCGCGGAGGATGAAGTCCTCCAGGAGTGTCGGGCCGCGTGGTGTGGCGCGCAGCGAATTCTGGTTGTCGGCAACCGGGATGCCCTGATTGGTGGTCAACAGCGGATGCGTGCCACCGGCTTGTTGATGCAACTCGTCGCCATTGCCCTTGGGGTCGGGAACGTTGATGCGAGAGGTGCCAGAGCGGCTCTTGGAGGACTGGACCATGGCTGGCTTTCCTTGTATGGCTGGCTGTGAGGGGAAACCTGGACCTCAATAAACCTTGCTGAGTGAAACTTTCGTCATCCAGCGAATGCCATGACAATTCTTTGCGTTCGCCCGCCGAAGTCGCTCGCCATGGCAGCAGCCTGCAGCCAGTTCGAGACGTCATCGGAGCGAGGCCAACGATGGATGCGCGCGCTGCCGAGCGGACCAACTTGGGCCCGATCAACAGTTCAACAAACTCATCGAAGGGTGCCAAGACTCCGATTGAATACAGGGACAAACTTCGGTCCGAAGCTGCTGAACGACGTGCTGAAATTCAAAACCTGGAAGGACTGGAGTCCCTCTCGGTCGAGCAGGCCAAGCGGCTCTACAAGCTGCGCAAGAAAGAAAGCGTCTCAGAAGAAAATCTGGAACAAGCGAAAAAAGATGCCGTAGAGGATGGTGATGGACACCTCAATGGCCGTTACTACACTAGCGATAAGTTTTTCGGTCGTGTGGTTTGGACGAGTGCCAAAGAGGCGGCCAAGATGGGCGCTCAGCAGGCGCTTGGCGCAGCCATTGCAGAGTTCTTCCTGGGAGCGATTGCCGAGATCAAAGACTGGTATCACCAAGAGAAGCGCGAGGTGATGCTATCTACCAGACTCAAGCGCGTTGTGGACCGTGTGAGCGATCGTTGGAAGGACTATCTGGATCTTGCGATACAGGGATCCATTTCAGGCTTTCTCTCGAACCTGGCCACGACCCTGATCAACATCTTCATCCAAACTGAGAAGCGATTGGTTCGAATGATCCGCGAAGGTTTCTTCTCGCTCGTGCGATCGGTCAAAATCGTGATTTTTCCACCGGATGACATGACGACACAGGAAGCACTCCATGCATCCACAAAGCTGTTGTTCGCTGGGACAATCCTGATTGGAGGCATTGCTGTGGAGGAGGTGCTTCTTGACCACATGCGCGCCGCGGGGTTCGGCCTCTTCGCCGAATACGTCGCCCCAGTTGTCGTTGGCTCCCTGACCGCGGTAGCCATGGCACTCAGTGCGTTCGCACTCGATCGCCTGGATTTGTTTGGTGCGGAATCCAACGCGCAACATGAGCGCCTGCAGGCGGACATGGGAAAGCGGATCAACCAATCCATCGAAGAGAGCGAAGCATTGCTCCTCGTTCTGCAAAGTGGTGGCAATCCCTTACCTACGAGTTAAAGTCACGTCACCGATTGCTCCACGACACGGGATAGATCTTTTCGAAGCGCTCACACAAGTTGCCGATCGCTTCACTGCAAGCATTTCGATGGCTTTCCAACGCCGCGTGCCAGCGCGCAAAAATGAAGGCCGACTCTCCGGCAAAGATTGCGCCGCTCCACGGCCTCTTTCTACTTCATAAGTTCCAGCCGATCCGACACGCGTTCGACCAGTCCCACGAGATTGGCATCCATGGGATCACATGTCTGATCCACGCGGCGCAGTTCGCCACGAGGATGGCGGGGCACCCTGAGGCGATAGGTGTCAGCGACGTAGACGCACCGCTTGCGCTTGCCTCGGATCGCGGCAAACGCTGGATCCTTCATCAACTCGTCCGCAAGCGCTTCGAGCGCTTCTTCATCGAGCAGGAGTTGCGCTACTTTTGCCTCTGCGCGCCGGTCCTCCGCGCTCTCGCAAAACCCCTGCAATGCGGCCAGCAAGTCTTCATACGCTTGGGCAACCACACCGGTTGTCACGAAGCCGCCTTGATGGAGCACGGTGAACTCGGCGTAGAAGTGATCAGGACAAGCGGCCTTGGCACGTTTCACAAGCAGCGCCTGTTGATTCTCGAACGCCCGAACCATCAACTCCGGATCCTCGTCCGCCTCGCACACGTCTTCGATCATGGACTGTATGCGGGCCGCTACATCGCACTCGCCACGGTAGAGGAAGACCACCGGTTGACCCGTTGCTTTGAGAAACGGAAGGTAGCCTTCGGTGGGCAAGATGATGGCGCTTGCGTGTTCCTGCACCAGGTCGGCGCACTCGACCACCGGGATGCCGGCCGATCTCAGCGCCTGCGTCTCCTCGTCCATCCAGGCATTGACGTCACCGTTGAAACGCTCGTAAGCATCAAGATCCATGAAAGCCTCCTAATTGCGGTTGTAGCCATGGGTGCGCGACAGCAGGATGCGTTTCCAATGCGCCTCGCGCTGATCTATGTCCGACGCGTTGAGGTCGGCAATTTCCAAAATCGAGAACCGCAAATCGTTCTGGCGCCCCGGAGGCGCCTCGATGGCAAACTCCTTTTTCAGCGCGATGTTGTGGCCATGTCCGGTGCGCGCATACGTGCACCAGCGGCCCCAGATGCCATCGGCCCCGTCTGCCTTGCCCACATACAACCCGCCTTCCTTGTCGGAGATCAAGTAGATGCCTTTCACCGCAGCAAGTGCCGATCGCCAAGATTCGATGTTCTGCTGGACCAGGATGCGCAACTCAGCCATCGACAGGTCCACGGCCTTGTAGCCCGGGAACGGACCGATGGACAGACGCTCGGGCAGCAGTTCAACCACCGTGAGCTCGGCGGCCAAGGTTTCGCCGTAGGTCCAAGAATTTCGTTTGGTGTAGGGACTGCGTAGATAGAGGCGTCCGACCCATTCATCCGCTGCCGGCAATCTGTCGATGTCATACCACCAGTGTGCTCGTTCTTCGTCCGTTTTCTCTATCCGCGTGTGGCCTGTGGGTCGGTAAATCCCGGCAAAAAGCCAGAGCGTGGGCTCTCGGGCCTGAACTAGTGAAACAACATAGGGACGGTTGAAGTAGTGCCTGCTTTGCCATTGCTGCCACTTTTCGAATTCCCCGCGGATGAACACGTCGATGGGGTCTTCGATATTGTTGTTTCTTGCCAAGTGCATTTTGACTCTGGTCGGCGTGCAGTCCGGCTCCCACAAAGGAATCAAGTCAAACAGGCGCATCGAAGCATCCTCAGCTCGATTGACGGGCGGTGTGCACACGGTGGTGCGCCAGGTGGTCCGGGTGCGGATGCTCTGCCGGGTGTTCCGGAAGACGGAGCTTGCGGCCGCGCAGGGGTGTGTATTCCGAGCCGTCCAGGTCGGGACCGAGCTGAACAAATCCGTCCCGATCGACCCACAACAGGCCGCGATCGAAGAGCGTGTGGATGTCCGAGCGCAGGAGCAACCCGTTCGGCACGATGTTGGAAGCCGTGCCTCCCGCGGCATACGGCACGATGTGCGCGCCTTCCAGGATCGCCTGCACGGCGCAGCCTGTGATCGCGCACTTGGCGCTGTAGGCGTCGAGCAGGGCCGCCTTGAATTGCGGCTGGCCTTCGCGCATCGCTATGGCGCGCATTTCAAAACGACGGGCCTCCGGCTCATTGCTGAAGTCCGGCAGCGAATCGCTGTAGACCTCGGCGCGGGCTTCCGCCAGCGCTTGTTCGGCCGGCCCCAAGTCCAGCTTCACCGCTTCCCACTTGCCCTCAGCTGACGGGCGCAGATCCCACACGCCATGCTGAGCCACGTCATAGAGCTCGTAGGTCACGCCCGTGGTCTGATCGCCTCGCCGAAAGAGCGCATCCTTCGGGTGCCCCCGATCCGTCCGGTAACTCTTCCGCCCAGCATCGAAGTGGGGGCGGTTTGGTTCGTTGACCGTGAGCATGCCCGCATTCTGGCGGACGTCGGGGTGGCGAACCTCCGGGTGGTGGGCTTCCAGCCACTCCGTGATTTCCCGGATTGTGCTTGGCTTGCCCAAGGCTTGCACCGCTTTCAGGACTTGCCAATAGCGGGCGTTGAGATCGAGCCGTGCAGCGGCTTCCTCGCCTGTCATCCCCAGGTCGGCAGTCTCGGAATAGGGCGCCGGGCCACCGGTGGCGTGGTCGTAAAACCAGTAGCGGACGTCCCGACCACCGCGCACCTGCACGCGGATGAGCGCGTCCTTGGGATTGCTGGCGCCGAGCGAGAAATCCTTGCGTCCCGGATCGTTGTGATGCCGGTTTGTGTCGTTAATGGAGAGCGCCGACAGCTTGGGGGACACATCCGACCACTTCTGGTCAGGATGGTGCGTTTCAAGCCAGGTGGTGATTTCCTTCACGGTGCACGGGCGACCGATCGCCCGGATCGCCTCCAGCACCTGGTCGTGTTTCGCCATCCTTGTTCCCCTGTTCTGTTGTGCGTCCATTCTAAGCGCTGACCGGTCTCAGAGCCTGAGTCTGGTCATGCAGCATGGACCAAAAGCGAAGGCCCCTTGCGGGGCCTTGTTTCACGGGATGAAAGTCCTGATCGGCTTTCCGGTTTAGCGTCATGGATGACCCCCTGACGTGCGGCCGCCATGGCACCCGCGAAGCCTCAACTGCGTATTGCCAACGAACTGACCACGCGTTGCCAACACAACTGACCAGCGACGGCACGTCACCTGACCAGCGTCGCCAGCCGGCTGACCACCTGATTGAAGGTCGCCTGTCACCCGAAGCGGACATCGGACTCAATCAAAAATCTGCAGCTACCACTCGCCACGCCGGTGATTCGATACCCAACGGTACATACCCAGAATGTTGGGAATCTTCATGGTCGCAAACCCCGTCCAGCCCTGTACTTCAGGGCTGAACTTCACGTTCCGGTAGAGCTGGTCCCAGGACTGGCCAGCGCGCACCAAGTCGAGCACCTGCTGGTGCAGGTCGACCATATAGGTGCGCAACGCGGCCTGGTCGGCCTTGGTCGCCGGCGTGTAGTGGCCGACGTCGATGATGTCGACGTCCTGTTTGGCTACCCAATCCAGTGTCTCGATCCACCCATCGTAGTAGAAGTCGAGGAAGTCGTTGTAGGGCATAGTCTTGCTTTCGCACACATCGGTGCACTGCAAGGCCTTGTACTTCGGAAACAGCACCATCGTCATGCTGTCGGAGTGACTCGGCGCCACGCGGTGCAGCAGCACGGTCTCGCCGCCGAGGGTGATCTTCATGTCCCGGTCGAACATGCGGTCGGGTACGGCGGTCGGGATCTTCTCGCCCACGATCGGCTCCAGCGCGCGCTGGTTGGCGACCACGATCGCGCCGTCCTGCTGGAATACTTGCGCGCAGCTGATGTGATCGGCATGGGCATGCGTCAGCACCACGTACTTGACCGATACGCCGAAGCGCTTGCGGATTTCGTCGCGCAGCCAGCCGGCGGTGCAGGTCATGGCCGGGTCGATCACCAGCGCACCCTCTTTCGTGATCAGCACGAAGCCGCTGTGCACGGCGAGTCCGGCGCCGGTGGTGTGTCGATAAAGGTTGCCCATGATCTGCTCCAGGCTGCGCGGGTTGTCGGGGCAGGCGGCGGCCGTGAAGTCGGGCAGCACGGGACGGTTCGCATACTGCGCGCGGTCGACCGCGATGCCGTTGTCGGCCGCCGATGAGGCAAACACCGGACAGACCGCCGTGGCTGCTACCAGGACCGCCCGTACCAGAGTGCTTCGGACGACACGCATGGGACTCTCCTCGTGGGTTTGGCCTCGCCATGGAAGGGTCGTGACGTCCGCTTCGCCCGGCTGGTCGTATGCTAATCCTTATCATCAACCGAAAGTGTCACGCAAAAACCTGCGGAGGCCGTTCATGGCAAGCACACCCGGACCCGACGTGCTGGTTTCCTCGCTGGTGGAGATCATGGCCGCGCTGTCGCGAGGATCGCCGTGTACGGTTCAACTCCAGACCTCGATTGCGAGCCCGCATCCGATCTGCCTGCCGCCCGGCTATGCGCTGGTCGGTACCGACAAAGATCGCTGCATCCTGAGCTTCCCCAACGGCGACGGCATCGGTCTGACCGCCGACAACCGCCTCAGCCGTCTGACGATCCTCGCCACGCCGGCGGCACGCGCGGTCTACACCCAGACCGGCGCAGCCGACATGGGCCGCGTGGTGTTCGAGGATCTGTGCGTGACCGGCCAGGTGTCGATCATCGTGCGCGCCGGCACCGACCGGCTCGATCTCACGGTGGACACGCTGCATGTCGCAGCCTGTGACTGCCGCCGCTTCAGCGAGCAGCCGCAGAAGTACGGCGTGAACGTGTACCAGGGCGCCCTGACGGTTTACAACTTCAACGCCGATCCCGAGTCGCGCGTCACCGCCAGGCTGTCCAACATCAGCATCGGCGCCAGGAACGCACCGGTGCTGGGCTCGGGCGTGTTCGTCAGCGGATTCGGCGACACCGGCGGCTCGATTGAACTCGAAACGCTCACGACGGGAGCGGTGCATTCGACCGGTATGCTGCCATTCGGTACCGCCGACATCATCACCGGCGGAGTCTTTGTCGTTTTCGGCGTGCACGCCGCCCGCGTCGAGCACTTCGGTGAGGTCGTCACCTACGGCGTCAACGACATGGTGCTCGACACGTGGGGCACCGTCGACGCATGGGTGGCACGCGCGCCACTGATCTCCTACGGACCAAGCGGTATCGGTTTCGTCAATTTCGGCACCGTCGACAACTTCGTCGCGGAAGCCGAGGTGGTCACCTACGGCCTGGGTGCGCGAGGGTTCAATCAGTACGACGGCACGGTCCGCAGTGCGCGTTTCCGGTCGATCGAAACCTTCGGCGACGGCTCCATCGGCATCCAGGTAAGCAAGCCGGTCGGCTCGATCACCGTGGACCATGACGTCCGCACGCACGGCGCGGTGGGCAATACACTGGTCAAGGGCGTGCTCATGCAGCTCGCGGCCGAGGCGATCAGCGTCAAACCCGGGGGCGTGGTCGAGCGGCTGGTGGTCGGTGGCAACCTGGAAACCGGGGGCGACGACGTCACGACCTACGCCATCGAGGGCGGGCGCGTGGCGAGCCTGGAGGTTGGCGGGGAAATCATCGCCCATGGAAAGGAATCCGCCGCCGTGCGTGTGGCGGGTGGCGGATCAACGCCCTTGGCCAACATCCGTACCCGTGCGAGCGCCGGGACTGGAGTGATCGTGACCGACGGCACGGTGACTGACCGCGCCTGAGCGTCGACCTGGAATGCGATCGGGAAAGGGGTCGTCTCGCCGGCTTAACAGAGGCCGGCGCATTTTCGCTCGACCGTGCTGTGCATCCAGCACATCGCCCACCTCATCGGAGTCCATCATGGCCAGCGAACCGATCCGCAACCCCGTCAAAGACCATCTGCTCACGCCGCAGAACGCTGCCTTCATCATCATCGACTACCAGCCCATTCAAGTGAGCTCGATCCGCTCGATGAACCAGGAAGAGTTGGTGTTCAACATCGTGCACACCACGATGGCGGCGCTGAACTACAAGCTTCCGATCATTCATTCGTCGGTCAATGTCGCGACGGGCAAAAACAAGCCGCCGATCGAGCCCATCCGGAAACTGCTGGCCGATTTTCCGACCTACGACCGCACCACCATCAACAGTTGGGAGGACGTCGAGTTCAACAAGGCGGTCAAGGCTACCGGGCGCAAGAAGCTTGTCATGACCGCGCTGTGGACCGAAGCGTGCCTGGCATTCCCGGCGCTCGACGCGCTCAAGGAAGGCTACGAGGTGTACGTGGTCGTTGATGCGATCGGCGGAACGTCGGTGGCGGCGCATGAGGCGGCATTGCGCCGTGTCGAGCAGGCGGGCGCCCAGCTCATCAGCAAGACGCAGCTCTATTGCGAGTTGCAGCGCGACTGGGCCCGCGCCGACACCGTGCCGGGATTCATGGACGTGTTCGAGAGCTGGGACGGGTTCAATCCCGAGAAGGGGTCCAAGGGCTGAGAGGCCGGGAAACCCGTGATCAAGGACGGCGTGGCCAGCGACCGTGCCTGGATCGCTGCGTTGCTTCACGTAGCGCCTCGGCTGATTCGACACCGTATGGAGTAACGATGATGGAAAGAACCATCGTGCGTATCGTACCGTCGCAGCGCGTCGTCGACGACGGCGACATGCGACTGTGGCGCGCGCTGCCCATGCCCGAGCAGGAGTCGCTTGGGCCGTTCGTATTCGTCGACCACTACCGGCACCAGAGCCGGCGCGGCATCGGCGACACGCCCCATCCGCACGCCGGCATCGAGGTGATCAGCTACCTGCTCGAAGGCGGCGTGGAGCACCGCGACAGCGAGGGCTTCCGCGACACGCTTGGGCCCGGTGACGCGCAGTGGATCCGGGCTGGCCGCGGCATGTTGCATGCAGAGCAGCCTACCGGCGGCCGTCACGGCCTGCAGCTGTGGACGAGTCTTCCACCGGCGTTGAAGTTCGTCGATCCGGCGTATGCCTCATTCCGTGCGTCAGACATTCCCGAAATCCGCCATCCCGGCGCGGTCGTGCGCGTCATTACCGGAACCGTCGATGGCGTCACCGGCCCCATGGAAACCACGACGCCGGCAGTCTTCGCGCATGTCCATCTCGACGCCGGCAGGAGCGTCACACTCGATGTCGGCGACGCGCCGCAACTGGGCCTGTACGTCATGGACGGCAGCCTGCGTGGGGCGGACGAGATCACGCTGAGCCCGGGCGCGCTCGCGGTGCTCGGCACATCCGGTACACAGGTCCGCCTGACGGCATCAAAGGGCCATGCAGCCGATGTCGCCTTGCTGGGCGGTGCGCCGGTCGAAGGCGAGTTGCTGTTCGCCGGCCCGTTCGTGATGGACACGCCGGAACATGCCGAGCGGGCCAAGCGGGACTTCATTACCGGCAAAATGGGACGGCTCGATGGCGTGCCGTTCTGACCGTTCTGCAGCTCAACGGGGAAGACGGATTCACGCTCAGAACGATGAGGCAAACACATCGCGAGCCGCCGACGGGTCGCTCCCGTTTAGGCGTAGCTCCCGTCGGCGCCCATGTCTTCTTCTGGCCAATCTCTGCCGTTCGACTCCCTTTGTCAGCGCTCTTCGAAAGCCAGGCCAGATCCACTTGCGGCGGCGGTCAAGCAAGATGGTGGCAATGGGTAGCCATTGGCAACGGTGGGCAGTTTGACTGCCAGTCCTGGTCAGTTTCGCTGGCGAAGCTGGTCAATTTCTGTGGCGACGGTGGGCAGGTCGCTGGCGTTTTGCACTCAACCCAAAAAGTCGCCTTACCGGGAGGAAACTCCCGTTTTCGTGGGGGTGCTGCGTTCGTGGGGGTGCTGCGCACGTTGCGCGAGCGCACCGGGCTTAATCAGACGGACTTTGCATCGCGGCTGGGCCGCAGCCAGACGTATGTCTCATCCGCCGAGAGGTCCGCCGTTCGGCTCGATGGGTTGCAGCTCATGGACTGGTGCCGGGCGTGCGGCACGGATTTGCGGGAGTGGGCGGATCTGATCGAAAGTCAGCTGTCGCCAGAGCTGGTGAAGCAGATCAAGAGCAAGAGCGCTGGGGCGGGGAAGAAGCCCAAATAGGCAAGCCGCCCTGGTGGAGGCGGCTTGGTCGGGGGTCGGCATCCTTGCGGTAGCCAGGGACTTCCCAACGCCCTCAGCTTGCCTCCCACGCACTGGCGCGTCTGTCGGCAAACCCTGACTTCGATGTCCGCGCGATCGGCGTAAACTTTGTCAGCCGCATCACCGCACAGGACCGGCGCACACTTGCACCATAGGTTTTCTGCAGGTGGCCGGCCAGCGCTTTGCGCTGGGCCGGCCTCAGAGCTTTTTTTGAAGCACGTCCTGCAGCATCGCCTTGTCCAGGCTCAGATCGGCGACGAGCTGCTTGAGCTTGCGGTTTTCTTCATCCAGCTGCCGTAGGCGGCGAAGCTCAGAGACACCGAGCCCGCCATACTTCTTCTTCCAGTTGAAAAACGTCGCTTCGCAGATCCCCATCTTTCGACACACCTCAGCGACGGTCGTGCCGCTTTCGGACTGGCGCAGGGCAAACGCGATCTGCTCTTCGGTGAACTTGGTCTTTTTCATGGCAAAACAGCCTTCTGTTGAGGGTCGGTTTCGCCGAAAAACTCTACTTTAAAACGCTACAACTGGCAGGGATAAGGTCATGACCTCGATGGGTGCTGATCACCGCCTGATGAAAAGCTCAGGCGTTTCCAGCCGCTTGATGTTCCACATCATGAGTTGATCGTGCATAGGGTGGCCGGTCAGGTGCGCAGCCAGGTCTTCAATCCGCTCTTCCACGTCCTTGATCGCTGGCCGGTCCAGCTCGGCCCACATGTCCCGACCCAAGGCCACCAGTTCGGGTTTCATGGCTGCACGGAAGGACACCAGCCAGATGGGGATGCCCGCCGCGATGAATTGATTAATGGGGGCGGCGGAGGCATACGCCTGCTTTTGCAAGCCGATGAGTTTGGCGTTGAACAGCGACAGGTGCCCCTCTTCCTCGCGCGTCAGTCGGCGTGTGGGTTCATGGACCGCTTCCAACCCGGTCACGAGCACGTTGCTGTCGCCATCGGTGCCCGCGTTCAAGAGTATGAAGGCCAGGGCGGCCGCCGCCGTCGCGCGGCTCTCGATGATTTCCATGGGACCCATGGTGCGCAAGAAGGCCACCACATTGTTGGCTTCCTGCTGCCACGCCCGGACCCGACCGGATGCGGTCAGGAAGTCGAAAAATCCCATGGTGTTCCCCTGTCTTCGTCCATTGAATGATGCCAGTTCCGTGAAGCGGGGTCAGGGCCTGGGCCGACCCTCGCGGACCGGTGCTCCTTCTAGTGGCTGTGGCAGGTCACCTGCGCTGGCCTTTCGGATGGCCGCGTGTTCCGCACGCACAAACGCCGCCAGTGCCTCGCCATATGATTCCAATGACATCTGCTCGCACTCGGCGTCGAGCAGCTTTTCCAGGGGCATGTCCAAGGAGGTGATCAGGTCCACGGGCCGGCGCACGGTTTGCTCCGGATACGCAGAGGGCACCATGACCAACACCCATTCGTCATCGGGACGGCCGGTGGCCAAGAACGCCGAATGGGATTGCTGCCTGACACCCTTGCGCGGACCACCCCTCGGAATAGCCCCCTCCAATACCGCCTGGAGTGCAGCGGCTTGTTCGTCAGAAGGTTTTGGCATGGTGGGCGTGTGAGTCGATGAGGAAGTTGAAGCAGGAGACGGTGAGGCCTTTGTCCGCTTCATGCCTTGCTCGATCAACTTGCGCAGTTCGCCCGCCGGGTAACGGATGATCGGACGTTTGCCGGGATCGGGTTGAAGGTTGCTCCACGCAGGCGGCTCGAAACCGCGCGACCGCCAATGCGCCAGGGTGGCGATGTTGAGGTTGAGAAACTGAGCGGCGATGGCTTCGGTGATGGGCAGGTGCGGGTCAGCGGTGCCTGACCACAAGGCATTGAGGAACGGATCCGCGATCACATCCTTTGTCGACTTCGCTTTCGTCATCGTTCGACGTCACGCTTTTCGATGGGAGGCACAATTTACATCAACCCTCACCGCATTCTGGGTGGGAAGCAGGAAAAGGAGGCACAGGGGAGACACATACGAAAAAGGCCACCGGGAAGATGACCTAAGTCGTTGTTATACATGGTGGCCTTTGACGGATTCGAACCGCCGACACGGGGATTTTCAATCCTCTCCCCGACGACGTGGATCGCTGGGATCGAGTAGCCGTGCGGCCGGATTGTCCGTCACGCCTCCGGCCTGAAAATACCCGATCACACTCGCCACCGACCGATGCTCGGTCATCGCCATCAGCGCAGGCAGGGCGACGCCTTGGCGTGCACCCTCGGTAATAAAACCCGAGCGCAGGCTGTGCCCACCAAAGCTCCCCTTCAAGCCAGCTTTCGCCGCCCGTCGCTGCACGATCGCACCGACCGCCGCCGGCGACAGCGCCTCGCCGATCCGGTTCGTCCACAGCCGCCGAAACACCGCGCCTTCCGTCAGGCCACTGGCGGCGAGCCACGCCGTCATCGCCTGACCAGCAATCCCCAGGATCGGCTTGTCCGGCGTCGACGTCGCACTCGGTCCGGCCTGCTGCGTCTTGCTGTGCTCCAGGCGATAGACATATTGATCGGGTCCGATCAGCCGCAGATCGCTGAGATCCGCGGTCGCTACTTCGCTGCGCCGCCGGCCACCGCTGGCGAACGCGAAGTAGAGCAGGGCGCGGTCGCGCAGCCCTTCCAGCGAGTCGTCACACGTGGCAATCAACGCTTCCAGTCCGGTGCGTACGATCGCTGTTTTCTTGCTCGGCCGTTCGCCGCGTTTTACCGCCGCCCGTCGGGCACGCGCCAGCAAATGGCGCACCGCGGGCTGTTCGCACGGATTGGGCTGTTTCTTGAGTTGATGCACCGACGACAACACGGCAATCCGATGCACGACCGTGCTCAGTTTGAACGCGCCAAGCCGTTGTTTCAGACCGGCGGCGACCAATTGGACATCCAGCGCCGCCGGCAGCTCCCATACCAAGCCAGCTTTGGAGCGCCGCGCCACGTGATCGACGATGAATTGCACCGCCGCGGCCTCCGGCACCGGCAACGCAATCGGCGTCCCAAATCGACCTTGGAACCAGGCCGCCCAGTAGCGCAGGGCGCTGTGATAGCTGCGTGTGGTGTTGGCCGAGGCCGCTTCGGCGAGAATCTCGCGCACGGCGTCGGCGGCGCTGGCGGCCAGGGCGTCGGGCGCCAACACCGGAAAGCTCGACAGGGCAGGCAAATTTACGTTAGTTTTCATATGTACCACGTATTTTTTAGAACGATAATACGTTTTTACCGACGATAAGCATCCATTATCGTTGGTATAAAAACAAGCGGGCAGGGCGCCGAGCAAGGAGACATCTGATATGCCCAAAGGCATTACCCAAGAGCAGGTCAGTACCGCCGCCGACGCGCTGGTCGCCGCCGGCGACAAACCGACCGTCGACAAAATCCGCCAGGCACTCGGCACCGGCTCGCCCAACACGGTGAGCCGCATGCTGGACACCTGGCGCGGGGCGCTTGCCACGCGGCTGGGCCAGGTGCTCGCGTTACCCGAGGTGCCCGGGGAGGTGGGGCAGGCGTTTACCGAGGTATGGCGCCTCGCCGTCACCCATGCAGAATCACTTGCTCAGGCCGCCCTCGCGCACGAACAGAACGCCCTTCTGGCCGCGCAATCGTCGCTCACGCAAGAACGCAAGCTCTGGGACATCGCGCTCGCCGAAGCCCAGGGGCAGGCACAGAGCGCGGATCAGGCCCGTGAGGTGGCTGAAACGCGACTGGCGGATATCCAACGTCTCGTCGAGCAACAGGCCGGCCAACTGGCTGAGCTCACGCAACAACGCGATGGGTTCCAGCAACGGGCGGAGCAGCTCGCTGAGGCCTTCGACACGCACAAAAACGTCGTGATGGCCGAACGTGACGTCCAAGCGGCGCATGTTCGCGCCGTCGAGGATCGTGCGCACGCGGAAATCGATCGGGCCCGGGAAGAAACCAAAACCCTCCAAACGACGCTGCGGCAGAAGGAACGGGAGGCCGCAGCAGTCGCCGTGAGGCTGGAAGCGGCCGAGACTGCGGCCCGTGCCGCCGAGCATCTTGCCACTGAATACGGGGCACGCGCCAAGACCCTAGAGCAGCAACTTGCGCGGATGGACGGACTTCCGGCAGCGTTACTGGCAGCCCAGCAAGCCTTGAAAGCGACTACGCAACGAGAAGTGGCGCTCCAAGCAAAGTTGGATGGCACGACGGCGGACGCGAAGGTCAAGTCGGCGGTCAGGAAACGAAAGCCACGAGGTGCGTCGGGGATTGGCTAGGTTTGCAGCAAATTGGGACCTATCGGCGAGATGCCCAGGCGGCAGGTGTAGGGTTGGTAACGCCAGTCCTGGACTGGGAAACTAAGGCAATCTTCTGGGCGATTCTGGTGTCACTTCGAGCTTGCAAATGACCTTGCAAATGAACTCATAGGACAAAACCATGCCGGAGAATTCGTCAATTTTGAGATTCACTGCGGGCGTGACTAGGTACCCTTCTTCATCCAGGAAAACTAGGTCGCTTTCATGCTTGGAGGTTTTCATGGCTTCACTCCTAGGATGGGACGACGTCTACGTGCCCTGTAAGCGCAGAACAGCAACTCTATGATGAAGGCGCGACAGGTGGTGTCTGAACTGTCGTCGCCGCGGCCGCCCTGACGGCGGCTTGGCCGAGTTTCTCGGGCGTCGATGTGAATAGCGCGGCGACACCGCGTCGATGAGTTGTCGTCTGCATCACCTGCACCAGTTTATCGATGTCAGGGCGAAGAGATGCTAGTGGATCGGAAGGGTTCATACGTATCTAGGCATGCCATTGCTATGATCGGTGGCTTACGCCGATTGCATGAAACGCTGGCCCAGTTTTGACGGTCACTACAGAGAATCGCCCGAGTTTGTTGGCCGTAATAACGGCCTATGTTTCGGTCGAGACCGTACTAGTTTCTTGGTTGTATTCAGTTATCAAGAAAAAGCGGGGGGTTGTTTATTCGTTCTTTATATCGAGTGGGCAACTTGTAGACGATCAAGCGAATCAGGGCGACTTGTGGAGCGCAAAATCACCACTTTTGGAGAGGCGCCGTGGCAACTTCAAGTTGTCGCACAGCAACTTCAAGTTGTCGCACAGGGGGCGAGAAACGGGGGCTCCGGCTCCCTCATCGGACCCTCCCGTAATTTCGCATAATGTATATTATGTAAAATTAAAGGACCTGATGAAAAACACGACCAAACGCCGCCCCGTACGCCGCTGGTACGTCTCCCCCGCGGACTTTCTTGAATTGCGCCACAGTCGGTGCGGCATTGGGAAACCGGTCGCCACCGTGTGCCATGGTCTACCGTACGGCTGCTGCGGCTGCTGCGCCTGTTGCGTTGTGGCGACCTGGGTGCATTGTCCGACGAATGGGCTGGCTGGACGATCAATCGCCTTGGTCTGCATGCACCCGCCGGGCGGACTTACCGCGAACGCGACATGCGGGTCTGGTGGCAAACCTGCGAACAAGCCCGCCTGTTCCGCGAGGCG
>Ga0157371_10001806_pt1 | contig 21624 bp, 15 predicted proteins | sample C45metaG_FD_113462 | JGI IMG/M metagenome (GOLD analysis project Ga0157371, IMG submission 113462) | Corn rhizosphere microbial communities from Kellogg Biological Station, Michigan, USA - C4-5 metaG | ecosystem: Host-associated > Plants > Roots > Rhizosphere > Soil | place: USA: Michigan...
AGTGATTATCGGGCTTCTGATCAAAGAGTAATAAGCACGATAAATTAAGGCCATCGCATCAAGCAGAAATAATTTTTTTTCCATCGGGTAAATTTACAAAATAGTAAGGATGGAAAAATAAAGTTGAAATTTATATAGGAAATCTTTTGCGTTTTTCTTTCAATAAATAATTTCTATTTCCTTTTGTCATGCAAAAAGTAATTTGTTTTCTAAAATTAAATCATAGATTGAATTCCAGTTTTTGTCAGAAGTTATAAACTGTTGAAAAAGTTTGGGGAGATTAACATCTACGAGAAATGTCATGCAGCTAGTAAAGTGATTTTTTGAAGAGTTGAATTGTTCTATCGATTAATTGCGTTGTATATTGTAAACAAGCCAGAATATCTTCTTTTTCTAAAAAAGGAAATGCTTTAAGAATTTCTTCCACTGTATCTCCCGCAGCAACGTGTTCCATTAAAAATACTACGGCCATTCTTGTACTCGTATTACCGGTTTGCCAAAAACAAATATCCGGACTGGAAGTAATTCTGTTTAATAAATTATCCATCATAAAGTTTTTATGAAGTAACGAATTCTGTTTTATGAATTATGACTTCAGCAAAATCTTGATTCCAGGTAATAGGGCAACATTGCCCGCCAGGTGGGCCAATCGTGTTTCATATCGTGGCCCCAAATATCCAATTCATAATTAATTCCTTTGTTGTATAGAGCTCCTGCAAAATTTCTCGCAGCTTGCGGATCTTCATAGTCTCCGCTTCCTGATAAAATATGAATGTGATGGCTTTTGCGAATATTTTCCAAATACCATTCGTCGGTTAAATTCGGAAGATAATTCATCGGAGAATTATAATAAACCTGCTCGTCGTGAAATTCTTTTGTGTATTCATGCAGATCATAAACGCCACTCATAGCAATCACTCCATTGAAGAGATCAGGTCTTTTTAAAAATAAATTCATGCTGTGCAATGCACCAAAACTGGCGCCACAAGCGATGATTGGCGTTTCACCAGAAGTGTTGTTTTTTATAAATGGAACTACTTCATTAAAAACATATTCATTGAATTGATTGTGGCGGATTGCTTTATGTTCGGGCAACATTTCATTATTCATCCAGCTTTCATTGTTCATACTGTTGATAGAAAAAACTTTTACTTTTCCTGAATTGATAAAATGAGAAATCGAATCGATCAATTGGAACCGTTCATATTCGAGATAATCCGCGGCAGCCGTTGGAATTAATAAAAGTGCAAATCCATAATGTCCATAAGTTGCAACCGGCATTTCTTTATTCACCGAAGGGCTGTACCATGAAGTAATTTCTCTTTTCATGAAAAATAATTGAACGGTTCAAAATAAATTTTCGGGATAAAAAGATTTAAAAAATTAAAGATAATATATCAAGGTTTGTTCAAAGAAAGCAGCCAAAATAAAAAATGGGATAATTTATTCCTTTACTGTGATAAAATAAAAGAGTGAAACCCACCTGAATTTGACCTGAAAGAATTGAATTTTTTTTAAAGAAAATAAAATCGTTTCTATAAATTTTAAAAAATTTTTAAAGAATGAGAAATTCTGCATAAAAAAAAGGGGACCCAGATAGAAATCTAGTCCCGCTTTAAAATCCAATATCCTATGAAAAACCGATGCAAATATAATGTGAAAAATAGTACGTTGCAATATTTTTAAAACTATATTCTCAAAAACCACATGTTTATACTACTTAAGACCAATACAATTAAGTAACTGGTAGGTTTTTTGAAGTAATTGGTCATTTTTTTAACATTTTATACAGGAACGGATCTTTTTAAAACCAATTTTTTGTGCTGCGCGATCTTCTTCCTCCTAAGCCAAGCGAACCTAAAAGACTTCGAACGATCGTATTCCCGGCGGTGCGCATCATACTTTTTACAACCGGGTTATTTACTACTTTTTCTAAAGTGCTTTCTTCTGGTTGTGCGCTTTTCTTTGTTGCTTCTTCCGTCTTTGGCGCAGCTGCATCATTCAATTTTGCAGCCAGCATTTCATAAGCACTTGGCTCATCAATTATCTGGTTATATTTTGCAGCCAGTTTCGAATTAGAAACAATTGTGTCAATTTCATTTTCTGTCAAAACATCCATTCTGCTTCGTGGAGTACACATCATCGTATGCGCCAGTGGTGTCGGAATTCCCTTTTCGTTTAACAGTGTTACTAAGGCTTCACCAATTCCTAATTGTGTGATCAGTTCATCCGTTTTATAAAAAGTAGTTTCAGGATAGTTTTCCGCGGTTTGTTTTATTACCTGCCGGTCTACCGCAGTAAATGCGCGCAGCGAATGCTGAATTTTCAATCCCAACTGACCCAAAACACTTGCAGGAACATCCATCGGGTTTTGTGTGCAGAAATAAATTCCAATTCCCTTGGAACGGATCAGCTTAATCACAGTATTGATCTGATCAAGTAAGGCTTTACTGGCTTCTTCAAAAATCAAATGAGCTTCGTCGATAAAAATGATCAATTTAGGTTTGTCAACATCGCCAACTTCGGGGGAAACCGAATATAATTCTGCCAGCATCTGCAACATGAAAGTGGAAAATAGTTTTGGTTTATCCTGAATATCTGTAACTCTTAAAACGCTGATCATTCCGCGTCCTTGATCGTTGACACGCATCAGATCTTCTACCTCAAAACTTTTTTCTCCAAAAAATAAATCTGCTCCCTGTTGTTGCAATTCGATCACTTTTCTTAAAATAGTTCCTGTAGAAGTTGTCGAAATATTTCCATACGAAGCCTGAAGTTCGGCCTTACCTTCATTTCCTGCGAATTGCAAAACTTTAATAAAATCTTTCAGATCCAGTAAGGGAAGTTTTTTGTCATCGCAATATTTAAAAATCATTGCAACAACGCTACCCTGTGTGTCGTTCAATCCTAAAATTTTTGACATCAGAATAGGTCCAAATTCAGAAACAGTTGCTCTTAATCTTACTCCTTTTTGATTGCTTAAAGTAAGCAGATCGACTGGAAAAGCAGATGGCTTATAGTCCATTTTTAATTTTTGATATCGTGCAGTGATCTTATCATTCACGGTTCCCTGTTCTGCAATTCCACTCAAATCGCCTTTGATATCGAGCAGCAGACATGGCACACTTGCATCACTTAACCCTTCAGCAATCATTTGAAAAGATTTGGTTTTTCCACCGCCTGTAGCGCCTGCAACCAATCCATGACGGTTCATGGTAGCAAGTGGAAGAAAAATCTCTGCTTCCGGAATTACTTCGTCATTTAGCATTGCAGCTCCGATCTTTATTTTTTCTCCTTTGAAATTGTAACCTTTTTGAATTGCTTCTACAAAAGCCTGTTTTTTATCCATAAAAATTTATTTTTTTGAAAGTTACAAAGTGCATTTGAAAATCATAAGATTGTTTTAACTTTTAAGTCTATACATTTAGTGTTCTTTATTTATGGCATTAAATATGTAAAAGATATTTCATAAAAACTAAATACCTTTATTCAGAATTTAAACAAAAAAGTATGGAAAATAATAAACCTAAAATTCTTATTTGTGAAGACGATCCTAACCTCGGAATGGTACTCAAAAATTTCCTGGAGCTGAATGACTATGATGTGGTATTGGAAAGGGACGGAAGGCTTGGTCTTGCTGCATTTCAGCGCGAAAAGTTTGACCTGTGCTTGCTGGATGTGATGATGCCGAACATGGACGGATTTACGGTGGCGGAAGAAATAAGAAATGTGGATCCTGATATGCCATTATTTTTTCTGTCGGCAAAAACCATGAAAGACGATATCATTAAAGGTTATAAACTTGGCGCCGACGATTACATTACGAAACCATTTGACAGCGATGTTTTGCTTCATAAAATAAAAGCAATTTTAAAAAGAAATGAAGAACTGCATCGTGAAGAAGCGAATGCAGAATATGACTTGGGGAAATATCATTTTAATCCAAGGCTTCGTCAGTTGGGCATTGGAAAAGACATTCAGACCTTATCACCGAAAGAAAATGAATTATTAAAAATGCTGGCCGAATATAAAAATGATTTGTTGCCGCGCGAAACCGCTTTGAAAAAAATCTGGGGCAGCGATACTTATTTTAATGGAAGAAGTATGGATGTTTATATTGCCAAACTTAGAAAATATTTAAAAGGCGATCCGAATATTGAAATTGTAAACATACACGGAAATGGTTTCAGGCTTGTTGTCCAGGAATAAATTTTTAAGCATATACTTTTTCATAAAAAACCGCAGAGATCATTTGCGGTTTTTTTAATTGCAGTAAACGAAGGAATAAGTTGATTTTTTATTTTTTTTACACATTTTTGATACTATCCTTCCAGTCACAGATCTCTAAATCGTGAAATCAGAATTTTGAAAATATATTTTCTCAAAAAAACTCATTATTAAAAGAATGTGTTTAATTTACACAATAAATGAAGTTTTTATGAAAAAATGTTTACTCTTCTTCCCCATACTGTTTTTTTCTTTTCAAAGTTTTTCACAATTATTATCGTGGATACCAGATTTTCCGACAGAAAGTTCAACGCCTGTTACCATTACAGTTGACGCGAATTATGGCAACAAAGGTTTGTACAATTATAATCCGAATGACGTTTATGTGCACATTGGTGTAATCACAAATCTGAGTTCAAGTTCCAGTGATTGGAAATATGTAAAAACCACATGGGCAACTACAGACGCTGCTGCAAAAGCAACTTCACTTGGAAATAACAAATGGTCGTTTACCATAACAGGCGGCTTAAGAACTTATTTTGGAATTTCAAATGCATCCGAAAAAATTTTAAAAATTGCCATTCTTTTTAGAAGTGGCGATGGCAATTCCAAACAGGCAAATGCCGATGGCAGCGACATGTACGTTCCTGTTTATACCAGCGCTTTGGCGGTAAGATTTACTTCTCCGTTTTTTCAACCTTTATACAATCCGGTTCCCGAAACGATCACAAAAAATTTAGGAGATAATATCAGCATCAGCGCCAAAAGCAATAACAGCGCAACTTTGACGATTTCTTTCAATGGCACTGTTATTCAAACTGCTTCCAATGCAACAAGCATTTCTGCAACTCCAACCATCACCAATGCCGGCAATCAAAAAGTAATTGTAACTGCAAATGACGGCACCACTATTTCCAAAGATTCTTTTAGTTTTTTTGTAAATAGCACCGTGAACATTGCGCCGCTTCCTACAGGAACACAACAGGGAATTAATTACAATCCAAACAATACTTCTGTCACTTTGGTTTTGTACGCTCCTGGTAAAGGAAGAGTTGGCGTGATCGGCGAATTTTCAGGAAGCAACTGGACCGAACAATCGCAATACCAGATGAATAAAACACCCGACGGAAATTATTGGTGGATCACCATCAGCGGTTTGACTTCCGGTAAAGAATATGCATATCAATATTTAGTAGATGGTACTTTAAAAATTGCTGATCCTTATGCAGAAAAAATTTTGGACCCGAACAATGATCAATATATTTCTTCCACAACTTACCCCGGCTTAAAAGCTTATCCAACCGGCTCTACAACCGGAATTGTAAGTGTGTTGCAAACAGGCCAAACGCCTTACAACTGGCAGGTTACCAATTTTAAAAGACCTGATAAAAGAAATCTTGTTATTTATGAATTATTGTTGCGCGATTTTGTTGCCAATCATGATTGGAATACTTTGAGCGATAGTATCAATTATTTTAAAAAATTAGGAATTAACGCGATCGAAGTGATGCCTTTCAATGAATTTGAAGGAAACGACAGTTGGGGATACAATCCTGATTTTTATTTTGCTCCTGATAAATATTATGGTCCTGCAAGCACTTTGAAAGCATTTATTGATAAATGCCACCAGAATGGAATCGCAGTGATTATGGATATTGCTTTGAATCATTCTTTTGGCTCATCGCCAATGGTTCAGTTGTATTGGGATGCGGCCAATAACAGGCCTGACACATCCAATCCATGGTTCAATCCGGTTGCTAAACATGCTTATAATGTGGGATACGATATGAACCATGAAAGTGCTGCGACGCAATATTTTGTAAGTCGCGTAGTCAGTCATTGGCTGAATGATTACAAATTGGATGGCTTTCGATTTGATCTTTCAAAAGGGTTTACGCAAACTCAAACCTGCGATAACTCAGGAAATAATTGCAATGTAAGTGCCTGGGGAAATTATGATCAAAGCAGGATCGACATCTGGAAAAAATATTATGATACGCTTCAATTGAAATCTCCTGGCGCTTATTGTATCCTTGAACATTTCGCAGACAATTCTGAGGAAACCGTTTTGGCAAATTATGGAATGATGTTGTGGGGAAATATGAGTTATGCTTTTCAGCAAGGATCGATGGGATATGCCGGCTCTGATTTTAGTAGCGGAGTTGCAAGTGTTGACGGATGGAGTAATCCTTACAAAGTGACTTATATGGAAAGTCATGATGAAGAAAGAGTGATGTATAAAGATGTCACTTATGGAAATTCCTCAGGCGGATATAATATTAAAGACACAGCGACTGCATTGAAAAGACAGGAATTGACTGCGGCATTTCTGCTGATGTTTCCCGGTCCCAAAATGATCTGGCAATTTGGAGAATTGGGTTATGATTATTCCATCACGTCGTGCAATCCCGGAAACACCATTCCACAGCCTTATCCCCAGGATAATTGTCGCACTCAGCAAAAGCCAATCCGCTGGGATTATTTGCAACAAGCCAATAGGAAAAATTTGTATGACGTTTACAGTGCTTTAATAAAACTTCGATCCAATCCTCTTTTTGTAAATGATTTTACTTCTAATAGTTCCACTCAAAATCTTAGTGGCAATTTTAAATCCATCACAATGAGTGATATTGTTGTAGTCGGAAATTTTGATGTAACCACTGAAACGGGAGCAGTTACTTTTCCTTCAACAGGAACATGGTATGATTATTTTGCGGGAACCACAAAAACAGTTTCAACTGCTTCACAATCTTTTAATTTGCAAGCCGGCGAATATCATGTATTCACCAGGATGAACGCGGCTTTGCCGGTAACTATTATCAATTTTTCAGGAAAAAAGCAAAATAATGCAAACGTTCTTTCATGGCAGGTGGCTAACGAAATCAACCTGAATGATTATGAGCTGGAAAGAAGTGATGATGGAAGAAATTTTTCTTTTGTAGCAAGCATTAAGGCTGCAGGCAAAAAAAGTTATAGTTATACAGATAATGACCTCAATGCTTTTTCAGATGTTGTTTACTACCGTTTAAAAAGCGTTGACAAAGATGGCAATTTTAATTACAGTTCAGTTGTCACATTAAAGTCTACCCAATATTCTTGGCATGCAGAAGTAAATCCGAATCCTTTTACAAACAAGATAAATCTGAAAATCGAATCGGGCATTAACGATAAAGCAACCGTGATCATTACAGATATTAGTGGAAGACAATTGTATCAACAAAACATTTCAATTGGTGTGGGAAACAATTCTTTTGAAATTAGCAAGGCTGCGCAATTTTCAAATGGAACTTATTTCATTTCAATTTTTTCAACACAAAAAAAGCAGACGATAAAATTGATTAGCAATAAATAATTTTAGAACGAGATATAAAAAGAGAAAACATTTATGCCTTCAACCAAAACAGACCTTAGTCTTAAAAATTCAAAAACTCTAAAAGGACTTCAATCCGAAGTGCAAAGTATCAATCGTGTTGCATTGTCTGTCGATTGTGTCATTTTCGGTTTTGATGAGAATAAATTAAAAGTGTTGCTGATCCGCTCGGATCTTGAAAAGTATAAAAATAAATTTTCTTTATTGGGCGATTTGGTGAAGCCGGAAGAAGATTTGGATGCCAGTGCTTATAGGATTTTAAAACAACGAACCGGTTTAAGCGACCTGTATCTTGAACAGGTTCATACATTTGGAAAAGTGGGACGTCATCCTGCAGGACGCGTTGTTTCTGTTGCTTATTGTTCTTTGATCAATGTGCAGCATCATCGTTTGAAAATATTGGAAAATGAAATTCACTGGCATGAAGTTGATAGTGTCACAGAACTATTATTTGATCATAAAGAAATTTTTGATCAATGTTATTTGTGGCTACAAAAAAGAGTGCAGGAACATCCTTTGGGATTTAGTTTATTGCCGAACAAATTTTCGCTTCGTGAATTACAAAATTTGTATGAAGCCATTCTGAATAAAAAATTGGACAGGAGAAATTTTAGAAAAAAATTTTTCTCGATGAATTTTTTGGTCGACATGGGAGAGGAGGAGCAGAATGTTCCGCACCGGCCTGGAAGATTGTACAAATTTGATTATGAAAAATACGAGAAGAATAAGAAAACGTGGTCTGGTATTGATTTTTAAAAAGAGAATATTTTTTCAGTAATTCAGGCAACAATTTCTTGGGCCGCCTTTAGATTTATTATTTTTGTCGGGATGACTGGATTCGAACCAGCGGCCTCTTCGTCCCGAACGAAGCGCGCTACCGGGCTGCGCTACATCCCGAATTGATGTATCAATTTTAAAAATTGCGCCGAAGTTATGATTTTTCAATCATTCATAATTTCATAGATTAGCAGATGAATAAAAAACTTCTCCTGCTTTTATCAATTTTCTTTTTAGCGAAAACTTCTTTAACTGCACAAGACCTACCAATTAATGTAAAGCTTCTCAATGGCGGCTGGAATGCGCATTGGATCAATTGTCCCGCTGTTTCGCCAAGAGTTTATGGTGTATATCATTTTCGAAAAACATTTAACCTGGACGAAAAGGCTGCTTCATTTATCATCCACGTTTCTGCTGATAATCGCTACCAGCTTTTTGTCAATGGAACCAAGGTGGGAAGCGGACCCGCAAGAAGCAGTTTGTACAATTGGAATTTTGAAACTTACGACATCAGTCAATATTTGCACCAGGGAAAAAATACCATCGCCGCTTTGGTTTGGAATATGGCTGAGTTTGGGCCGGTTGCACAAATCACAGAGGAAACGGGTTTTCTTTTGCAAGGCGATTCGAAAAAGGAGCAAATTGCTAATACTGACACTAGTTGGAAAGTGTTGCACGACACGGCTTACACTCCTTGTGCAACCAATATGGGAGCGGTGTTGCAAACTTATATGGTGGTTGGCCCCGGCAATGAAGTAAATGGAAATGTATATCCTTGGAATTGGCAAAATGAAAATTACAATGATACAACATGGCAACATGCAGCGATTGATTATACACCGGTTGTGATGCAAGGTTTTGGTTCCGACAATAAATGGACACTTTCGCCCAGAACCATTCCCCAGATGGAACAAAAAATGCAGCGAATGAAATTTGAATGCAGTAAAGAAGGAAATAAAACGATTTCTTCTTTTCTGCAGGGAGATCATCCGATTATGATTCCTGCAAATTCTACCAAAACTATTTTAATAGATCAATCTTTTGAAACCATTGGTTATCCTGTTTTAAAAGTTACCGGCGGCAAGAATGCTTCTGTAAAAATTACTTATGCGGAAGCGCTTTTTGATACTTCCGGAGAGAAAGGAAACCGCGATGAAACCGCCGGAAAGATCATGAAAGGCTTGTATGATATTTTTTATCCTGATGGCGGAAAGGATCGCTCTTTCAGTCCTTTGTGGCTGCGAACCTGGCGCTATGTTCAATTGGAAATTACAACGAAAAATGAGCCGCTTCAGTTGAATGACTTGTATGGAATTTTTACGGCTTATCCGTTTGTGCAAAAAGCTACTTTTTCAAGTAATGATTCCTCTCTCGAAAACATTTGGAAAGTAGGCTGGAGAACTGCCAGATTATGTGCCGGCGAAACTTATTTTGATTGTCCTTATTACGAGCAATTGCAGTATGAAGGCGATACGCGGATTCAGTCACTGATTTCATTGTACAACACGGGCGACAACAGATTGATGCGAAAAGCGATCAACGATTTTTTTAATTCGCGTGTTCCTGACGGCCTTATGCAAGGCCGTTATCCGAGCAGCCGTTTGCAGGTGATTCCGCCGTTTTCCCTTTACTGGGTTTCGATGTTGTACGATTATTGGATGCACTGCGCGGATGCTGATTTTTTGAAAAAATATCTGGATGGCGCTAATATTGTTTTGAAATGGTATGAGCAACATATTGACAGCAGCAAAGAAATGCTCGGACCAATGCCTTGGTGGAATTTTGTTGATTGGAATGATGCATTTCCGGGTGGAACGCCGGACGGAGCCAATGATGGAAATTCTTCCGTGATCACTTTGCAATATGTTTATACTTTGCGACAGGCGGCCCAACTTTTTCAATTTTTTGGGGAAACAGAAAAAGCCCAACATTATTTACAGTTAGCCAATACTCTATCAAAAAATACTTACGAAAAATGTTTTGATAAAGCACGAATGGAAATGGCGAATACTCCGGAAAAAAAGAGTTTTAGTCAGCACGCCGGTATCATGGCAATTTTAGCAGATGCAATTCCTGAAAAACAGCAAAAACAAGTAATGCAAAAGATTTTGTATGATACCAGTTTAAGTCAGGCAACTTTTTATTATCGTTTTTACCTGACAAGAGCGATGGTAAAAGCAGGAATGGGCAATCTGTATTATTCTCAACTGACACCGTGGCGCGATATGCTGAAAAAAGGCCTTACCACTTTTGCAGAAAAACCAGATCCTACCCGATCAGATTGCCATGCGTGGTCTGCAAGTCCTGAATATGATTTTTTAAGAACGATTTGCGGAATTGCTCCTTCAGCTCCTGGATTTTCAAAGGTAAAAATTGCACCTGCCATGGGCGAACTGACGGAAATAAGTGGTTCAATGCCGGTTCCATCAGGCACTATAACAGTGATGCTTACACGAAAAGACAGTCATATCAAAGGAACGATCGCATTGCCTGAAAAATTAAGCGGTAACTTTTTGTGGAAAGGAAAGGAAATACAGTTGCATGGGGGAACGCAGAAGGTTAGTTTGTAGAAAGTCAGGAAAAAATAGTGAACGAATAAATAAAGCGATTCTTTTGCTGTTTTGAAATACATATTGCAACAAAATCTCTTTAGGAAACAAATCAATCACTTTCTCACATCTCCAAAACCTCGCTCACTTCTGTTACTGGCAATTGCGCATTCCGTAAAGAGATAGCTCTTACGGCTCTGTCACCAAATTCAGTAAAAGCTTTTTTTGAAATAACATCATCGCCGATCATTACCGGAATCCCTAAATCTCCGCCTTCGCGAATGGATTGAACCAAAGGAATTTCGCCGAGGAAAGTAATGTCGAATTCGCTGGCAAGATTTCGGCCGCCATGTTTACCAAAAATGTAGTATTTATTTTCTGGTAATTCTACCGGAGTGAAATAGCTCATATTTTCTACAAGCCCGATCACCGGCACTTTTAGGCCAGGCTGGTTGAACATGGTAATTCCTTTTTTGGCGTCTGCAAGCGCAACTAACTGCGGTGTGGTAACAACGATTGCTCCGGTAACGGGCACCGTTTGTGTGATAGTAAGATGAATATCTCCGGTTCCTGGCGGCATGTCAATAATTAAGTAATCGAGTTGGCCCCAATCAACATCTGTTACAAACTGCCTGATAGCGCTGCTCACCATCGGGCCGCGCCAAACAACTGCTTGTCTTTCGTCCACTAATAAACCAATACTCATCACTTTGATTCCATAACGATCAATCGGGACGATCTTTCCTTTTCCATTTACATCTTTCATCTGTGGCCTTTCACCGCGAATACCAAACATGATGTGAACGCTCGGCCCATAAATATCAGCATCCATCAATCCAACTTTTGCACCGCCCGCAGCAATGGAAAGTGCAAGATTGGCTGCAACAGTACTTTTGCCAACACCGCCTTTTCCACTTACAACGGCGATAATATTTTTTACATCTTTCAAAACCTCATTTTTATCGGTTCTTAAGGAACTGGTTTTGCTGGTAAAATTAATTTTGATGTCAACATTCTCACCGATTATTGAATGTATCGCCTCAAAACATCTCTGTTTGATAAGATCTTTTAATGGGCAGGCAGGAGTGGTTAGTATTACGGTAAATGAAAGATTGTTTCCTTCAATTTGTATGTCGCTCACCATTTGCAAAGTGACAAGATCTTTTTTAAAATCCGGCTCTTCCACAGTACTCAAAGCTTTCAAAACGTCATTTTCAGTCATGGTTCAATTTTTTGTTAAAAAGAAATAGTGGCGGCAAATTTAAACATTGATAACCTTACTTTGTTTACTTAAACAGGAACTTCTGGCAATAAAAACCGAACTTTACATTCCATTTATGAAAAAATTTGTACCATACTTTTTATTCCTCTTTTTTGCCTTTCCTGTTGTGGTGAAAGCGCAATTTGAAAATTACAAAGATTCGGTGGTCCAGTTGTATGGAGTCGTAATGTCGGCTGATAGCTTGCAAGGTTTGCCCGCGGTAAGTATTATGGTAAAAGGGCGAAACCAGGGAACGATGACCAATGACCAGGGCGTTTTTTCCATTGTTGTTTTAAAAGGTGATCAAATAGAATTTACGAGCGTTGGCTACAAACCCAAATTAGTTACCATTCCAAAAAACCTGGATGGAAATCAACAAAGCATGATTCAATTGATGGTTCAGGACACCGTTTATCTTGCCGCTACGATTATTAAAAAATATCCGACGAAAGAACAATTTGCCCGTGATTTTGCCAATGCAAATGTTCCGGACGATGAACAGGAAATAGCCAGGAAAAATTTATCTGAAGCCAACCGGAGAGCGTTGCTTTCAGTTTATCCGACCAACGGCCGCGAGGCAACCGACTATTATTTTAAACAAAATCAAAGAAAATATTATTCAGCAGGACAACTTCCACCTCAAAACATTTTTAATCCGCTCGCCTGGGCAGAATTTATCAAAGCCTGGAAAAGAGGAGATTTTAAAAATAAATAACTGCTGAATACCAATCAGCTTTATTTGTTTGTTTACTGTCTTAATGTAAATTGTGAACTTCAGATTTTTTAAAATCTGATTTGAAAAAATTACTTTATGACAATGAAAAATATTTCCGTGATCGGTGCAGGAACGATGGGAAACGGCATCGCACATGTATTTGCTCAAAATAATTTCTCGGTAAATCTCATCGATGTTTCGCAGGATCAATTGGATAAAGCATTAAACACGATTCAAAAAAATCTTGACAGACAAATTGCGAAAAACACTATTTCAGAAGAAATCAAAAAGAAAACTCTTGACAGTATTTCCACTTTTACATCGATAAAAGCTGGGGTAGAAAAAAGTGATTTGGTAGTAGAAGCTGCAACAGAAAACCTGGATCTAAAATTGAAAATTTTTAAAGAGATCGATGAATTTGCTGCCGCAAAATGTATTCTTGCTTCCAACACTTCCTCCATTTCAATTACCAAAATTGCTTCTGTTACCAATCGACCTGAAAAGGTTATCGGAATGCATTTTATGAACCCGGTTCCTGTGATGAAATTAGTAGAAGTGATAAATGGATATTCAACCGATAAAAGTGTTTCCGAAACGATCATCGAACTTTCAAAACAAATCGGAAAAATTCCGTGTGAAGTAAATGATTACCCCGGTTTTGTGGCCAATAGAATTTTAATGCCGATGATCAATGAGGCGATCTATGCTTTATACGAAAATGTTGCTGGTGTCGAAGAAATTGATACGGTGATGAAACTGGGAATGGCGCATCCAATGGGACCTCTGCAACTTGCAGATTTTATCGGACTCGATGTTTGTCATTCTATTTTAAATGTTCTTTACGAAGGTTTTGGCAATCCGAAATATGCTCCTTGTCCTTTATTAACGAATATGGTAAACGCAAAAATTCTGGGAATAAAATCAGGCGAAGGTTTTTATCAATATACCTCCGGAAGTAAGGAATTAATAGTAAGTAAAAGATTCTTATGAAACAAGATTCAAGAAATTTCAATGAAGAACTTCTGAAAATGGAAAAACTTGTGTTTAAATAAATTAAATTCAAATGTTACTGTTCTTTAATAGAAAAAAGGGTTACCTCATTTGATTATAAGAAGTGGTATTATTAAAAAATTATTTTTTACTTATTTTAAATTAGATAACTTTATCGCCAAAAATCTCACTGTTATGAAAAAACTCTTCACCCTGTTATTACCGTTTTTATTTTTTATGAATGTAAACGCCCAATCGCCGGGTTGTGCTACTAATGTTTCACCAACTGATGGCGCCACTAACTTAAATCCGTATCCATCTATCACACTTAAATGGGCTCCCGTTGCCGGTGCAACTTCCTATGATGTTTATTACAGCACGAAAGTTCCGCCAAAACAATTGCTCGGAACTGTTACTGCTGATTCTATCGTGTTCAAAGATGCAGATTATAGCACTCAATATTTTTGGTATGTAGTTCCTAAAAACAGCTCTGGCTCTGCAATCGGTTGTATTTCATCCAATACGTCATTTACTACAATGGCTCCTCCTCCGCCACCGGCTAATGATAATTGTAGCGGTGCAATTAATCTTACAAGTACTCCGGTAACCGGCAATACTGTTGGCGCTACTCAAAGTATGCCTGCTGTTAATTGTAATGGTTTTGCAGGTACTGCCAACGATGACATTTGGTATCAATATACACCTTCTACCAGCGGACCAGCTATAATAACCGTTGATGGTCAGGGAAATTTTGATGCCGTTGTTGAAGCGTTCAGCGGAACATGTGGTTCATTAACTTCTTTGACTTGTAGCGATACTTCACAAAACGGAGGCACAGAACAAATAACTATTAATGCAACCGGCGGAACTACTTATTTCTTCCGTGTTTATAACTTCTTTCCTAACTTAAGCGCCAGAGGAACGTTTACGATCTCCGGACCGGCTGTTGCACTTCCTGTTTCATTATTGTATTTCAAGGGACAACATGTGGGAAACAACAATGTTTTATCCTGGTCAACTGCTACAGAAGTGAATAACCAGGGTTTTCAAATTGAATATTCATTTGACGGAAAAGATTTCAGAGACCTTTTATTTGTAAATTCAAAAGCAGTAAACGGCAACAGCAGTTCTACTTTAAATTATCAATACACTGACACCAAAGCAGCCGGAGCCGATGTTTTTTATCGCCTGAAACAAGTTGATAAAGATGGCCGTATCTCTTATTCAAATGTGATTTTTATAAAAGGAGGGCAATTAAATACACTTTCTTTAAGTGCTGTTTATCCCAATCCTGCAAAGAACAAATTAAATGTAATTGTGTCTTCGCCGGTTAGTAATCAAATAACCCTCGTAATTTCGAACCTTGCAGGCAAAAGAATTTCTCAGCAATCTTTTTCTGTCATCAATGGTGGCAATAATCTTGATCTGAATGTTTCTAATTTGCCCGCAGGAAGCTATTTTATTAAAGCCGTTTGCAATAACGGATGCAATTCAGCGGTTAGTAAATTTGTAAAAGATTAAGAATTAAAAAATAGTTTGTAAATGGCGAAGATTAAAAAAGTAATCTTCGCCATTTTTTTTTCTATACATTAGAGTGATTTTTTCTAAAACAATCTAACATGAAATCCTTGCTTTTTCTTTCTATTGCTTTTGGAATCACCGCTTCTGCCAACTGCCAATCTTATAAAAAAATCCACCAGGAAGCAATTGTTTGCGACACGCATAACGACATTATAAGCGCCTGCATCGAAAAAGGTTTGATCTTTGACCAGGATTTGACCGGAAAAACTCACAGCGATCTGAACCGGATGTTGAAAGGCGGATTGGACGTCCAGGTATTTTCTATTTTTTGTGATGGAAAACAAGCAAATCCTTATCAGTTTGCCAACAGGGAAATTGATACCTTATATGCGTGGATCGATCGCAATCCCTCTAAAATGATGTTGGTAACCAATCCTGAACAACTGGAAGAAGTTGTAAAAGAACACAAGCTTGGTGCAATGATCGGGGTGGAAGGCGGTCACATGATCGAAGATGATCTGAATAAACTCGATAGTCTTTATAAACGGGGGGCAAGATATATGACGCTAACATGGAACAATAATAATTCGTGGGCAACCAGCGCTGAGTATGAATCCGGTCATCAAAAAAATAATACTTCCAACCAGAAAAAAGGTCTTTCAGGTTTTGGAAAACAGGTAGTAAAAAGAATGAATGAATTAGGAATGATGGTAGACTTGAGTCACACCGGCGAACAAACTTTTTGGGACGCGATTGCAGTTGCTACAAAGCCTGTTTTGATCTCTCACAGCGATGCTTATGCGCTTTCTCCGGTTTTCAGAAATTTGAAAGATGACCAGATAGTTGCTGTTGCCAAAAATGGTGGAGTGATCGATCTGAATTTCTATCCGGCATTTCTTGATAGTACCATTTCAGGCAAAGAAGCAGTTTATTTTAAAAAACATAGAGACGAAAAAAAAGCGCTGATTGCATCCGGCAAAAAAGATTTTGAAGCTGATGCAATTATTGCGAAAGAATATCCAAATGAAGTGGAAGAATTGCAGGCGCCGTTTCATTTGTTATTTGATCATCTTGATCATATTGTTCAACTGGCGGGAATTGATCATGTCGGACTTGGCGGCGATTTTGACGGAATTACTTTTACTCCAAAAGTTTTAACCGATGTTACGAAATATCCGATGATCACGAAAGAATTGGTGAAGCGCGGTTATTCAAAAGAAGATATTGATAAAATCTTAGGTGGTAATTTTATCCGTGTTTTTAAAGCCAATCAGGCGCATTAATTTTTACTCATGAGAATTTTAATTTCGTTATTATTTGTTCTTCCACTGCAAATTTTTGCTCAACCTTTTTCTCAAAAAGAAATTGTCAAATGGAAACAGGAAGCAAACAATGTTACGATCATCAGAGACAATTATGGCATTCCGCACATTTATGGTAAAACCGATGCAGACGCGGCTTTCGGCTTGTTGTATGCTCAATGCGAAGATGATTTTAATCGAGTTGAAATGAATTATATTGAAAAGCTGGGTAGGCTTTCTGAAGTAAATGGGAAAAAAGATTTGTATAATGATTTGTTGAATCGTTTGGTAATTGATTCCTCCGGAGCTATTGCAGATTATAATAATGCGCCGGTTTGGTTGAAAAAATTATGTGATGCTTTTGCTGATGGGATCAATTATTTTCTCTACAAAAATCCACAGGTAAAACCTGCTCTATTGACTCGCTTTCAATCGTGGTATCCATTGCTTTGGACAGATGGAAGTATCGGCGCTATCAGCACTGGCGGAATTTCTGTTCGTGAGTTGCAAAATTTTTATTCAGGAGAAAATAAACCAATCGCTTTGAATGAATATAAAGAAGAAAAGGTAACCGGTTCCAATGGTTTTGCATTTGCTCCAAACATCACTCAATCTCATCATGCGATTTTGTACATCAATCCACACGTCACTTTTTATTTCCGTCCTGAAGTTCATGTGATAAGTAATGAAGGATTGAATGCTTATGGAGCAGTTACGTGGGGACAATTTTTTGTTTACCAGGGTTTCAATGAACATTGCGGATGGATGCACACCTCAAGCTACGCGGATGTTTCAGACGCCTATATCGAAAAAATTAATTCAAAAAATAACCAGCTTTTTTATCTGTATAATGGAGAAGAAAAACCTGTTGTACATAAAAAAATTGTCTTGAATTATCGTGAAGAAGATTCGATGAAAACAAAAATTATTGATGCATTATTTACAGATCACGGACCAATTATGGCAAAAAGAAATGGCGAATGGATCAGTGTAAAATCCGATAACAGAGACATCAAAGGTTTGGAACAAAGCTGGCTTCGAACCAAAGCAAAAAGTTTTGCGGATTATAAAAAAGTGATGGATAATTTGGCGAATGCTTCCAACAATACTGTCTATGCCGATGCTGAAGGAAATATTGCTTACTGGCATGGAAATTTTATTCCACGAAGAGATCCAAAATACGATTGGTCAAAGCCGGTCGATGGAACTACTTCAGCAACTGATTGGAAAGGATTGCATCCTGTAAAGGAAACGATTCACATTTATAATCCACCAAACGGATGGATAGAAAATTGCAATTCAACTCCGTTTACTGCTGCAGGAAAATACAGCCCAAAGAAAAAAGATTACCCTGCTTATATGGCTCCTGACGGGCAAAATTTTCGTGCGATTAATGCGCTCAGAATTCTTCCACAGGAAAAGTCTTATACCATTGATAAAGTAATTGGAAAAGGCTATGATACTTACCTGGCAGCGTTCGAAGTGTTGGTGCCTGCATTGATAAATGCATTTGAAAAAAATATTTCTAAAGAAGATTCTTTATACCAACAATTAAATGAACCGATTCAAATTTTAAAAAAATGGGATTTTCGTTGCGGCGAAAACTCAGTGGCAACAACGCTTGCAGTCAATTGGGGCGAAAGAATTTTAAGAGCTATTTATTCAACAAAGGTTCAAGCGGGAGAAGAAGATGATCAGGTTACCAAAACGAAACATTTTGCAGCAACTGCTTCTGCTGATGAATTGTTGCAGCCATTTTTATCAACCATAAAATATTTGCAAAATACATTTGGAAGCTGGATAACAGAGTGGGGAAAGATCAATCGTTTTCAAAGAATTTCAGATAATATTGAACCAACTTTCAATGATGATTCAACAAGCATTCCGGTTGGTTTTGCTTCTTCAACCTGGGGCATGATTCCATCGTACAGCAGCGGTCCTTTCCCCGGAACAAAAAAAAGATATGGCGTTAATGGAAATAGTTTTATTTGCGCGGTTGAGTTTGGAAAAAGGATTAAAGCAAAATCTTTGTTAGCAGGCGGGGAAAGTGGCGATCCAAATTCAAAACATTTTTTTGACGAAGGATATATGTATTCAAAAGGCATTTTTAAAGACGTTTTATTTTATAAAGAAGATGTTTTAAAACATGCTGAAAGAACCTATCATCCGGGAGAATAAATCAACTCATTTTTTACAAAATTCAAAATAATTCCGATGGATAAAATACGGTGGGGAATGATTGGTTGCGGGGATGTAACAGAGGTAAAAAGCGGCCCAGCATTTAATAAAGTAAATGATTCTTCATTGGTGGCAGTAATGCGTCGTGATGCTGAAAAAGCAAAGGATTATGCACAACGGCATGGCGTTCCAAAATGGTATAATGATGCTCAACAACTGATAAATGATGATGAAGTAAACGCCATTTATATTGCCACTCCGCCAGCGTTTCATGAAGAATATGCGATAGCATCAATCAATGCCGAAAAGCCGGTTTATATTGAAAAACCGATGGCATTAAATTATGCATCAGCCAATATGATCGCGAAAGTAGCAGAAGAAAAAAATGTAAAAGTTTCAGTAGCGCATTACCGGCGTGGACAACCACTTTTTAATAAAATAAAACAATTACTTTCTGAAAAAGTTATTGGAGATGTTCGTTTTGCAAAGTTGGAATTTTATAAAAAATCGTTGAACAAAGAAGCATTGCAAATTCCAAAAGTAGCATGGCGTGTAAATCCTGAGATTGCTGGTGGCGGCCTGTTTCACGATATTGCTCCGCATCAGATTGATTTGATATATTGGTTTTTTGGCGCTGTTGAAAAAGCGTTTGGATATTCGGCCAATCAGGCAGGTTTGTATGAAGCAGATGATATTGTTTCGGGAAATATTTTATTCCAATCCGGTGTTATTTTTAATGGATTGTGGTGTTTTAATGTTGCTGAAAAAAACGTAAAAGATTTGTGTGAAATCCAGGGAAGTGAAGGACTGATGCGCTTTCCCATATTTGAACATAAAAAAATTGAGATCATCAAAAATGGACGAACAGAAGAAATTTTGTTTGAACCACTTCAACACGTTCAGCAACCATTAATTCAAAAAGTCGTGAATTATTTCTTAGGAAAAGGGCCTAATCCAACTCCTGCAGGAGAAGGCGCAATAGTTATGTGGTTATTAGATGAGTTTACAAAAAAGTAAAAGAATCTCATTCAATTACTGTATAATTTTATTAAATGCTTTTGCATTTATGACTGGCAGCGTAGTTTTTTGAATTGTTTTAAAATGTTTTGGTACGGCAGTAACAAAATAATCAAGTTGATGATGTAATGCGATTTCATAAGTTATGCGCCTAAAAAATGAATTTCTGGTTACAGTAAAAGAAGAAATAAATAAGTTTTTCTTTTTCTGTTTACAAGGGAACTGTCAGCGTTGAATTGTATATCTGAACTGTAAAACACACTTGGCAAATGTTCATGAAATGCCTGAGATCAAGCCGGCTTTTGAAGATGAAAAGTTGAAAAATATTTTTCAATATTTTTCAACCGATCCTGAAGAAATGGGAAAAGAATTACAGTTGTATGCAGGCGAATTATTGAACCTGGGAAAATTCAGGAAGCTTGGCAGATTTTGCTCGCATTGGCCTTCTAACCTTTTCGCACGCTTGCTCTTAGCATCCACGCCATTTTTTCGTGTTCTTTCATAATTCCGGTAATGAAATCAGAGCTTCCTGCATCGTCATATTTTTCTTCAAAATCATTGATCAAAGTGCGGGTCTTTCTGATGATTGCATCGTGATCAGAAGCTAGTTCAGAAAGCATTTGTTCTGACACGGAAGCAGCACCTGCATGTTCTTTCAAAGAAGCAGTATCAAGAAATTCTCTCATACTCCCGGTTGCAAAATGGCCAACTTTTCTCACACGTTCAGCAACAGAATCTATGATCAATTGCAACTGATGATATTGTTCGTCGAGAAATAAATGCAATGCATGAAAATCCGGCCCTTCAATGTTCCAGTGAAAGTTTAAAGTCTTGACATAAAGCACAAATTCATCAGCCAAAACTTGGTTCAAACTTTCAGCAACTTTTTTACTGTTTTCTTCTGAAATTCCGGTGTTTAAATTATCTGAATTTTCTTCTTTTCCATCTTGCTGTCCGGATTGTTGGGTTGATTGCTTTGCTGAAGGATTTGGAGCTGTCGCATTTTTACCGATTACTTTCTGATTAATTTTATTAGCTCCTTTTAAATTTGGTTTTCCGTTTGAAGACTTTGCACTTTTTGCCATTTTGTTAAATTTTATTTGAAAAATGATTTTTGGATACTGCACAATATGAATGCCAGAGTCAATGCGAATTGAAAATAAGAAACAGCAATATTTCTTTCTTTACTGTTCAGCTTGCTTTTAAAAAGTCCAATTTCGTCCTGAGTTGAGAAACTCACCGACACAACGTAAAACGAATCAACGAATAAATAAATGAGAATTCTTTTTGCAGCCTTTAGATTTCGGCTGCTTTACTTGTCATCCGGATCACGGGAATGATCATTTCTTCAAGACTTACGCCTCCATGCTGAAAAGTATTTTTATAATAATTAGCGTAGTGATTGTAATTATTCGGATAGCATAAATATCCATCCTGCTTTGCAAAAATGAATGAAGAGTTCACGTTTGGAACGGGCAAACCTGCTTGCCGCGGATCCCGAAAAGCCAACACTTCTTTTGGCTCGTAATTCAAATTGCGCCCATGTTTATAACGCAAATTGGAAGTAGTCTGTTTGTCGCCCACCACTTTTTGAGGCGAATTTACTCTTACACTTCCATGATCAGTTGCGACAATAAGATTGATCTTTTTATCGGCGATTTTCTTTAAAGCCTGGTGCAATGGCGAATGCTCAAACCATGATGCAGTAAGGCTTCTAT
>Ga0157371_10001808_pt1 | contig 21610 bp, 37 predicted proteins | sample C45metaG_FD_113462 | JGI IMG/M metagenome (GOLD analysis project Ga0157371, IMG submission 113462) | Corn rhizosphere microbial communities from Kellogg Biological Station, Michigan, USA - C4-5 metaG | ecosystem: Host-associated > Plants > Roots > Rhizosphere > Soil | place: USA: Michigan...
ATCTGCCCGTTTCTCAAAGGCTTTCATATCGAGCAAACCACTCGGAATGAAGACGTTATTGATATCAATTTCTGCTTTCTCTTTCTCGTAATACTTCAAAAAGTCATCGTACGTCACCATGTCACTGAGTGTCATTTTGAGCACAGGGGAAACCATCACTGACGCGACAGTATTCTGCCATGTATTTCCTGAGGGTACAGGAAGTGTAAAGGTTTCCATTTCTCCGTTTTTGGTCATATACACATGACCGTCTGCTCCCCATGCATTCTTATCCTTGTAATACATGGGAAAAAGTTGCAGCACATCAAGTCCACCAATAGTCAGCTTAATACCCTCTTCAAGTTTATCCTGATTCCCCATACATTCAAGTTCAAGAAACTGTGCCACCTTGACACAGCCATCGAAAAAGAGTGCGTGCGGCAGAAATGCATCAGTTGGAAGGGCATTTGGTCGTTTGATTGTTGCCGTAAGACCAATCATATCAGAAATAGGCGAGTCAAACACACGCACATTCATGAGATTGTACTCATCGTGTGCGAGCAGCACGGACGTTTCTCCACGTTGTACGTAGACATCTGAAAGCAGCATTGTTTCTCCTTTATCTCATAAATGCGTGAGCAAGTGCTTCATTTCTTGTCGCACCGTACCCGTACTTCGTGTATTTATCCGCGTAAGGGCGCAGAGTCGTGTAGTAAAACCCCCAATCGATACCACTATCATACCGCACATTTGGGTTTCTGTCCACTTTAATCTCGTATCCTTGCGCCTCAATGTATTCCTCAAGCCCTAACACATCACTTCCGAGGAGTCGAACCTGAACCTCAAGTGCAAACTGCTTACGCACCCACGCATCAAGCAGATCGTCTGATACACGTATAATCGTATCGTGATAGGTTATGCACAAAACGTCAATCGTTTCTTCGTGATCCTCCATGTACATTTTACGGTAGTACGCCATCAGAACTTGGTGTTGATCCTTGTAGTCAGTCGTCGTCTGACTTCTGATCTCGAACAATTGGAACGATTTTGAAGCTTGGTTTCCAATAATCATCTTCTCCTCCCAACGCTTGCTCAATCGCCATTTCTACCCAATCCATCAGCAGTGTCGTCTTGCGCTCATCGTACATTTCTACCCACTTAACAACGGTATCTCGACCGACGAAGGAAATACCGCATCGAGCAATACCGTTCGGAGACAGGAATACATCGTCAGCCTCCCCCTCTTGCAGGATCACGCGCATGTGCTGATTGGCAAGATCAATCTCGACCTTGTAGCCTGCCGAATGTCCCTGCTCTTTCATTAGTCCTCCAATCCATCGTACACAACTTGAACAATTGTCTCAAGTATAGCCTGTCGATCCTCGTCTGTCAAGTCAGGAATCTGATAGTACTCATTTTCTATGAGACTTGCGGCTTCGTTTGTTCGGCTGCTGTTTTCGTTTCTTCGGTCTATTGCTTTTTGGAGCATCGCCAAGAGTGTCTGATCCTTCGGGTTGTTCTGAATGTAAATCTTTTTCCCCACCTTTTTGATCATCGTTCCCTCCAAGTTCTACCTGCAAAAGTTCAGGTAAGTAGTCTTCGTTGACAAGGATTGCAACCTCATTGTCATCGATGTTGACCAATCCTTCTGCCGTAAACCAATGATCGAGCTTGTTCTTTGGGCGACGAATCCATACGAACACCTTTGTTTTCTGTGGTTCATCATCGATCATGTAAAATCAACCTCAAATGCTCCACCAACATGTCGAACCTTTGCGCCAACAAGCAACTCAGGAATCACGTTGTGCGCTTCGTCGAAAAGATTGTATGCGAATTCACGGAACGAAAGGTCTGCATGTTCATTTGTCCGAAGTTGGATAATATGACGCAAGGCACGTGCATTACACGTGAAAAGAAGGTCACATGTGAGTGCGCCAGGAAGAATGTTGCGTGCTGCTTCGCGTTTTCGCTTCTTCTCAAGTGTCTTAGGCAATCCCTCTAGCTTAATGGCCTCGACTGTGCTTTCGTACTGCCCGACTGCAAGTTCGCACACACGCTTGAATGAATCCTCTTGCTCCGTTCCACGGACAAGCGGCGGGATCGCAAACTCCATTTGATCATCTGCGAAGCGTGTTGAGCGGACACTGTAGGCTACGCCCACGCGATGCCGTGCGAGTTCTTGCAGCACGTTCCGAGAGAGTCCTGCGACCGCAAAGTTGATGGTGACGTGTTCGATCACACTCTCATGCCCATGGTCGATAATGGATGTACGTAGATACTTTGCCTGCGTGCTCTCGCGTGGGTTTTTGAATGAGCTAGCACCGTAGCAGATACGTCCTCCGAACTCTGAGAGGGTCGCAGGCGTGTGTTTGGCGTCTGTGTGCCATTCGATACCTCGTTCAAGCAAATAGCCCGTTAGACCCGCTTGTACGGGCTGTGAGTGGCCTACCACGAAGACGTCAGGACTCTTCGTCCTGAATGAGATTGGAATCATGCATTACCCTCCTGAGGCGAAACGTCATAAAAATACCATGTTGTAAATAGATCATGTGCGATAACTCGACAAGTCGTTCTTCTATTTTCTTCGTGTTATGCACATCATCATCGAGTGTAAAAACCCAATAGTAGAGGAAGACGTCGGGTTGATCGTCGTCCTCGCTAAATCCTAGTTGCGGCTCGGCTTCGAGGTAGCATGAGATAAATGCTGTCGGAAATTCTCTATTAACGCAGTCGAGCATGTAATTTGCGGCATCTGATCGCAACTGCCGCTCGTTCATGCTGTTTCGTATCCTCGCATGACCTCGTAGTAGGTTGATTCAACGGCGTGACACAATGGACCAAGGTAGAGCGGAAGGCGCTTACGATAAATAGGAATAAGTTCTTCGTAGAACCACATGTTATTTTTAAATTCCGCTGCAGTTCCAACAACCTGATTGTGCTGAATTGAGCGCAGATTATCGAGCTTGTCTGCGGCGCTGACAATGATTGCGCCCACAAAAAGTGTTTCCCGCATTGATGTCAGGTATTTTTCACGTTTTGGTCGGCCTGAAAGTTCAGGATCGTGTGTTACTGCCGCAACAATGCCTGCAACGTGTGGCCCAAATAGACGTGTAATGTGTTCCTCGGTAACGTCTGTGTCTTCGATGGTATCATGAAGCAATGCAGCATCCACAATCTCCGAACCAAGATCGTTCCCTGTATACTCCATCACAATTGCGGCGACCGCAAGAGGATGTGCGATAAACGGTGCAGGAAACCCTTTACGTTCTTGTCCTGCATGTGCCTTGATTGCAATCGTCAGAGCATCAGTCATCGTGTTCTCCTTCCTTCTTGTTTATGACCCACTGCGAAGAGAGTTTACCACACACGGTGCACCACGTAAAGATGACACGCTCTCGTTCGCCATTGCTAAAGACATTTGACTTCACATGTACCCACTGATGAAATTGTCGCTCATGGCAAATATACTTCGCCTCATCGCGATTAATCTTCACACGCCGCTCATAGAAATCTTCGGCACTTATCTCGGGAACCGTTGTATATATTGGTGGTTGATTCCAACCCTTTGTCTTTTGCAACTTCTTCGACACCCTTACCTCCTTCTCTTATAGTATGGCACAGGGGAGAAGAAAAGTCAAGCCTCGTTGTGAAGCTTGACTCGTTCTTCCTAGATTTCACAAGAATCATTTGCGCAGAACTTGGAGTCCTGTCCATCGCTTCCGCTGAACTGTGTCCAATCGATAGGCGTGATGTTCTTCCGCATGTCTGTGTACGTGGTGTTTGTAATTTTCTCGTACGGCATCTGTGCGTAAGCTCCCTGCTCATGATCGGGGAGAAACGATGTGGACTTAATGTCCTGAATGAAGTGCGCAAGCACGTCACCAATCTGATCGCCTTCGCGCTCGGGATCGAACGTAATGGTGTTCGATACCATGTTGTCGGCCCAATTCTTCTGCAGCACTTTCAAGAGTGCAGCCTTTTGCCAAATCGTAATGTCTCGCTGTCCCCGTCGCGCCTTTTCCTTGACAGGAACGCTGAACACAAGGGTATTTTCGTCGTTCACATCAGGTTCAAAACTGATGCCTGCATCCTTCATGTACTGTGCGACAGGCGCATCCTTACCCACACGAATACGTCGGATATATGTACTGAATACAGGGTAGTGCATGCCAGGACTCACTCCTGCAAGCAAGCTGATCGAGCCGCTCGGCTTCACGGTCGTTACACGGATCGATGCAGGAACGCCTGCTTCAAGAGCAAGCAACTGATTGATCTTGACGACATGACGATAGCCCTTACGGAGCATTTCGATGAAGTCTACCGTGTTCGTGGTGTCGAACCATCCTGCAATACCACTGATGCTTACACCAATGCGTCGGTTGCGTTCGATGACCGCGTTGGTTTCCGCTCGGTGCGTAGGCAGGAGCGCAATGGTTGATGAATACAGTGTCGCGAGTTCGAGTGCCTCGTAGTACTCAGGAAGGGTTTTGCACCGTGTCGGGAAGACCTCAGACAGGTTACAGGTTTCCCAAGATTCGAGTGGGATTTCACTGCAGGGATTCGCTAGCGTCGCCGCGTCATAAGACTCTTCTCCGATTCGTCCGTACTGCTGAATGTTTAGCAGGTTTAATACTCCTGGCTCCCCATTCAGCTTGATGTTCTCCGCAATGTCAGGCAAGTATTTAATGTCTTCCTTCGATTCAATCATGACGCTGTTGTTGGACAGCCAACCCCATTCGGCACGCTCAGGATACATGCTGTAATCCTTCATGGTCACGAACGTGTGGTCGCGTGGGGAACCAAGGGCAATCTCGGCAGAGCGACGTGTATTCCCTGCGACCACCGCTGTGCCAATAATATTCATGACGTCTGTGATGAGTTGTGTACGCTCAATTAAACCTGCAACGGCAAGATTCAACTGCTCACGAATTTGTTCGTGCGCTCGGGCCAACGGCTCAGGTCCACTTGCTGTACCACCAAAGGACTTGATCGGCGCACCTGCAGGACGGAGTAAAGAGTAGTCAAAGAACACTCGTGGATGGTATTCCGTTTCGTACGATTCAATCAAAAGCTTGATGCTATCAGCCCAACCCTCACGCGAGTCAGGGATTTGGTAGAGGATTTCGGCAGTCGTTGGTTGGTAGAGTTTGAATGTAGATCGATGCGTATCAAAGCCAACGCCAACACCGTTCATCAAAAGGTCTGTGGTCCATTCAGCACTGTGTGAAAGGGAGTCTGTGACACTTGTGGCCGCACAGTTGTAAGCGGCGGCTGAGCCTCGCTCGTAGAGATAATCAGAGCCAACTGCGAAGAGGCCGCGTCCTGGCGGCAACATGCGCATGTCAAACATGGCAAGTGCCATACGATGTGCGGTCTGCTGCCAATAGGCTTCATCCCACTTGATGTGATTCTTGCTGTACCAATCCTTTCGAATGGACATCACACCTTCAACCACACGTGCAACGGTGTCGTGCCAATGCTCTTGTGATCCGTCAAGTTTCAGTCGTGAGTACGTTCGGTAGTAGACGATAGCTCCAACGCCATCAAAACCGAAGTCAGGTTTCATTCCTTTAAGTTGTTTCCGTGTAAGAGGATTGAGAATAAATCGTTCATCAACAAACGCCATAGTTTGTTCCTTTCAGTATACGTCTATCAAACGGAGGGGGATGACAAAAGGGCAGGCTTTGACACCTGCCCTCTGTCGTACATCGATCTAGAACGGCAGGTCGTCTCCGTTATCGGTTCCCGAAGAAGCAGCATCAGCCGCAGGCTTGGAGCCGACGAAGTTGATGCCACGGTCGAACGCAGTGACGTCGAGCGACATGCGGGTTGCACCGCTCTTGTCTTCGAAGCTGCGTGGCGCAAGAACGCCTGTGACCGAAACACTCGATCCCTTTTTCAGGTGATCGGTGAACTTGCGGTTCGGTGAGAACTGCGACACACGGAACCAATTGGTTTCGCCGTCCACTCGATTGTCAGCGACGCTGAACGAAATGACCTCGCCTCCGTTATTGAGGCTACGGTACTCGGGATCGCCGCCGATGTTCCCTTGGACAGTAATTACGTTACTCATGTTTCGTGTCTCCTTCTGCCCATAAGGGCTTTGTATCTCAGGCTGTCCCATGACAACCTGTACTCTAAATAGAGTCTTTGAGAATTTGTTCGCCGTCATTGATCTTGGAGTAGTAGCTCGCAAGAATCTGTTGTTCAGCGATACGTAGTAAGAATAGCATATCAGGGAGGGTAATGTCAACCCCATCGTCAGGGAATTCGATGTAAACCTTTCCTTCTCTGTCCATTCTAATTGTTAGCATGAGTGCGTTATCGGATGATTCCATGTTCCCTCCAATAGTCGTTATGCGATTCTTCAAGTTTTTGGCATTCACACTTCCCATACGTGAAGAGTGAATTGCATGACGGTAGTATACCCGAATCTTTCCAAGAAAGCAAGGGAGTCATACGCTCCATCATCCATTCCTCAGTATCAAACATGTCCCAAATAGGCACTTGAATCCGACGCCACGGCACTTTCGGTTGCCACGAAACGTAGTGCATACCGCCACGCACAATCGGAACATCCACAACTTCACCCGTATGCTTGCCTTCAATCACTTCGCCACCACGCAACAACCAAATATAGATATTGAACTGTGCTTCGTGCTCGATAGGCACGCTCGTGGGTACCATGTGCTTTGTTTTGTAGTCGATCAAAATACCATGGACGCGGTTTACCTCATCAGGTTGCCCTGTCACAGGGATAAGTACTCCGTTGTAATCAAAGTACTTTCGAAGACGTTCCTCAATCAGGTATTCATGCTCGGAATAATGTCCGTTCTCGAACATGGCGTGTGCCCACGAACCTCTTGCCATGTTCCACCCCGAGGGTAGCTCAATGAAGTAGGGACGTGATTGCTTGATCGCGTAGGATCGTGCACATCCTGTCAGCACGGTCGTACTGATACGAACTTCCTTACGTTTCTCGTCGTTCTTACTGAGTTCATTGAGCAGGAAACGTGGTGCATTACAATCCCGTTCTTCGCTATCGTTGTGTCGTCTGCAACACGTATCGAATGTCTCGAACTGCTGTGTCTGTGGGCAAACTACACCTTTGAGCATTTCTTACCCTTACACGTAGGCTTGTTCATTCGCTGATCCCTATCTCGCACGCACACAGGACACAGTGGTTCATTCGGTGATCCTGTCTGACGTTTGCATACAACACATATTCCGTAATTCCAAATCGTAAATGTTCCCATGTTACTATCCTACCCTTTTTGACAGTTCCTCCACCGTCATATGTCGAGCCTTTGCTTTGTTCCCGAAAAATTGACAACTTGATGAGCAGTATCGATCAAGGAGTTGTTCTTGACAAGGAAATTGTGAGTATGGACGACTGTACGCCGACTCAATTTTCTCTTCCACAAGCTCGTCTGAGAAGGGACGAGTGCTCTTGCCGTTGACCATGTGCGCAAGATTGATTGCCATGTCAATAGGAATGCCGCTCTTGCGCCAATAGCATCCAAGTTTGAAGAGACCAACATCACGTACGCCCTCTTCTAAGCCTTCGTCCATCATGCTCCCAAAGCAAGGAAGTCCATCGTTGTACAGCTTGATGGTTTGTTTTGGTTCCTCAGGAAAGTATCCCAAGTAACTGATTAATCGTACATTCATAAGTGGTTCCCATTGATTCGAAAAAGATTCAAACGTTTCAGGATCGACAAACCAACAACGTTCGCCTGTTTTCTTTTGAATGCCGAGCGGAAGTTTAACAAGGTTTCCGATCCCATCAATCTCTGACTGCTTGGGATAAATTTCTACACAAACATCCTTGGTCAGCAATCGTCCCAATGCCACGACAGTCTTGACGCTCTTCGGCTCATCAAAGAACAACCAAATATGGTAGCCCTTTGTTCCACTGAATTCAACCAAGCACGTGTTTGGTCCGAATCGATCCTCAACACGTTGTACCAATCGACGAACAAGTTCTGTATCCGTATCATCGACATCAAGACAAAGCCATTTTGCGGTCTGATCGGATCGTGTGGTATAGACTCCAAGCGTAATATTTCCAATCAGATGATTCTTCACGTGCCCTTTGGTCATAGACATATAGTCGTTACCGACGCGCACAGGACGAAACTCATACCGCTTCTGTTTGTGAATAAAGACCTGCTCTGCAAAAGGTTCGGTTACATGCACGAATCGCTCCCACACCAAATTTACTTTTTCTTGGGATGTGAGCATGCTACCCTCCTGTAAGTAAGATGTTTCCCTCTTGTTGCATCGTCCATGATCCGAGTGTCGTAGTCAACTGAAACAAGTCAATCGGCTCTCTTGCATTGATCACGGTGTAGTTTCCAAGAACCATTTCTTCGTAGTCGAATCGACCATCATGAAAAATTCGGTCGTTCAAGAACGCGGCAAGTGCTACACCAATATCAAGATGCTTATCTTGTGGTACAAACGTGTCGATAAACTCCTGCCGTTCATAGGCTCCCATATTCCACACATTATCCGAAACGCTCTTGTTCAGAAGCTTGATAACGGCCTTCGCAGGTGGTCCCGAAATCGTAAAGTTGTAGGACCCATATGCGCCATACCGTCGATAATCAATTCCGTACAAGATGCGTTTCAGATATGTGTTGTTGTCCGTCTGAGGTACCGCTATCGTATGCTCACGACCAAATCGCTGTACCTCAGCACGCCCCGCCACCATCAGCGCATAGAGTCGCGCTACATTTGCATCAATCGACCCTTCATTTTCATACCACCCACTGAGTAACAACTTGGTTCGACTCGAAAAATCTGCGAGCATAACAGATTTATCTGTTGCGATATTTGCCCTGCCTGACGGCACACGTGCGATCCAAGGATGGTCGAGCGTGCTTGTAATACGCATGGATGGAAATTTCAGGGTACGAACGCTTCCTCTACTTGCCTCTACGTCAAGGATTTCTGTCCACAGAAGCGTACCTTGTTCAAGGTCGCGACCGAGTGTCTCATCCCCACGTACAATATCAGTATACTTCAACCACCCTCGCTTTGTCAAGACAAGATTGGTGTCTTCAACAGCCATTAGCTAACCTTTCGCGTCATGCCATGAATCACCCACACTTGCTTCGGCGACAAGCGGCAGTGAAAGTTTATTGACAAGACCATACGAGTTCATAAAGGTGTCCATAAGAACGACTGCGGCCTGTGCCTGTTCTTCGGGTACTTCAGTTACGAGTTCGTCATGTACTTGCAGCAGAATCGATCCACCTAATGCCTTGAGTGCAGGTTGGAGTCCAATCATAGCGCTACAGATGATGTCTCCACACGAACCTTGAATGACCGCATTGATTCCTTGTCGAACTGCAGTATCGCGAATCCATCGCTCTCGATGGAACGCATCAGGAAGGTTACGATACCGACCGCTGATGGTCTTGACATATCCATTCTTGAGAATGAATGTGCGGACACGCTCTTTCCACGCCGTCGCACCTGCATACATAGCGTTGAATGCGTCGATCCATTGCTGCGCCTCTTCAACCGTAATCTCATACCCATTGTTTACGAGCAGATACCGTTGGAACTTTCGTGCGCCCATGCCATACATGAGTGCGAAGTTGCCTGTCTTGCCAAGCTGACGTAGCTCTTTCCCTTTTGGATCGCCTGACTTATACAGTGCAAGCAAATCTTCGTACTCCATCTGTGCAAATGCGGAGCCTGTCAGGATGTGCAAGTCTTTGTTCTTCGCGAATGCTGCAAGCAGTTGCTCATCCTTGGAGTAGTGTGCCATAACACGCAGTTCCATCTGCGAGTAATCACCAACCACAAGCTTGTGCTGTGGACGTGCGATGAACACCTGACGTGCCTCCTGTCCCACGTCACCACGAGACGGAATGTTCTGCAGGTTCGGTCCTGAGCTACTGAGTCTGCCTGTATTCGTGCCGTCCTGATTGAATGACGTATAGATCGAATAGAAGTTATTCGGATCAGCATCCTTGATGAATCGCTTCAAGTAGGTACTGATAAACTTCGATGCCTTTTTCCACGTGAGAATCTCACTGAGGATTCGAGGTCGATCTTCTCCCGCGTAGTACAACAAGGTTTCAATGTTGTCCTTGTCTACCGCGTACTGCCCTGCTTTGTTCGTCTTGAGTCGCACAAGCGGCGGCAACTTGATGTTCGTTTGTTTGAACACAAGGTCATTCAACTGCGCAGAGGAGCCAGGGTTGAATGTCAGCACACGATACGCCGAACGTTCAGTCGGACGCATCAGCGGCACACGAAACCCATCTTCCATTACGTAAGGGCCGTGCTCATCCTCAAATGGCGGCATAACACCCCGATACATGGACCAATACAGGTGCGGAATATCCTCAAGACGTTTGTAAGTCGTCAGCAACATTTCCATGCCTGCTTTCCGTACCTCCAATGCCGCATTTTGTTCGATCACCTGATACTTTTCCATCAGGTCATGCACCATCTTGATGTTGAGTGCAATACCTTTGGTCTCCATTTCAAAGAGAACGAAGATCATGGGTTGCCACAGATCATAATACGCTTCTTGCAATCCCTTATCTGCAAGCTGCTTGGCAAAGAATTTCTCAAGTTTGTAGGTTGCCTCAGCATCCTTCATCGCATAGTCTGCGGCAGGCTCCAACGGTGTCCCGATAAACTCTGTCTTCTTGTAGCCTTTGTACGTTGGAAGGTCCTGATACTTGGCATACGCATCCATGTCAATCTTGCTCGCATACAGTTCCACGAGGTCTTTCAGACCATTCTCTTTGTTCTCGTCGATGATTTTTGACGCAAGCAGGGTGTCGAACAACATACCCTGCACGTGAATACCTAGCTCACGCAAGAGGAAGTGCATATCAAACTTGCTATTGTGCGCAATCATCTTCACATCAGACTGTGAGAACAGTCCGATGAACAGATGGCGAAGCACAACCTTGGGGATAAATGTCGTATCCACAAGGATGTCGTCGGACTGCTCAACGTTGTGTCGGTGCACAACATAGTATTGACGCTCCCCTTCAATGGAGAGCGCAATGCCGAGAATAGAATCCGTTACCCACGAAATGCCTGTGGTTTCGAGGTCGAACGCAAAGTCTTTCCCCATCCACGTCGGCATCAGTTCAACAACTCGATTTACGTCAGTGATAATCTCCTGCGACACAATCAGTACCTCCCACTTGAATGTCAAGTATAACACCGTCGATGATTGTTGTCAAGTCCTCAGAGGATCGAACATTCAACAAACAGGGATGTACAAGCACAAGATTGAGGTCAGTTGTTGCGCAGCGAATATCGTCGAGGAACACAATGCCTTTTTTAATCAATCCGTTCGCTTGTCGGGTTGTGCTCGTAAGTCCAACGAACACCATAAGCTCACTCAAGGAACGAATTTGTTTGGACATGGTTTGTTTTCTCACGATGGTCCTTTCTTTTGCTTGATGTGTTTGAGCACATCGTAATTCAGTCCATTGGTTGCTGTTTCTTCGAGGGGAAGATAATGCGAGCTAACACACACAAATGCATCATCCACGAAAAGATAATCATCAACCTGATCAATATCAACATGCTCGTGTGAGAGTCCACAGACGGTGCACACGAGCACATTCATCAAGAAGTGGTAGTACATCGTATCTGTGCTCCCGCAAAAAGGACAATATTCCATAAGACCATCCTATTTTCTCGAACGCATCTTCAACATTTCTGCGTCGTGATCAGCCTTCATATAGGAAAGCATTTGCTGATTCACGCTGAGATTTCGTTCGGTTGCATCACGAATACGCAAGAGTTTATTATCCATGTTCCGCATAGCAGACACCAAAGAAGTAAGTTTCTGCATATGTGCGTTCATACGCTCAACAAAAAAGGCAATGTCATCAAGCGGATCGAGAGAGGGTTCTGTCTGTTCAATAACTTCAACATGCAAATCTGCTCCCATTGTTCGAAGCATATCGATAAGTTCCTGCGCATCCTCGCCAACAATTTCGATCCTATGGCGCATGTTGTGCCTCCTTCTCATGAATAAGCGTCAGCGCGTAACGTACATCATCACCACGCACAATAAGATACCTTGCATAATCCCCGTCAGGATTTACCATACCAAGGTGGACTCCTCCAACTTGATTGTAATCGCTTGTCGGGAACATCGTGATAAGTTCCGACTTATACAGTATTTTCGATTTTTTACCAACAACAGAATCGGCATTGGTGACAAGATAAACACCTGCTTTTTGGAAATATCGTATGCCATGATGCTCGGGGAAGATCACAAAATCCATACTCGGTGTCGATCCTTTAAAGTGAAGCCATAGGCATCCAAGTTGGTGATACTGCTCAGCTTCGTTCTGCATTTGTTTGAGCACAGCCGAGGTCACGGTGTAGTACATCCCTTTACTCGGATGCGTTCTGCCTGTCGTCTTGACCTCTATCTTGAGATAGTCGCGATTATTGACCCGCACATCGACGTCACCAAGGAGATTTTTATTTGAATGCTTGTAGGCTCCGCTACCGACAACCCGCTGCCCGTCCATGTACTTTGCAACGGTTCGCTCAGCCCTGTTTCCCACGTCCCGAGGGGTTCTCCCTCCGCTCAAGCTCATCCATAACCTCCTTAAGTATCGCATCCACACGCGCCAAATCTTTTCCATATACAATACGGTCATCGTCTAATGCATTTATATATTTTAACAACTCTCGACGAGCACGATCAAGTTCTACTGCGATGATCATCATACCCTCCCGTAAGGAAAACCATTGAGCACGTTGCGGCACTCAATGGTCTCCTATGCATACATTATGATTCGATTATACGTCTTCGGGCTGCGCTGCCTCAGCGACAGGGGATTCGTCAGAAACGTTTTCCTCTGCGACCTGCACAACCTTGACGCCACCTTCCTCAGGTAGGTCATTGCGTGGGTCATTGACGATGATTCGACTGTCGTGATCTGCGTCCATGTCCTCGTCCTCAACACCGACAACGGCATCGTCACGGCTCTCGCCGAGGGCTGATGGCTTGATTGGGCGCTGAATCTCTCGAAGCAGGTCATCAGCAACGACACGTGGTTCCTCACCGTCAGTGGTGCCGAGTGGGTCATGCTCACGGACGATTGGCTGATAAACAACCTCGCCAACGGCCATTTCCTCAGGAACTCGGGATGGCTCTCCTGGCGCAGTCTCGTCTGCGTTGATGACAACACCCTGACTAAACTCTGACGCGGAGACTCCGAATGCCTCAGGTGCGGTGTTTGGATCGACTTCTGCGTATGCCTGTCCACCTGTGTTGAACACGGTAGCTGCAGCATCAAGCTGCTCCTGCGCATTCTTGAGGTCCTCGGCCTGCTTGTCGGATACACGGTGCGCACGCTCGACTTCTTTCTTCTCGGAACGCTCAGCCTTACCGTCTGCACGCTCAGTCGTTCGAGCTTCCTTCGCCTGTGCACGCTCTCGCTCATCTGCTGCTCGCTCGGCCTCGCGCTGTGCTTTCGCCTCAGCACGTGCCTTTGCGTCGTCTGCGCGGTCTTCTACGCGCTTCTCGTTTGCCTCAGCACGCTGCTTCGCGGCCTCAGCCTTTTCATTCTCTTCGTTTGCCATGTTAAAACTCCTTTGTAAATTGAATGGCGTTGCGCGGCAACTCGTAGTACTCCTTGTTGTCGCCTTCGAAGTGTTTCTTCGTGCCATGTTCTAGAACTGTACTCAGAAGTTGTTCCTGAGTCAAAAAAGCGTAGCCGTTCTCTACACTATTATATACGAAGTAGCGCACAGGAAGGATTCCTTCCCAAAAGGGAATCTGATCCAAAGTCTCTTGTTTGATCTTGATTGACTTGCCTGTACCTTTACATTCGACGAAATAGTATTGATTTTTTATCTCTAAAACATAATCAGGTGCCGTTCGTAGTTGAATCGGCATGTTCCAAAACTTTTTGAACGACGGTCGATTGAATCCGAACCGCTCGAATCGATAGTCATTGTGCTGACAGTATTTCTCGAACTTCCCTTCCGCTTCACCCCCGAGAGTAGCAAAACGTTTATTAAAAGGTAGGCTAGAGTAACTTTCATATTGCTCCTGAGTGATTGGTGCTAATTGTTTTTTAGCTGTCATCTTCGTCTGCTTCCCAATCAGGGATTGATGGAATAATAACCCAACCCATATCAACAAGATTCGGAAGAATAATCTTTGCAAGATCGTAACCTGTTTCGAGTTCAGCATCACGATTACCTTCACCGTAGTCAAGCCATATCGCAATTGATTCTGATACAGCCGTCTCTATGTTATCGAGATTGTTATACATTTCTTCGAGTCTGTATATCTCTTGCTCCAACTCCAATTTGTATGTCACATCGGTCGCAGCAGCAAGTGACTCTTTCGTTGTTGATATACGTCTACGAATATTATCCTCTGTCACCATGTTCATCAGTCATCCCTTCGCTGCCGACCTGCTCGAACCCAATCCGAATGTAGGATCATGAGCTTCCTCCCAATCTCGGGAGCATTCTCAATGTCAAACGTCGATGGCCACATTTTTACGATGGCTTGGTCATTGAGTTCAATGTACGCATCTTCAAAATCGAAAAGATACTCTTCCATGACCACACGAGGAATACGCTTTCCTTCCAAATCATACTCGTCGTTCGATGATTCCATCAGACTACCTCCTCAACTTTCTTCGGTTACTTCTGTGATTTCCCCGATACCGATTGGCAGAATCCCACCAAACTGAACGTTGAGTTCCTCCATGGGCATGCCAAGTGACTTCCAACAATCTTGCCAATATTTGAGACGAACAAGCGCGTCAACTTGGGTTTCTTCGTGTTCGAGAAACTGAATCGCACTGACATCTTCGACGACGGTCCCAAATGCGAAGTGGATTGTATCAGGTTTATACGTGATCGCATCCCGAAGTTGGTCATACTCATCAGAATTGACACACACCATCCCCGCAGGAATAAGATACCCTGACGAAGGGATGTCGGTATCGTCAAGGCTGATGAGCTTCGTGTCTCTCGCCGCGAGCAGTGCTCGTTCGGTCATTGTATCGACGTCCATATCTATCCTCTCACTTCGATGTTCTTTCCGAACATCTTCCCAACAAGCGCATAGTCTTTACGAGACACCACCCAATCACCAAGATGGGTGAATGAACCATCGGCGCGGAACATGTATGTCTCGACCTTGTGTTCCGTCTCTCCCATTGTGACATACGCCTTGATAACATCAGGCTCATCGTCGGACGTGGTGCCAACTCCGCGCATTTCCTTGATGATAGCAGCCGCATCACGGCATGTCAAGCCCTTCACGCTCTCTGCCGCCTCGACAACAAGCTCTTCTCCACGTTCCTCCGCAAGGAGCGGTAGCATCGCACGCAACGTTGAGACAGGATACTCGGACGGCAGGTTGTCCGTGTTTTCAAGAATAGGAACAATGTTCTCCACGATTCGAATCAAGTACTTTGCTGTCTGTTTTCCGACGTTTGCCATTTCTGCACTGTCGGCCCAAAGATCGAATGTTTCGTATCCGCGAGCCTTGTACAGTTCAGCATCCCGAAAAAGTTGAAGTGCGTACCCAAGGTTCAATGAAGCTTCGTGAATGCCATTCGCCATCGCGAGAATCTGTCGTTCCGTTTGCAGTGCCAACTGAACCTGTTCATCAGTGACATCCTTGAACGCATCAACATAGGTTTCGAGTTCACCTGTACCTTCATTGAGCCGTGAGTACGTCATCGTGTTCCCTCCTACATCAAGTCTTTCGCGAGGCTGTCGTAGATGTGACGAGCCGTCTTTTTGTCTCTCGTTGTCAGGTAAATGTGATCAATCTTCTGCGCTGAGTACCCCACAAACACAAGGTAATGCTTGAAAAGAATTCCCTCCTCCACTAAGAACAACGCAGACAGTCCTGTGTCGCTCACCTGATGGTCAAGTATTTTCTTTCGCACCGTTCTTTCCTCCCTACATAGGTAAGTATACCCCATGTTCTCTCAGTTGTCAAGCTCATCGTCCTTCTCGTACAAGGTTCGCAAGATTTCCGCTTGTGAAGCTGCGTGGGATAGGTGTTCGAGCCGCAGGTTGAATAACCGCTTTTGGTAGTCTAACAGGTTCCGTCTGATCTGTCCATAGGGCAGAATGAGGATAGAACCACACCGAATAGCCTTGTCCGCTTGGACCATACCGATTCTTGGTCATGAAAATCTTTGCGTTGCGCTCAGCTTGACCTTCCTTGACACGTTCACCATCGTCCATGCCTGCCTCGATGTAGTAGTTGGGACGGAACGGCATCCAAATGGTTTCCGCATTCTCCTCGATCTTACCGCTGTCTCTAAGGTCAGCGTTCGATGGGATGTGACCCTCACGGTTGTCAACCGCACGATTCAATTGTGCCACAGAAATAACAGGTTTGTCAAGATCACGTGCCACTGCACGCACATTGTCTGCCACAAGTGACATCTTTTCGTAGAGATTGGAGATAGGATCGCGCAAAATACCCATGTGATCCACGTAGTACACTCGCGCATTCGGATAGTTGTTTCCGTAGTAGTCGGTAAGCTCGGCTGACGTCAAGCCCTTGTCGATAATGTCAAGCGGCTTACCCTTCAACCACTCCATCGCTGTCTTGATCGCTTCAAGATTCTCTCGTTTCTTGAGCCGACCACGTTCGATAATCAGTGCAGGAATGCCTGTCAACATCGACAGCATACGTAGCACCATCATCGGCTCGCTCATTTCGAGTGAGTGATACACGACAGGGATACCGCGTGCGATCTGCATCATCATGATCGACATGGCGAATGCACTCTTACCAAGCCCTGTGCGTGCCGCAATCAATGTCACGCTGTCGTTTCGAAGTCCTCCTGTGTCCTCGTCAAGCTCCGAGAAGCCTGTAGGCACACCGATGATCTCTACACCTTCTCCATTTGTCTCTTCATATCGTGTCTCAATTTCACCGTACGTCTTTGTCAGGAAGTCAAGATTCATTTGGTTGCCTTTCTCGATACGTAATCTTGCGTTCTTGTTTCTGTTCAAACTTTTTACCGCGTGCGTTGTTACTCAGCATCGAATAGACCACGACGAAAGGATTGTCTGCGTCACGCTTCTGTCGAAGCAGTGCTTTGGTACGTGGGATTCCCCAACCATTGATGCACTTGCCTAAGAGGTAGGCTTCGTTGACGTCGAGTCCACGTCCCATATCACGCTCAAGCTCTGTAACGAATAACTTTTCCTCGGGAGGTAGTTTGTCTGCGATACCGCTGCGCTCCCCCAATACACGTGTCTTGAGTAGTCGCTTAAGTTCGATGACGTCTCGCTCCAACTCTTCCACTCGGCTCGGTGAAGACTTCTTGAAATGAATAAGTCGCGAGTCTTCGGCAAGACGTACGGTTCCCTGCCCTTTCTTGAGAAATCCGTTATCCTCTAGCTCCTTGAGACAAGGGAGCGCCTGCGTACGTGGAATTCCATACGTGTCGCAGACGCTCTCCAAAGTAAGCGGTGTTTTATTCGTGGTTGTCAGTTCCTTAAAGGCAAGATACAAACGGAGTGCATCATCACTCAGTTTTTGCCATTCCATAGAACCTCCTTAGATAGATGCTCCTCCGTGGACTTCCTGAAACCCATCAGGCATCAGTTCAAGAGGCGGTAGGTCGCCGTCTTCACGGTCGTACACCATGAAATAGTACATCGTCAGGTCGCATAAGTCAAGGTACGCGCCATGAACGCCAACGTCAACCATAACGTACACATACTGTCCATCCTGTACAAAGATCACACCATACTCAAAGACAATACCCTTGTCGGTCTTGATGAACGCGACATAACCTCGGGCACCATCACCAACGTTCGGAACAATGGTCGTCGCGACGTGAATAACTTCACCCTCCGTAGCCACCTGTTCCTCGATTGTATCTGCTGCATTCTCGGTGACTGCCAGGAACACTTGCTCCGCTGCTTCGGGCGTGCCTGCATCGATCACCATGAAAGAGAAACTCAGTCCACCATAATCACTGTAGACATCAGTCTCATAGGTAACGTCCTGTGAAGGCATATCCTGCGCCTGTGCGATTGGAGCGCATACTCCGAGTGTTACAAGTAGCACGCCAACAATAATCAACAACCGTTTCATTTGTTCTCCTTCTGCGGTCCACCACAGTTCACGCATGTGAATTCGTTTTGTGGGTGTCCTCCGCAATATGCACACAGTATACCAACCCTTGATATACGTCTATCAAATCCCATTCGCTCACGAGCCTCGTTCGGTGAGAATATTCCATAGGCTTCGCCTCTTTCGAAATAATTCATGTCTTCGATATTGTCTTCGGGAATCTTAAAGTACAAGCCCATACGATCAAGCGGAAGGTCTGCCTTCACAGCATCGTACTGTTGCTTTAGTTCCCTGACTCTACGCTCTCGGGCATCCAACTCAGAGCGGTAGTATCCGAGTTTCGCAAACTCAAAGATACTACCTCTCATAGAAGCCATTACTTCGTAGCACTCGCGGTGGAGATACTCTTCACTTTCGTGAGCAACTCACCCGCCTGTGCTTCCGTAAGGTCGCCGACTGCGCCTGTATATCCGAGTCCTGAAAGCATTTCCTTCGCTTTCGACACGGTATCTGCGCCCTGTGCACGCATGGCTGCGCGAAGCGCCTCACCATTTGGACCAAGCTTCACTGCTGCAACGTTCGTTGCTATAGCTCCTGTGCGGGAGGCAGCATTTCCGTCATCATCCTCAGGAGCAACACCACAAATAGCCTGCAGCGCGTAGCGACGGTAGTACGTAATCGCACTTCCGATTGCCTGAGGATCACGTGTCTCACGACCATCCTCTTCGCCTGTCTTCTTGCGAGAATCTGCAAAGTATGGCGCAAAGACAACCATTTCACTGCTAATGCTTTCGCGTGATGGAGCATGCGTCAGAGTTGTCACGAGTACACGCTCGTTGTTATCGCCGACACGAAAGGTTTGCGTCAAAACAATATCGTTGTTGAGCAACGCATCCTCAATCGCTCCAATGGTGTCTTGAAGCGTTGCATACTTAGCTCCCTGAAATCCAAGGTTCTTCGCCGTCTTTCGGACAGGTGCCATTTCCTTCTTCGCCTGCACAAGTGCCTGATGAATGCCCGCCGAAGGCGATGTCGTCAACGGTTCGTTCGCTGTTGCTGAAACTGTTGTCGTTGGAACGACTTCCTGTTGGATCACTTTGTTCGGAATCATCTGTCCGCTGTCCCCCTGAAATGCTAGTGACGGTGCTGTTTGCGATCTTACCACGTTGTACCTCCTGTTTATAAAGCTCAATTGCTCTCTGACCTGACAACGTTAGTTCAGGTAGTGTTTTCGCGGTTGGAAGGGTTTGGATGTACACAAGACCTTTCATGACACACCCAAACCATCGATCTTCCCGCAATTCTTTCATGTGTAGGGTGTATCCAAGATACTCTTGCGTAGTTTCTACTGCTTCTTGCGTGAGTGTGCTCGTGCCCATTCCAATCCTTCCTGATGAGCCGACTCTTCAGAACGATGATAGGTCTTCGTCTGAAAAAGTTTGACACCACCAACGTAGACGTTCGCACGCCAGTAGAGTTTGTCCTTCGCTGAATCGTTAAGGTCCTTCTCTGAGACAATTCCCGTTCGAATATCGTATGTCACGCCATTCATCATCGTGACAGGAAGTCCTCCGATAGGCTCAACAACGGGCATTACTCTGCTCCTTTCGTAAAGTCTTTGACTTCTTCGATCTCGACTTCCACCCAATCATGGACATGGGGAGTTTTTGGATACATTTTTTCGGTATATACGAGACCATTCACCGTTGCATACGTTTGAGCGTCAAGCTCAGACAGGAATACCCCCACAAGATCGGGCTTGTCATACCCCTCGTGGTCATACCCTTTGACGGTGTACAATACCCACATACCTAACCCTCCCATTTTCTGTTGAGCGTAAATATGGGTACCTCTTCGATTACCACATCATCACTCTCAGACGCAGCTTCTCGGACCTCTTCGCGAATGTTATGATCTTCTGCGAACTCTTTCGCTTCCTCTTCCGAGGCAAACAGTCCAATCATTTCAGGAAGATCGTATCCTTCCCACCAATGATGAGTAACTTTGTAGAGGACAAACACTGCTACCTCCATTCCTTGCTCGTCAGACGTACCTCGCCGTTGACCTTTCTAATATACCCCATCTGCTCTAGTCTTGTCAACCCCCTGTGCACTGTAGAAGTGGAACTTCCGCCAAGATTGCGTGCGACAAGTTGTTTACTGATTGTGCGCACACTAATGGGCGCAGAGTTGTGATCGTACCACCATTCTATAATCCTTAGAATGTGAAAATCAATCATAAAGACTGCTTCTTTTGTGTCTTCTTTTGGTGGATCGACGAATTTAAACATGGCGTTTTGGCTCCTTGTGTGAAGAAAGTGAGGTGAGGTATGCGGGAGAAAAGGGCGTTTTTATTGGGGAGTCGGCTAATGGAACACCCTCGAACATCATCCCAACAACCCCATCACTTCCTCTCTCCCTCTCCACCCAACAAACCGCGTACCATCGGGCAGAATTGAGGTTGGAACCTGCCAAACCTGATCGGAAATCGCTCTTTCCACGTTCGCAGGATCATCCACATCGACAATTTCGATGCCATCAATTCCCGCTAATTCTTGCTTATATTTTACGCATGGACCACAATTTTTTGACGTATAAACGACCATAATGATTACTCCGTTTTCGCATCCATCATAGCCGTGCGCGACACAACCGTGCCACGTTGACCACGAGTATGCGGTGATTCTGCTTCACGCAATGAGACACCATGCTCGACAAAGTACTCTAGGTCCGCAATCGCCTGACTGTAGTAGAAGAGACCAACAAGGGTTTCCTCGTTCTCACTGCAGCGCTGCAACACATTCAGTTCTTGCTTGAGGTGCTCAACCATGCGCTTCGCTTCGGGTCGCTTGAGTGGAACAACCTCACCTGCTACGAGTCCCTCTTGCTTCTGCCACTGCTTCAGTCGTTCACGTTGCTCGTCTGTCATACCATCTGACATCATGTTATCTCCTTGCTCCTACGCAGGAACATCCCTGCACTCATATCTACGTCAGTATACCCTGTCAAGTTCTCACTTGTCAAGGGTATTTTTGTGTCTAAAAGAGATTGACGGAATCATTCATCAGAGGGTCCGTAGCATCACAAAGAGGGCACAGCGGCCATATGTCTCTCGATTCACCATGCAAACACTTTACATCGCATATCCCTTGTAGTATACTACCATCGTGCATCAGGTGTACGTTGTTGGAGATAAACGATTATCGTATACTCTATCCCAACTGTGCTCTCTAAAGCATAGCACTATCATGTACTCACTCAACTCTCACACTACACCCCCCTATAATCCCCCCCTCTTCTCTCTCTCTTCTCAGAGCATAGATCATGGGGAATCGGACGTCAAGGGCTTGACAAAGCAATCGAAAGGATATATGATGCGATTAGAAATTGATCCGTACGTGATTACGGTCGAAGAGAATGACGAAGGCGAGTGGTCCTGCACGGCAGTCTTGAATCAGCGGCAACTGTTTCGTGACATCCCTTACGGGCACCTCGCTATGACACTGTTTCTGATTGAGAAACAGATCGATCAACTTGAAGGAGA
>Ga0157371_10001812_pt1 | contig 21571 bp, 17 predicted proteins | sample C45metaG_FD_113462 | JGI IMG/M metagenome (GOLD analysis project Ga0157371, IMG submission 113462) | Corn rhizosphere microbial communities from Kellogg Biological Station, Michigan, USA - C4-5 metaG | ecosystem: Host-associated > Plants > Roots > Rhizosphere > Soil | place: USA: Michigan...
ATGCACATTTGTATGACCTATATAAATCCCGGTGATGAAGTTTTAATTCCGAATCCCGGTTATCCTACTTATAAAAGTGCAGCTACCATTGCAGGAGCTAACGTTATCCCATATACGCTAAAAAAAGAAAATGACTGGTGCCCCGATTTTGCTGAATTAGAAAAGCGTGATTTGCAAAAAGTGAAACTGATGTTTGTAAACTATCCTCAGATGCCAACCGGACAGTTACCCACACACGAAATGTTTAACCAGCTTATTTCATTTGCAAAAAAGCATCAAATATTAATTGTCCATGACAATCCGTATAGTTTTATTTTGAATGATCATCCGATGAGTTTGTTGAGTGTCGAAGGTGCAAAGGAGGTGGCGATAGAATTGAATTCTTTTAGCAAAAGTCATAATATGGCCGGCTGGAGAGTGGGAATGCTTTGCGGTGCAAAAGAAAGAATTGAAGAAGTCCTCCGCTTTAAAAGTAATATGGATAGCGGGATGTTTTTGCCGCTGCAACTCGCTGCTGCAAAGGCTTTGGAGTTGGACCAGGATTGGTACGATTCCGTAAATGCCGTTTACAGGGAAAGGCGCGAAAAGGTTTTTGATTTACTGGATTTATTGAATTGCACTTACGATAAAAACCAGGCCGGATTATTTGTTTGGGCTTCTATTCCTGAAAATTGTAAAGACGGATTTCAACTGAGTGATGAAGTGTTGGAACAGGCAAATGTATTTATTACGCCGGGTGGCATTTTTGGAAGTGCTGGCGATAAATATATAAGAGTGAGTTTGTGCACGAATGGAGAAAAATTACAAGAAGCGATAAAAAGAATTCAAAAAATAAAAAATTGAATCAATCGAAATGTTTGAAAATGTTACGATAGTAGGTGTTGGTTTAATAAGCGGATCTTTTGCTTTGGCCTTAAAAGATAAGGGCTTTGCAAAAAATATAATTGGTGTCAGCCGGACACAGGCAAGTTTGGATAAAGCCAAAGAGCTTGGAATTATTGATGAAGCGTTGCCATTGGAAGAGGCGGTTAGAAAAGGCGATTTTATTTATGTAGCGATTCCTGTCGACGTAACGATTCCTGTTATAGAACAAATTATGGATTTGATTACCGACAAACAAATTGTCGCAGATGCAGGATCTACAAAATATGTTTTGTGTAAAGCATTGAAAAATCATCCGAAGAGAAAAAGATTTGTGGCTACGCATCCAATGTGGGGAACGGAATACAGCGGCCCGCAAGCTGCAGTGAGAGAGGCTTTCGTCGGAAGGTCATGTGTTATATGCGAAAAAGAAAAAAGTGATGAAGATGCGCTGCAGACTGTTGAAACAATTTATAAAGAATTAGGTATGCACCTCACATATATGGATGCGGAAAATCATGATATACACGCGGCGTATGTGAGCCATATTTCTCACATTACTTCTTTCGCCTTGGCCAATACGGTTTTGGAAAAAGAAAAAGAAGAAGATGCCATTTTTGAATTGGCTGGTGGTGGTTTTGAAAGTACAGTGCGACTGGCTAAAAGTAATCCTTCAATGTGGGCTCCGATTTTTATGCAAAACAGGGAAAATGTTTTGGATGTTTTAAATGAACATATTTCTCAGTTAAGAAAATTTAAGAGCTGTTTAGAAAAAGAAAATTACGACTACCTGAAGGAACTTATGGAAAACGCTAATAAAATTTCAAGAATTATTAAGTAAAACAGTAAACGAATAAATAACGAAAATTTTTAAAATTAATTTTACATGGAAACAGAAACAAAAACTATGAAAGAGGCAATAAAGGAGAAATGGAATAAACGTCCATTGATCATTAGCGGCCCGTGCAGTGCTGAAACAGAAGAACAGGTAATTGAAACCGCAACACGCTTGGCGAAGACAGGCAAAGTCGATGTACTTCGCGCAGGCATTTGGAAACCACGAACCAAACCAGGAATGTTTGAAGGTATTGGCGTAAAAGGTTTGCCATGGCTTGCCCAGGCAAAAAAGGTTTCAGGATTGCCAATTGCCGTAGAAGTGGCTACAGCCAAGCATGTGGAGATGGCTTTGCAATTTGATGTCGATATTCTTTGGATCGGCGCACGCACGACGGTAAATCCTTTTAGTGTTCAGGAAGTGTGCGATGCATTGCGTGGCGTTGATGTACCTGTGTTGATAAAAAATCCAATCAATCCTGACCTTGAATTGTGGAGTGGGGGAATTGAACGCCTTCAAAAAGTAGGCATGAAAGAGATCGGAATGATTCATCGTGGCTTTTCCAATTATGGAAACACTGAATTCAGGAACGCGCCGATGTGGCACTTACCGATTGAAATGAAAAGAAGATATCCTGACATGCTTATTGTTTGTGATCCTTCACACATTTGTGGCAACAGAACAGGCTTACAAGATATTGCGCAAAAAAGTATTGACCTTGATTTTGGGGGCTTAATGATCGAAACGCACATTGATCCTGACAAAGCATGGAGCGACGCGAAACAACAAATTACTCCTGAAAAATTGGCGGAATTGCTCGGTAATTTGAAATGGCGTTTTGAAAATACTACTGAAAAGGAATTTGTTACTGCGCTTGCAAAATTGCGTGAACAAATCAACCAGGTTGATGACGAGCTTCTCGCACTTCTTGGTCAACGCATGAAAATCTCTAACAAGATTGGTGAATATAAAAGACAAAATAATATCACGATTTTGCAAACCAATCGCTGGAACGAAATTCTTGCAAAAGCTTTTGTGAAAGGAGAGAAGCTGGATCTCAGCAAAGATTTTATCACCAAATATTTTGATGCCGTTCACATGGAAAGTATCAACCATCAGAATAAAATCATGAATGAAGAATAAACAATGGTAGACAAAAATTATGTTTTTTCTGAGAAGGCGGTAAGCGTTTATTTTGATGCAGATTTTTCTGAATTGGAGAACCATGTGGATAAGGAAAATTCTGTTCTCATTACTGATGAAAATGTTTTTGAAAAGCAATCCGCAAAGTTTGCCGGCTGGAAAACAATTGTAATAAAAGCCGGGGAACAACATAAAAATCAGCATGCGGTCGATCAAATTATTAATCGGCTGATTGAATTGAATGCCGACAGGCAAACGTTTATTGTCGGCGTTGGCGGCGGTGTGGTAACGGATATTGCAGGTTATGCGGCGTCGATTTACATGCGCGGTGTAAAGTTTGGATTTGTGCCCACGAGTATTTTAGCTATGGTCGATGCATCTGTTGGTGGCAAGAACGGTGTTGATGTTGGCGTTTATAAAAATCTGGTTGGCGTGATTAATCATCCACAATTTTTATTGTATGATTATTCTTTTTTAGAAGCGCTTCCTAAAGAAGAATGGATCAACGGTTTTGCAGAGATCATCAAACATGCCTGCATTAAGGACGAAAACATGTTTCAACTTTTACATCAAAAATCGTTTGAATATTTTCATTCCTCACCGGAGGAAATAGGAAAGTTGATCCGGCAGAACGTAGAAATAAAATACAACGTCGTCGTGAATGATGAACGTGAAACCGGCGAAAGAAAACTATTGAACTTCGGTCATACAATTGGCCATGCAATTGAAAACACAGCGCAGCTACCGCACGGCAGTGCGATCAGTATCGGTATGGTGGCGGCTTGCATTATCTCAGAAGAGATAAACGATTTTCCCAAAGCCGGTACGGAAAAGGTTAAGCAATTACTTTCCAAATATCATCTTCCCGTTTCTTTCGAATTCGACAAACAAAAAACGTGGGATATTTTATTGCACGATAAAAAGAAATCCGGCAAAGACATGAATTTTATTGTGCTGGAGAAAATCGGTAAAGCTTGCGTCAAGAAAATTCCAATTCCGGAATTGCACGAAATATTTTTTTCATTCAATTCATAATTCAAGTATTAAGTGGATATCACAATTACTCCGTCATCTGTATCAGGAAAGATAAAAGTACCTCCTTCCAAAAGTTCCATGCAACGCGCTTGTGCAGCGGCTCTCATAACGCCTGGTACAACGGTCATTGATAATTTCGGGAATAGCAACGATGAAAAAGCAGCGCTCGATATCATCGCAAAGCTTGGTGCTACAATCAATAAAGTGAGCAATAAATTAGCGATCACTTCACACGATTTTATTTTTCGGTCGCAGTTTCCTGAAAAAAATGTCATTTTAAATGTCGGTGAAAGCGGCTTGTCAATGCGCATGTTTGCGCCAATTGCAGGACTTTTTAATTACGATATCATCTTCACAGGTGAAGGAAGTATTTTAAAACGACCGATGAACTTTTTCGATGAGATACTTCCACTTTTGGATGTGGAAGTTAATTCCAACGACGGGAAATTGCCGGTGACACTTCGTGGCCCTCTTCATCCGAAAAATATTACGGTTGATGGTTCTTTAAGTTCCCAATTTTTAACCGGCTTATTATTTGCCTTTGCAAAAGCGTGTACGCGTCCCGTTAGTATCACTGTAAGAGATCTTTCAAGTCGCCCTTATATTGATCTTACGATTGCTGTTTTAAAATCTTTTGGTTTCAAAATAGAGAATAAGAATTACGAAGTTTTTACCATTTTTCCGCGTGAACCATTGCAGGCTCACAGTATAAAATATACAGTTGAAGGCGATTGGAGCAACGCTGCTTTTTTGTTGGTCGCCGGCGCTATTGCAGGTCAGGTAACGCTTACAGGCGCTGATCTCAATTCGTGCCAGGGCGATAAAAATATTATGGAAGCGTTGTATGATTGTGGTGCTGAAGTAACGATTGAAAAAAAAGAGATCATTGTAAAGAAAAATAAATTGGAAGCTTTTGAATTTGATGCGACCCATTGCCCGGATTTATTTCCACCGCTGGTGGCACTTGCTTCTTACTGCAAAGGAACTACTACGATCAAAGGGGTGAACCGGCTTTTACATAAAGAAAGCAACAGGGCAATTGCTTTAAGAGATGAATTTAAAAAGATGAACGTGTCAATAGAATTGAATGGAGATGTTATGTCAATTAAGGGAAGTAATGAGGTAAAAGGCGCTCAAATTTCTTCACACAACGATCACCGCATTGCTATGGCAACGGCTGTTGCAGCTTTAAATGCAAAAGGAAACACGCTGATTCATGACGCACAGGCTGTAAATAAATCTTATCCTGATTTTTATAAAGATTTAAAATCAATAAAATCAAACGGCGCAAATAACAAAAAGAAAGGCGTTGTCTGATCATTAGTAAAGCAACAAATTCATCTGATTTTTATTTAGTATTATAAAATATCGTTATTTTATTTCTACAATCGCCTGTCTACTCAAACTAATTGCAAATTCTTTCCGTTCTTTGCATCGCCAAACAATCATTGGTATTTTAAATCCTCAACTCTAAATAAAAATGTCTTACACAGTAGCAATTACCGGGCGGCCAAATGTGGGTAAAAGCACCTTCTTTAACCGGATGCTCGAACAACGCAAGTCAATTGTTGATGATTTTAGTGGCGTTACCCGCGACCGCCAGTATGGAGTTGCAGAGTGGGCCGGAAAGAGTTTCAATGTGATTGACACCGGTGGCTTTGTAGCTGACAGCGACGATATTTTTGAGCGCGAAATCCGCAAGCAGGTTCAAATTGCCGTTGCAGAATCTAATGCGATTATTTTTATGGTGGATGTTACTACCGGAGTTACCAATCTCGATCAGGACATGGCTGAAATGCTGCGCAGATCACCTAAGCCTGTTTACCTGGTAGTGAACAAAGTTGACAATTATAATCGTGAACTGGAGGCCGCAGAGTTTTATAGTCTCGGATTTGAAAAAATATTTTTTCTTTCTTCCATAAGCGGATCAGGAACAGGCGAATTGCTGGACGAAATTTGTTCAAGGATTCCCGCAGAAAAAATAGAAGAACCAACGACAATTCCAAAATTTGCGATCATCGGGCAGCCGAATGTTGGTAAATCTTCTTTGCTTAATGCCTTGACGGGGCAGGAGCGCACGATTGTAAGCGAAATTGCAGGAACCACAAGAGATGCGGTTCACACTACTTATAATTTGTTCAATAAAGAATTTATTTTAATTGATACTGCAGGAATAAGAAGAAAGAAAAAGGTAAGTGAAGACCTCGAATTTTATTCTGTTATTCGGGCGATAAGTGCTGTCGATGAAGCGGATGTTTGTATTTTATTATTGGATGCAGAAAAAGGAATCACGGCACAGGATCTCAATATTTTTTCATTAGCAGCAAAAAAAGGAAAAGGAATTGTCCTGCTCGTGAATAAATGGGATGTTGTAAAAAAAGAAACGAATACTGCGAGGGATTATGAAAAAACTTTAAAACAGAAATTGGCACCGTTTAATGATGTACCCATTTTGTTTATCTCCGCTACAGAAAAGTTGCGCATTTTCCAGGCAATGGAAGCGGCACTTAAAGTTTATGAAAATCGTCAGCAGAAAATTGCGACTTCAAAACTAAACGAAGTAATGCAAAAAGCAATGGAATCATATCATGCGCCGGTAGTGAGAGGGCATGCAGTGAAAATTAAATTTGTTACACAATTACCAACCGTCGTTCCTTCGTTTGCATTCTTTTGCAATTATCCAAACGATATAAAAACGCCTTATAAAAATTATCTGGAAAACCAGCTACGCGAAAACTTCGATCTAACGGGAGTGCCTATACGAATATTCTTCAGGAAAAAATAAAAACGTGGGGAATTTGTTCGTTTACTAATGAGGTAATTTCGGTTTGAAATAACTGTAAACCCACGTGCCGGCGAGCGCACTGATTAATGTAAGGATTGCAATACTTAATCCGCTTCCTATCTGTACATAAATCGGCCCCGGACAAGTTCCGGTAAGCGCCCAGCCGATTCCGAAAAGAATAGAACCGAAAATAGTACCGAGACTAAATTTCTTTTTTATAATGTAAACCAGTTCACCGTCCATTGTTTTAATCCTAAACTTTTTGATAAGAAAAACAGAAATCGCGGCCGTTGGAATTGCGGTCATAAAAATTCCGTACATCTGAAAGCCCTGGAAACGGAACATTTCCTGCATCCGAAACCATGAAACGGCGTCCGCTTTTATAAGTGTTGTGCCGAAAATAATTCCGATAAAAAGGAATAAAAAATTTTTCTTTTTCATTATTTAAGAAGTAAGGGTAAGATAAAATAAGTTGTGACGATCCCGCTGGCAAAAAATAAAATTACTGCCACAAGTGAAGGCCATTGAAATGTTGATAAGCCAAAAATTCCGTGGCCACTCGTGCAACCGCTTCCATAGCGCGTTCCAAATCCCACAAGGAAACCTCCGCCAATTATAATGATTAAATGCTGCCATGTAAAGAGATGAGCCCAACTGAAAACTTCCGCCGGCAAAAGATGATGAACGTCTGTAATTCCAAATGAATTCAAAGCTTTTTTAGTTGCATTTGAAAGTGGCATTGGCGTCGCAGGTTTTAAAATTACGCCGCCAATAAATCCGCCAATCAAAAGCCCGGCTGCAAAAAAGAGGTTCCATAATTGTGCTTTCCAATTGTATTTGAGAAAAGCAATTTGGCCCGGGAAACATGCTGCGCAAATATGGCGAAGGCTGCTGGAAATGCCGAGCATTTTATTTCCGGCGAGTAAAAGCAGTGGAACAGTTAAGCCGATTATAGGTCCTGCAACATACCAGGGCCACGGCTGCCGCAGAAAGTCAAATAGATTCACTTATATAGTATTTAGGTGGCTACAAAATTATTTAAAACCTCCTAAAGAATTTTATTTTGTTCGAAGCACTACTTCATTGTCGGGGTACTGAACATTTCCATCATTTTCTGCTGTTATAAAAAACGAAGTAGGTTTTGATGTTGCGGTAGCTTTTAATTCTCCTTTCACCGTACTTGAAAAAAGGCCGGAAGAACTTTTTATCATCCCGATATTTCTCAGGCTATTCTCGACCGTTCTCATCCAAACAACATATACATCTTTTGGAGGCGTAAGATTTTTTGGTTTTGCGAGGTTAGTTGTTTTTACATCAACTCGATAATTATTGTTATCGTTTTTTTTGATGGTAACACTTCCGGTGGCTGCCGGCACAACACGCGAAGTTTCAAAAGTCATTTTTCTACTGCAAGATGGAATTGCTACCATTAGCAGACTTACAAATAAAAGAGTCAATAATAAATAATGAGATTTGTAAAAGTTTATTTTTTTCATTTTTCAATCTATTTTTTCGTGTAAAAATGTAAGGTGAAGCAAATGTTTTGGAAATTGCGTATTGGCTAACTTAGCCACATATAACATGCCAACTACAATGTTAGCCGCGTTTCGATAGCTCCATGTTATTTGCTTGGTGAAGATTTTTATTGCACGATTATTTCGATCACTATTAGATTCTTTTGTTAATTTTAGTGAACAACGCAAAAATCTTTTATGAATAAAACCATCAAATCGGCCTTGTTTGTTTGTTTACTGGCTTTCTTTCTTGTTGCCTGCAAAAAGGATTCAGCAACGCCGGGCGCAGCAGAAAAGATACTTGGAACCTGGACATTACAATCTGATATCTACCACCAATACGTAGGCGGGACCGATTACTCCGATACAACACTCGGAATGGGCACTACTTTTAAGTTCGCCAGTGATGGCACCGCTTCTATAGAAATCCCGGGCCAGGGAACAACTTCTTCAGTATATTATTTAACAGGTGATACAAAAATCACCATTGGCGGGACCAATAACTATGATATCAAAACTCTTACATCAAACGCTCTCGTGCTTTATTCAAAACACGAACAGGGCGCAGATTATTATGAAGAAACGATTTCTTTGAATAAATAGAAGACCTGTTGATAAGATTTTCCTTCCTTTTAATGTTTACAAAATTCTGATATAGCCGCTATCAACTTTATTTAAGAAAAAGAGGTTTAGGATTGTTTGCAGACGAGTGATAGAAAAGCATGGAGGAAGAATTGGTGTTATAAGTGAAGAAGGGAGAGGAAGGACTTTTATTTTGAGGTTCCTCTTAATACAGCTTTTGCAAGCACGCCTTGAGCTAACGGGGACTAACGGTAACCAGTAAACGAAGAAGTAAATATAATTTTTATTTTTCAACGTTCAGTCTTTGCCTGATATCAAGGTCAAACTTTCTTGCAAAATCTTTAGCCACATCATATCCTGCATCAGCATGCCTGATAATTCCCAAGCCCGGATCATTTCTTAACACACGGCTTATTTTTTCCGCCGCATCTTCAGTGCCATCAGCAACAATCACCATACCGGCGTGAATGCTATAGCCCATTCCCACACCTCCGCCATGATGAAAACTCACCCAGCCCGCTCCACCTGCAGTATTTACCAGCGCATTCAAAACCGGCCAGTCTGCCACGGCATCACTTCCGTCAAGCATTGATTCTGTTTCACGGTTTGGGCTTGCAACAGAACCTGTATCCAGGTGGTCGCGGCCGATAACAATAGGAGCTTGTACTTTTCCGCTTCTGACCAATTCATTAAAAGCGAGCCCGGCCTTTTCTCTTTCGCCCTGGCCCAGCCAGCAAATGCGTGCCGGTAATCCCTGGAAAGCGATTTTTTGCTGTGCCATTTTTATCCAACGGATCATTCCTTCATTTTCAGGAAATAAATCCATCATAACGGTGTCGGTTACACGAATATCTTCGGGATCGCCACTCAGTGCGGCCCACCGAAAAGGCCCTTTACCTTCACAAAAAAGCGGGCGTATATAAGCGGGTACAAATCCCGGAAAGTCGAAAGCATTTTTCAAACCCGCTTCATGTGCGCGTGCGCGTAGGTTGTTTCCATAATCGAATGTGACCGCACGTTGTTTCTGCAATTCAAGCATGAGTTCCACGTGTTTTTTCATTGCCTCATAAGAAAGCTGAATGTATTTTTCGGGCCCGGATTCACGCAATTTGTTCGCTTCTTCAAAAGAAAGTGTGTAAGGAACATAACCTATGAGCGGATCATGTGCAGAAGTTTGATCAGTTAAAACGTCAACTTCTATATTTCTTTCCAAAAGCTTTTCCAACAGATCAACTGCATTGCAATGAACACCGATACTCCACGCTTTACCTTCTTCTTTTGCCTGCAACGCTTTATCGATTGCCTCATCAATATCTTCGATCATTTCATCAAGGTAACGCGTTTTAAGCCTCTTTTCTATCCGTGATTTGTCGACCTCGGCCGCAAGACAAACACCGTTATTCATGGTGATAGCAAGTGGCTGAGCACCGCCCATACCGCCAAGACCGGCTGTTACACTTAAAGTATTTTTGAGAGAATTATTAAAATGTTTTTTTGCCACCGCCCCAAACGTTTCATACGTTCCCTGAACAATTCCCTGGCTTCCGATGTAAATCCATGAACCTGCAGTCATCTGCCCAAACATTATTAATCCCTTTTTCTCCAGTTCATCAAATACTTCCCACGTAGCCCACTTAGGCACTAATTGAGAATTAGAAATCAAAACACGAGGCGCATTCAAATGTGTTTTAAGCATCGCAACCGCTTTGCCGCTTTGTATCAAAAGTGATTCGTCATTTTCAAGTTCTTTTAAAGCTTCAATAATAAGATCAAGGCTTTCAAAATTGCGGGCAGATTTTCCACGGCCACCATAAACAATCAGTTCATCAGGTTTTTCTGCTACTTCGGGGTTGAGATTGTTGAGCAACATCCGTAACGCGGCTTCCTGTGTCCAGCCTTTGCAATTCAATTTGTTGCCTGTTGGGGTTTTATATTTTATGGCGTCGTATTTCGAATTTCTAGTTTCCATTATTTACAAACTGATTTAAATTGAGGATCATCCTGGCGACAATAAATTTATTAAATACTGTGGTATTCTGGCTTTTTACTTTTTGGCACCCGTTGTTAAGACGAAGCCAACTTAAATGAAAAAAAACATTAAAAATTGTTTGCTTATTAAAATTTAATTATTTAGGTTTGTGTTTACAATCCAAAAAACCATTTCTTTTTTTATTTCGATTTCCAATTCCATTAACCAAAATTAGCTTTCCCTGGTTCACAGATTATTTTCGAATTTCTTCTGATCTTAATCCATCCTTTAGATTACTGAAACAGTGATACCAAAACCGTATTGCTAAAAATCAATATTCCTTACCATTTTTTCATCTTAAAATCTAAAGGATGTTACCACTTACACATTTACCTAATCAGAGAAAAACATTGTTGAACAGTAAAATTGACAAATTTAAATTCTCATTTATTGTTTCAGTCGTTTCGTTTCTATTTACGTTTTTTATTCAGGCAAGTATGTTGTATGGCCAAACTCCCTTTCAGCCTTGCACGGGATGTGTGGCCAATGATGATCATGTTGAATCTGTTGTATTAGTACAATTAAACCCTGATTACACGCCTGGTAATGGCAAACCGCAATTCATAGACTTGCCAACCACCTGCAGTGGCTCAACAATTATCACAGGTTATTTAAAAATAACCTTCACCCAAAATGCAAATACTCGATATGGAACGAGTTTGGCGGGCAACATTTTGGTAGATGGTGTTTTTTCACAAACATTTACTTATTGCGACCCTGCTGAAACGGACAAAGGAACTTTCGTGAAATATATAAGTAATTTTCCGATAACCTATACTTGTGGAACCAAACTTGAATTACAGGATTTATTTATTGGATGGGGAAACAGCGCCGGCAGCAACGTATGCCCCGCTCCTAATTCCCCAATCATTTGCACGGCAAGTCCTCATTGTGAGCAATTACCATTAACTGCCGGAGGCCCACCTATCGTAATTGTTACTCCTTTGAGCGCTGACTTTACCGCAACCGGGTCATGTGCTGTAGCTAAACCCGCACAAACTTATTCATTTGATGCACTGGATGCAACAAACGGAACAACCGGTGGAACTTTGCCATATTCGTCATTCCATTGGACAATTGTAAATAAGAATACAAGTGTTCAAGTGGGAACTATGACCGGCGCCAATCCATCTTTTGATTTTGCACAAGCTGGGGCCGGCCCAGGAGTATATACAGTCACATTAACAGTGACCGATGGAGCTTCTCCTGCCGTCACAAGTACCATATCTAAAGATATTACTGTTATTTCGTGTTGTAATTTATCACCACCAACACTCTCTTTAACCCAGCCAACCTGTTCTAATGCTAATGGAACAGTTACTATTACAGCCCCGGTTGGAGCAGATTATCAATACAGTAATGGAGGCGCTTATCAAGCAGGTACTTCATTCGCTGTAGCCGCTGGTGCAAGCTATAATATTACTGTTAAACAATTAAGTACGGGCTGTATTTCTTCTCCTACGAGCGGAACCATGACTGCCCAACCATCCACTCCGGGTGCGCCGACATTAAGTATAGTACAGCCCACCTGTTCGGATGCGACAGCAACGATCACTGTAACGTCTTCAACAACAGGATTGAAGTTCAGCTTTGACGGAGGAGCTTATGCAGACTATCCTGCAGGAGGGTTTACCACAACGACAACAGGTGATCATACAGTAAGTGAACAAAATGCAGCAGGATGTGTATCAGGCAATGCAACAAAGACAGTGACTGCCCAACCATCCACTCCGGGTGCACCGACATTAAGTATAGTACAGCCGACCTGTTCGGATGCGACAGCAACGATCACAGTAACGTCTTCAACAACAGGATTGAAGTTCAGCTTTGACGGAGGAGCTTATGCAGACTATCCTGCAGGAGGCTTTACCACAACGACAACAGGTGATCATACAGTAAGTGAACAAAATGCAGCAGGATGTGTATCAGGAGATGCGAAGGTTACCGTCAATCCGGCACCACCATGCGGTGGAATTGTCTTCACCTACACCCAGGGTTTCTACCATGGAACAGGTAAGGGCTGCACTCCGAACGACGGATCGATGAAGGCACTCCAGCTGATGCAGCTGGCATTGCAACATATGGGAGGAACATTGTACCTCGGAAAACCCGGCGCTTCATTTACCGTTACTTATGCACAGGCGTCCAAACTGCAATTGATCTTGCCGGGTGGAGGAAAAGCAACCAAACTAGGCAGTAATTATAACCTAAATTCTGCCGGAAACTATCCACCATTGAAGAAAGGAAGGATCAACAACGTTCTTCTTTCACAAACAATAACGCTGGCGTTGAATATGAATATCCCGGGTAATGGTCTTTCTACTTTTGAACTGCAAGACGGATACCTGACAACGATGAACATTTTAGGATCAGCTTGCGATGGACAGGCCGCCACTTGTGCAAACGGAGGATCAATGACTAGCATGAAGATTACAAGCAACTCCGTTCTCATGGCACTCCTAAATGGAAAGACAGTTGCTTATCTCTTACAAATGGCGAGCGACGCGTTGGGTGGAAGTTTGCCGAATGGTGTAAACTATAGTGATATTAGTAATGCTGTGGATGTAATAAATAATGCTTTTGACGAGGGACGTTATAGCCTGGGATATTTTGCAGCACAGCAATCATGTAGCAGTACGCTCTTAAAACCAATTGCCATTACCACCAGTTTGGTGAAAGAACCGGTTACTGATGATGTAACAGTGACCACCAATCCAAACCCGGTAGATAACACCGTAAACTTTACCATTAAGACTAAGGTTTCCGGAAGGGCGAGTCTCGATCTTTATAACGTGATGGGTGTTAAAATGACGAACGTTTACCAGGGATTGATGCCTGCAGGCGAGCAGGTGATTAAATACAATCTGCCTTCAAAATTAAGGGGCACATTGATTTACACCTTTATGATTGGTAATAGGCAGGTGACAGGAAAAATAGTGAGGATAAAGTAAAGAAGTGATTATTGGTAATAATATAAAGGAGGTTGTTCCTTAGAGGGACAGCCTCCTTTATTTTAGCGCTAATTGCTCTCAAATAATCAAGCTGTAAGATGCCGGCAGGCTATCTTGGTTTTTCAATTTCGAAAATCCTCATAAACCCAATCGCTTTGGTTATGTCTTCCCGTAAGAAGCGATCATTTTCATTGAACGAAATCTCTTTCCTGAATTCTTTTACCAATAGTTCAATTTTTTCTGAAGAGTGCAAGGGTCTCCGGTATTCCAACGCTTGCACCGCAACCAGTAATTCGATTGCCAAAACTTTTTCGACATTGTCCATCACCCGAAAACATTTTGTAGCTGCGTTTGCGCCCATACTCACATGATCTTCCTGGTTATTGGATGAAGAAATAGAATCAACAGAAGAAGGAGTGCACAATTGTTTGTTTTCGCTCACAATGCCGGCAGCTGTGTATTGCGGAATCATCAAACCGGAATTGAGCCCGGGATTTTTCACAAGGAATAATGGAAGTTCTCTTTCTCCACTCAGTAACTGGTACGTCCTTCTTTCAGAAATATTTGCCAATTCACTCATGGCGATCGCTAAAAAATCCAGCCCAAACGCCAAAGGTTCTCCATGAAAATTGCCGCCACTTATGATAGCGTCTTCTTCCGGAAAAATATTTGGATTATCTGTAACAGAATTTATTTCAACGAGAAAAGTATTGAGCACAAAATCGAATGTGTCTTTTGCAGCGCCATGTACCTGCGGAATGCAGCGAAATGAATAAGGATCCTGCACCTGCTTTTTTTTAATGGAAAGAATTTCACTTCCTTCCAACATGTTTTTTAAATCTGTGGCGACGGAAATCTGCCCGGCGTGAGGCCGGATTTCCTGCAACTTATTATAAAGACAACCGGCATTGCAATTAAATGCATCAAATGAAATTGCAGCGATAATGTTTGCCCACTGCAAAAGTTTTTCTGCTTTTACCAGATTATGCATTCCATAGGCGCTCATAAATTGCGTTCCGTTTATCAAAGCTAGTCCTTCTTTGCTCTGCAACTGAATCGGTTTCCAGCCTACTTTTTGAAGCGCCTTTTCTGCCGCAATTTTTTCACCATTTATTTTTACTTCACCCATGCCAATCAATGGTAAGCTCATGTGCGAAAGCGGCGCGAGGTCGCCGGATGCGCCGAGAGAGCCTTGTGTATAAATAACAGGAAGGATGTCATTGTTATGCATATCCATCAACCGTTTTACCACTTCAATACCAATGCCGGAATAGCCATAACTTAATGATTTTATCTTAAGCATGATCATCAGTTTGACAATCTCATCCGGCACTTCTTCACCCAAACCACACCCGTGTGACAGAAGTAAATTGCTTTGAAGTTCTTCTAACTGCTCTTTTTCAATCTTTACATTTTGCAAGAAACCGAAGCCTGTATTGATACCATAAAAAAGCTCTTCAGATGTTTTTATTTTTTTATCAAGATAGCGGCGACATTTCAAAATATCTTCGTGTGCAGCAAAAGTGATGGAAACAAGCTGGTTATATTTTAAATAATTTTTTACCTGTTGGAAAGTGAGAAAACTTTTATCAAGCGGCAGATAATTATACGTCATAAACAAGATTAATATTTTCAAAAATAACTAAAAGAAACGGTGCTTTTATCCTGCCGGAAGGTTTTCATTGCCCATATCAAAGTTATTTGTTAAGACTGCGGTTTTTCGACCTTTTATTCTTTAACAACAGATTATATTTGCAGCTCTGAAAGACTAATAGAGCCCCGCTTTTGTTGCCATGTATAGATTTTGCATCCTGTTTTTACTATTGTTTTCATTACAAAAGACTTGTCTTTCACAAGACACATTGCCTAAAATAACAGTAACCCAATTGGGAAAAAAGGTTTTGATAAGCTGGAACAATCCATTCACCAATGTCACTCATATCAATGTTCAACGATCGCCTGACAGCTTAAAAAATTTCACTACGATCGGAAGTTTACTGGATGTAAGCCCCGGAGTAAACGGGTTCACTGATCCAAAAGAATTTATTCCCTCTGATCAATATTATCGTTTATTTATTTCCTTCAATGGCGGTTCATATATTTTTACACAATCGCACAGACCCGGTAAAGATACTCTTGCCGAGTTGCCGCCTATTGAAAAACCAAGAGCTGACAACCAGGGAGTAGCTGAAATTTCTCACTTCAACCGCAATCTTTTCGTTCCCTCGCAACATATCTATACAGGAAAAGATAACAATGTGATCATCTCATTGCCCGATGCAGCACGGAAAAAATATTCCATCAGGTTTTACCGGTCAGATGGTTCTTTTCTGTTTGAAGTTTCAAAAATAAGTGAACCTTTTCTTACCCTTGATAAAGCGAATTTCTTACGTTCGGGGCTTTTTATTTTCGAATTGTTTGATAATCATATTATCATTGAACGGCACAAATTTTATATTCCGAGAGATGGTCAGCCGATGCCCGAAATGGATGCGCAGGGAAACGTGATCAGGTACAATTAACAGTAAAGCAACAAATTCTTTTGATTTTTATTTTGCCAGTAAACGAACAAAAAAAGGCAATTCTTTTTCTGAAATACAGCGTTTAAATTTTATATATTGCAATACAAAAGCGGAAGTAGCTCACCTGGTAGAGCGACAGCTTCCCAAGCTGTAGGTAGCGGGTTCGAGTCCCGTCTTCCGCTCCAATTTCTTTTTCCTTATTTTCCTTGTTGCGCTTCCGTGAATTCCCCGATGCTGATTGCATCTTCTACTTTATAATCTCCAATTCGTGTTCTGCGCAACTCACTGAGATAGCCTCCACACCCGAGCGCCGCGCCAAAATCATTCGCCAAACTGCGTATATACGTTCCCGTTGTACAAACAACTTTAAATGAAACGACGGGCATCGTAATATCGGTGATCTCAAATTTGCTAATTGTAATTTTCCTTGGTTCCAAAACCACATCCACTCCTTTCCTGGCCTTTAAATACACCGGCTTTCCTTTTTGTTTTATCGCTGAATGAACGGGAGGTGTTTGTAATATTTCACCGGTAAATTTTTTTGTGGTTTCTTTTACAAGGTCGTCAGTTATTTTATCAACCGGTTTAAAATCCAGAGGCTCACTTTCAAGATCATACGTTGGCGTAACAGCACCTAACGTGATAGCACCGGTGTATTCTTTTTCCTGCGCCATAAACTCATTTATCTTTTTGGTAAATTTTCCCGTGCACACGATTAGAAGCCCCGTGGCTAAAGGATCGAGCGTTCCCGCGTGTCCTACTTTTTTTATTTGTATAAGGTTTCGTATTTTTCTTACTACATCAAAAGATGTCCATTCTAACGGTTTATCAATTAATAAAACTCTTCCTTCTTCAAAAGTATTTTCATTCATTTCAAAAATTTAAGCAATGGTTGCAAAGTACATTTCTTTGAGAAATAGTGCCACTTAAATGGCTTGTCTCGCTTTTAATTCGAGGTATTTGTTGATTGTGTTAACGGTAAGATTTTTTGGAGAAGACAAAATAGATAATATTCCATACTTTGAAAGTTCTTTCGCAATAATTCTTTTTTCAAATGCGAATTTTTCGGCTATTGTTTTTATATAAACTTCTTCAATGTCCTTTGCATGCGAATTGCGCAACTCATCTAATTCAGAATTTTCGAAGAATATGACAAGAAGCAAATGATTGTGTGCGAGAGAACGTAAATAATCGATCTGCCTGTTTAAACCCGACAATGATTCAAAATTGGTGAACAAGATAAGCAGGCTGCGATGTTTGATTTTACTTCTTATTTGCAAATAAAGCATTTCGAAATCGCTTTCTAAAAAGTCCGTTTTTTGCTTGTACAACAATTGTAAAATTCTTTCCGCTTGTGAAACTTTTCTGTCGGCTGGGAGCACACTTCCGGGTTCGGTGGAGAAGGTGATTATTCCGACTTTGTCTTGTTTTTTCAAACAAATATTGCTCAACACAAGGCAACTGTTTATCGCATAATCAAGAAGCGTCATCCCATCAAATGACATTTTCATCAGGCGGCCTTTGTCAATGATGCAATACACCTGTTGCGATCTTTCTTCCATAAAACTGTTTACCATCAATCCCCCTTTTCGCGCCGAAGCTTTCCAGTTTAATGTGCGGATGTCATCTCCTGATACATATTCTTTTATCTGTTCAAACTCAAGGCTCTGGCCGATTTTACGCATTCTTTGATTGCCGGCATCGCTGTGTAAGGTTGTTCCTGAAAACAATTCGTAATTGCGCAATTGCATGAAAGCCGGATATACGGGCACGGTTGCTGCAGCTTCCGATGTAAATCTCCTTGCGATAAGTTGTAACGGAGAAGATACAAATAAATGAATATTGCCGAAATGATATTCACCTCTTTCTAGGGGCTTTAGTTTCCACGAGATTTTCATTTGTGTACGCGACTTCAAATTCAAATTTCTTTTCCAATGGCGCATTTGCAATTGTTCGGGCAGTTCATCAATTACGTCAACATGCACCGGAAAATTGAATTCGTTTTTGACAACAACTTCAATCTTGTTTTCATCGCCATTGCTGAAACGGTGGGCCATAATTCTTTCCGCCCCAGGATTTTTTTTTGTAAAAAACAAAAGTGAATAATCAATTATGCAAAAGATCATAAATACAACGAAAGCCGTAAACGTCGCGGGTTGTAACGCAGGAACATAAAAGGCGAGGATGAACAAACCAACTAACACAGCTACGCTGGCGAAGAACCGGCGGCGCAGGAAAAGATCTAAAAAATATTTCTTTATGATTTTCAAAATGTTTAAGATTCCTTAGCGTGGTACTTCAATTTTAGAAATAATATCGTTGATTAATTCGTCTGCAGAAACGCCTTCCATCTCTTTTTCAGGTGTTAGGATAATCCGGTGGCGCATTACGGGTATGGCCATTTCGATCACATCTTCAGGCGTTACAAAATCTCTGCCCATGATGGCTGCATTGGCTTTCGCTGAGCGCAAAATTGCCAATGAGGCGCGCGGAGATGCGCCCAAATAAAGAGAGGAATTGTTTCTCGTTTCGTTTACAATTTTAGCGATGAACTCCACGAGTTTAGGATCAATAATTACCTCATTCGTAATTCTTCTGTATTCAGAGATTTGGGCAGGTGAGACAAGCTGTTGTACATTTTCCAACAGGTTGATTTGAGAAACAGATTGCTGGTTCGTGAGGATGTTTATCTCTTCTTCTACCGAAGGATAACTGATCACGATCTTGAATAAAAAGCGGTCTAATTGCGCTTCCGGAAGCCGGTAGGTTCCTTCCTGCTCAATCGGATTTTGGGTGGCAATAACCAAAAAAGGAAAATCCATTAAATGCGTGAGGCCATCAATGGTTACCTGCCGTTCTTCCATCACTTCAAATAATGCAGATTGAGTTTTTGCAGGCGCACGATTTATTTCATCGATTAAAATAATATTGCTGAATATCGGGCCACGCTTAAATTCAAACTCAGCATCCTTTGGATTAAAAACTGAAGTCCCGAGAACATCACTTGGCATCAGGTCAGGCGTAAATTGTATCCTTGAAAAATTGGTATTAATAATCTTTGAAAGCAACTTGGCAGTAAGCGTTTTTGCCACGCCCGGTACGCCTTCTATCAACACATGCCCGTCGCACAACAAAGCGATGAGCAAAAGGTCAACCATCTTGTGCTGGCCCACAATTACTTTACTTATTTCGTTTCTGACACCAATTACAGCATCGTTCAATGTCTTAATATCAATGCGTTGTTCAAACAAATTTTCTTCCATCAGTTTTTGGTTTTTTAAAATTTTCAATCTTTAAATTTAACTCAAGCAGTTCTTCATCCGTTACTTCATCCTGCTCTTGAATTGTATTGATTAATTTGAATAATTCTTGTGTTTCTTTTTCATTCACTCCGCTTTTACCCGAAAGAGAGTGTATGAATTGAGGCGTAACTGCAGACGTATTGATAAAATATTTTTTTCGCAGGTATTCATAAAAAAAAGTAATCATTTTTTCTGCTATGTTCCTGTTGTTTTTATGTTGAAGATAAAGCCTTCCAATTGTTTCAGTGAACGCAAGCGTTGTGTTCGTGTTGGGTTTTATTACTTCAATAACTCTTTGTTTTCTCTTGATATTGAAAAGGACAAAAAGCAAAAGTGCCGCCAGTGCAAGATAAAAGGCCCATAACAAAGGCGGGTTTTCTTTTATCACCTCCAGTGAAGAAAACTGGTCTTTGTTTTTTAAATTATTTTTATTTCTTGTTGAAGAAAACTCTTTGTAATACGCATCCCAGTAAATGTATTGCGGATTGAAACGAAGGTAGGCGGTCGCATTTTCGAAGTAATGGTAATTGTCTTTTGTGAGTAAAAAATAATTACTGAAAATTCTTGGAGCAAGATGTAAATACAATCTTCCACGGCCTGAAAAAATTACAATATAATTCGGGAGATTTAATTCGTTAACGCCCAAAACCCTTGATATGGAAGGATCGTAGCTGCTGAAATAATTTAAAAACGGGAAATAATAGTAGCTGTATTTTGATGCGCTAAAGTCTTTTCCATAAAACATACTCACATAAGTGTCGCGCATTTTTCCATTTACTTCATTGATAATCTCACCCTTTCGGTTAACAGAGCAATAAAGGGCATCAAGTAACTTTTCATCCAAATAGTCTGCGGAAATAAATAAATCGTTGCCGGCTTTTACATACTCAATCATTGCATTTACTTCATCTGTCGATAGAATAAGATTTTTGGTAACCAAAAAATAAAGGGAATAGGTATTGGTAGATTCGTTCCTGAGGCCTTTCCAGGTTTCATCAAACGGCTTATCAGCAATATTTATCCAGTAATCAGGAAACTCCGATGCAAAGCCTTTGTACGCAATGAAAGAACCGAAAGGAAGTTTGTCAGTTCGCCTGTAGCTTTCGTTAAGCGGCGGCAAGCGTTTTTTGTTTTGCTGGCAACCCAAAAAAGTAATTACCAGCAGTATCAGAAAATTATATTTTAGAAATATTTTCAATCGGAGCTTTTATATTTTTTTATTGAAAAAATCGAACTGTTCTTTTAGCTTTCGATATGTGATGTTGTCAATTAAAAATTTACCGTACCACACGTATTCGTAATCCCGTGTTAGTTCACGGAATTCATCATAATAAGCGTGTTGTTCCATTTCCCTTACGTATTCTTTATTGGTTTTTTCTGAAGAAAAGTGTATGAAGCTTTTGTCTGACAAGGATTTGAGCGTTTTTAAAAATAAATAGCGTGTGGCGAGATTGTATTCGCTATTGTTTTCTGCGTCAGCAATTAAATTATCATACGCAGAAACTTCATTTAATTCCTTCAGAAATTCTTCATTTGTTTCGCCCACCAGCCGCTTTCGCGATACGAATATTCCGTTTTTGAAAAACACTTTATAAGAAATAAAAACAAGAAAAATGATGGCGAGCAGCCAGAAGAATATTTTTAAAGGCCAGCTATTAAGAAGGTTGTTGAGCGATGAAGGCGGTTGTTCACGCTGACCGCCTCTTTTTATTCTACCGCTCTTTTCATCAAAGCTCACCGTGTCTGTTCTTAGGTCTTTGCGTTTTCGCAAAAGACTATCGAGGTAATGCATATAATAGAACTCGCGCCGGTTCTTATATTTTAATATATTGGTCGCAGGCACATGCGTTTGTTGCACAGTGGTGTCGGCGCTGTCGGAACGGGAACCGTTTTTTTCAACATAAACTTTTCCGTCAGGAATATTCAGGGAATCAGATTGCGCATAGGCGTAACCGTGATGTAACAGGCACATCAATAGTAAACAAAGAAATAACGGATATTTATATTTCATA
>Ga0157371_10001813_pt1 | contig 21557 bp, 18 predicted proteins | sample C45metaG_FD_113462 | JGI IMG/M metagenome (GOLD analysis project Ga0157371, IMG submission 113462) | Corn rhizosphere microbial communities from Kellogg Biological Station, Michigan, USA - C4-5 metaG | ecosystem: Host-associated > Plants > Roots > Rhizosphere > Soil | place: USA: Michigan...
GATTAAATCGGCAATGGAAGGTATGTTGGATCCGGAATTTGAAGAGAAAATTGTGGCTAACGTTGAGATTCGTGAGACTTTCAAAATCACTAAAGTGGGTACCATTGCAGGTTGTATGGTATTAGATGGTAAGATTACCCGTAACAGCAAAATCCGTATCGTTAGAGATGGTGTTGTAGTGTATACAGGCGAATTGGCATCTTTAAAACGCTTTAAAGATGATGTGAAAGAGGTGAATAAAGGTTATGAGTGTGGTTTAAACATCCAGAACTTTAATAACATTGAAGTTGGCGATATTGTAGAAGCTTACGAACAAGTTGAAGTAGCAAGAAAGCTTTAATTGCTTTTTAAGAATAATGATTTAAAGTGGCCTCAAAAGGGCCACTTTTTTTGTTAAAGCGAAATAATTGTCTTAAAATTATCGGATAATATTGAGTTAATATCTTAAAATTATCGGATAATATTGAGTTTTTATCTTGAAAATATCGATATTTGTATTTGTTAATTATCGATATGGAAAGATCAACCGCATTAAAATCTTTAAAAAATCACCTTAATAAACCTCAGCACACCATTATTATAGGGCCAAGGCAGATCGGCAAAACCACACTTGTTAAGCAGCTGGCAGAGCAATTGCAAAAGGATAACGAGCTAGTGTATTTTTTAACCTTCGAAGATCCTGTCATTTTAGAGGCCGTAAATCACCATCCCGAAAATATATTCAATTATACCTTATTGCCGGCCGATCTTCCTGCAGATAAGCGATTATATGTCATTATCGATGAAGTTCAGTATGCAAAAGAGCCCAGTAATTTTTTAAAACTTTTATACGATAAGTATTCACCAAAGTTGAAAATCATCGCTACGGGTAGCAGTGCGTTTTACATTGATAAGAGTTTTAAAGATAGCTTGGCGGGAAGAAAAAAGGTGTTTGAATTTTTTCCTTTGGCATTCGATGAATTTTTGCACTTTAAAGGTGAGGATGATTTAATCGCTGAGTGGGAACAACTGAAAAAAAGAGTTACTTACCAGGGGCTCCAGCGTAACCGTATAAACGCGCTGTTCGATGAATATTTGGTTTACGGTGGTTATCCTGCTGTTGTTTTAGCAGATACGGAACAGGAAAAGCAAGAAATGCTTAAAGAGCTTATAAACAGCTATATGAAAAAAGATGTCTTAGAAGCAGGTATTAAGGAAGAACTTAAGTTTTTTCAACTGGCCAGGTTATTAGCTGATCAGACTGGAAGTTTAGTAAACCACCATGAATTGGGAAATACCTTGCAACTGGCCAGTTCTACCGTAGAAAATTATATTTATTTAATGCAGAAAACTTTTATAGTACAATTGCTTTCTCCCTTCTATGGTAATGTGAGGAAGGAATTAACCAAAATGCCAAAGATTTATTTTAATGATAATGGTTTGCGCAATGCATTGTTAAATAATTTTTCGAAGTTAAACGATAGGGCAGATAAAGGCGAATTGCTTGAGAATTATGTTTACTGCAGGCTAAGGCAGTTGCATGATTCAGATAGTTTGCATTTTTGGCGCACTGCGGATGGTAATGAAGTAGATTTTGTGGTAGAAGAACAAATAAAAAAGGGCCTGGCTTACGAGGTTAAATATCATGATTTGCAGTTTAAACCTAATAAGTATAAAAAATTTGTGGAGGCTTATCCTGATTTCAATCTGGAATGTATTTGTAAGATACTTACAAAAGATAATTCGATAGAGGCTATCAGGTTATAGCTTACTGATCAGCTGATGATATCAAACTATACATCAAAATATTGGTGCTCTTGGTGTTTTTGGGAAATTATCCTGGCCTTCTTAAAGGCTGATTGAATGATGATGTCCTGAATGGAGATTTCATAGAGTTCGGCAATTTTGCCCAGTTGCGAGAGTGAAAAATCGACTTCATTGTTTTCCCACTTTCGATAAGCCACCCTGCTTATTCCGATTACATCAGCAGCGTATTGCTGTGTATAACTATACTTATCTCTGTACCTTCTTAAGGTAACCCCTATATCTAACATATTAAGAAAACGTTGACGGCTATGTATTTTTAATATTTACGTGCTGTATATTTAATAATGTAAATAATGATAATAAGGAATTGTCAAAAGTAGTAAATAAAATTAGTTTATTTGTGTAGGTTTTAAATTGTTGAAAAAACAAATAATAACCAAAAGGATTGTTTTTTAATTAAATTTAAACTTTAAAGATTGAAAATATATAATACAGGTCGTATATATGATTGTAAGCGCATAAAAGGTATTATCTTTTTATTTTTAATAGTGGCTTACACTAGCTGTAAAAAAGATAAGCCGATTGGCATAAATGAGGAAGAGGTTGTTTCACCAACTACAGGTACACGAACTGAATTTACGCTTGATTCTATTTTTTTGTATGCGAAACAGGTTTATTTATGGAACGATGTGTTACCCGGTTACAACACTTTTAAGCCAAGAGAAAAATACGGCAATGTCCAATCTGAAATAAGTGCATTTAGAAATGAACTTTTCGATATTTCCCAATTTAAACTTAATCAGGTAACGGGTAAGCCATTTGAGTTTTCAACTTACAATAACTTGCCTAAGTACTCCTCCCTCCAGGTAGGAAGAACTACTGGTGGAGGGAATCGGGCCGGGGTAATCAACGGAGAAGCTGTTTTGGCTAAGCGCCTTATTCGTTTAGACGACAAGGTAATTGCTTATATGGCCTTAGGTTCATTCCCATCTTTAAGCAATACTAAATCTAAATTAGATCAGCTTTTTGATGAAATAGCTACAGATAAACCAAAATATCTGATTTTAGATTTACGTTCTAATGGCGGCGGCTATGTTGAAACAGCAGAGTATGTTGCGAATTTAATCGTTTCCAGTGCATTAAATGGCAAAATAATGTATTCAGAGCAATTTAATCAGATACTTCAAAGTGGTAAGGCAACAATTCTGCGTCATCAGCCCTATCTGGATGAAAACGGAAAAACCGTTATGTATAATGGACGCTTAGCAACACTGGCCGATGTCGATTATACAGAAAGTGGCAATACATATAAATTCAATAAAAAGGGAAGTCTGGAGTCAATACAAGATGTGTACATTATAGTATCTGGTCAGACGGCTTCAGCCAGCGAATTATTGATCAGTTGCCTTAAACCTTATTTCAACTTGAAGTTAATAGGCGAAAACACATATGGAAAACCGGTTGGTTTCTTTGGAATTAATATCGATCAGTATAGTGTTTACCTGAGTAGCTTCCTCATTAAAAATGCAAAAGGATGGTCTGATTACTTTAATGGTATGGAACCTGATTTGAATGTTACGATGCCAAACAACCCAACATTAGGAGATACTGAAGAAGCATGTTTAAAAGCAGCTATTGCTGCAATTGACGGTAAAATACAATTGCAGCCAAAAAAAAGTGCAAGTATTTCAAGGCTAAATTTAGATAAGATGCCACTAGCGCTCATTGATAAAGATTCAACAGGAATGATCGAAAATAGGTTGAAGTTAAGGCATTAGTTTTTATATTCTAGCATAGTGCTTTTCGGTTTGTATGTTTAATTCTGTATTTTTTTATAATTAATTATTAATATTGATAACCCCACATTGTCATAATTAATTTTTCTTGTCGGTAGTTTTGTGAAAAAAAACAAATAAATACTGATGAAAAACAATTACAAATTAAAAATTCTTTGCATGCTGTGCGTAATTGCGGCTGCATTTAGTAGTTGCAAGAAAAGTGAACTTGCAGAGGAAAAATCATTAACCAATAATCACAATACACTTGCAGCTGGAAGAGATGGAAAGAACGATTTATTGGGCTATGGATATAATGTGCTGGGAGAGTTTGCGAATGCGAGTGCAGCTACATTACCTATTATTGATGTGGATAGATTGCAGGCCGACCAGTCCAATACAATAGTATATGATGGTTCAACTAGAACAGACGGGAAATTAGAAGCTGGGAGCGACGCCGTTTCCTATTTGAATAAATTAACTACACGTTTTAGTAATACTTTTGGTGCCGACTTCTTGGGGATGTCATTATTCAGAACCACTATAACTGGAACTTATAATAATACCGATAGTTTTTCATCAAAAAACATTTATAGTAGCTATAATTTAATAATTCAGCAAAAGAGGGTTAAATTGAATGCACAAAGGGATGTACTTCTATCTTACTTAGATTCGCAGTTCCTTTCTTTTGTTCAAAACCAGACGCCAGAGGCTATTGTGAACAGGTATGGTACGCATATCCTAGCTGATATTATATTGGGAGGAAAATTGGATGTTATCTATCAATCAGAAACTTCAAAGTCTGATAGAATCACAGCAAGTTCTGCCGGAGTAGATATCCATGTGAAAAAGATTTTCAATCTAAATACAGGATATACTTATGATACTAACTATGTTTTAGAGAATTCTGCCCAAAAACTGCATTATATCACTAATGGTGGAGATCCCACTAGAAGCTTAATAGGCGATATCGTTATTGGGAATTCATCTAATCCGAACCCAACTCCAACAATAAATATCTCAGCTTGGCAAAATAGCTGTACATTAGAAAATTCGGTACTGATAGATATTCCAAGCAATGGCTTATTACCTATCTACGATTTTATTCCAGATCAGGCAAAAGCGTTAGCGGTGAAGAATTACATCATACAGTATCTCACAGCGAACCAGGCTTCGTTGTTGCCTACAACCTTTTACGAATATTATAATTCAGTAACTAATAGACATGCTTATAATTTAGGCCCAAATATGGAGCAGTATTGGGGTAATTATTATCACAATGCAGAGCCTTTTAAAGTTTATACCACACAGTATGCTGGGACGGTTCCTTTATATCAATTCTATAATCCTAGTATTGATAATCGTGTATTAACAACAAACAGATATCCAGGGTTTGGTGGGTATAATTATGACGGAATACTTTGCTATGTATATAAGACACCAACCACAGGTACAGTGCCCGTTTACGAATTTTATAGCTCAACAGGTGGACATCTTTATACCACAAACAGGAACACTTCTTATGCGGGCTGGAGATATAATGGACAACCATTTTATGCATTTCCTAATTAACTAGTCTTAAAAAAAGAATTTAATACTGAAATATTTTACATTAATGTTAAAAGGGTCTCAATAATTAGTTGGGCCCTTTTTTTATCATCATTATTATTTTTTCTTAAAATCAAAAGCAACCAACGCTAGATTTTTTATTGATAAGTTTCATTCGGATGTTTAACAAGCTTTTCATTTTAGGGAAATAACAACGTAAATTCTCTTAGTTATAAATCAGGATATTTTATATGCTGTATTTTATCAATTTGTCTGTTTAATTCTATTACAATTTATTATCATATTGATAACCCTGCCTTGTCATAATTAATTTTTCTTGTCGGTAGTTTTGAAAAAAATAATAGATAAATACTGATGAAAAACAATTACAAATTAAAAATTATTTGCTTGCTGTGTACTCTTACAGCTTTATTTAGCAACTGTAAAAAAAATGATCTCGCAGAAGAAAAGGGATTAATTAATAAGCACAATAATCTTGCAGGTTTTGGTAGAGATGGAAAAAATGATTTGTTAGGTTATGGTTATAATGTATTGGGAGAGTTTGGAAATGCTAGTGCAGCCACACGACCTGTTGTTGATGTAGATAGATTACAGGCCGATCAATCAACCAGAGTTATATGGGACTTTTCAACAAGAACAGAAGGAAGGTTAGATGCAGGAAGTGATGCTACATCTTATTTGAAAAAATTAACTACACATCTTAGCAGTACATTCGGTTATGAGTTTCTAGGGATGTCATTATTTAAAGCTACTGTAACCGGCAGTTACAATAGCACCGATATCTTTTCGTCTAAATATATTTATAGCAGTTATAATTTAAAAATCCAGCAAAAAAGAATCAAGTTAAATGCACTAAATGATGTACTTCAATCTTATTTAGATCCCGAATTTTTATCTTATATCCAAAGTCAAACACCCGAGGCCATTGTAAACAGATATGGAACACACGTGTTAGCTGATATTACGCTTGGCGGAAAATTAGACGTTATCTATCAGTCAGAAACTTCTAAATCTGATAAAACTACAGCAAGTTCGGCAGGTATTGACCTCCATGTAAAAAAGATTTTTAATTTAAATACAGGATATACTTATGATGCTAATGATGTTTCTGAGAATTTTGCTCAAAAATTACATTATGTAACTAACGGAGGTGATCCAACTAAAAACTTAATAGGCGACGTTAGTATCGGTAATGCATCTAATCCAAACCCAATACCGACAGTTAATATTTCAGCTTGGCAAAATAGCTGTACATTAGAAAATTCGGTATTGATAGACATTGCTCCTGATGGTTTAATGCCTATTTATGATTTAATCCCTGATCAGTCAAAAGCTTTGGCTGTTAAAAATTATATCATTCAATATCTGACCAATAACCAAGGACATTTAGTTGATGGTTATCCAGTAGCTAAGCTTTATAGATGCTTCAATACCAAAAATGATGATAGATTATTGCTAACTAACCCAGGAGAAGTAGGCGGTGTAAGAAATTGGGTCGTAGAAGGTTCTATAGGCAAAGTTTATACTACCAATGCTAAACCTGGTACCGTTCCATTATACCGCATTTATCTTAATAATGGAAAACACTTATTTACTTTAAGCTGGAACGAAGCGCACATTGGATCATATGAAGGAATAGTTGGTTATGTAAATTCTGCCCAGGAAACTAATGACCTTCCTATTTATAGATATAGAAATGATAAGGTACCACATCTTTACACTACAAGCTTCGGCGAACTTGGATGGGGAAGAGATGGTTGGATACTTGAGGGAAATATTGGTTTTATTCCTCAATAGGTGACCGTGTAATATTTTACATACATAAATGTTAAAAGAGCCTCAATATATTATTGAGGCTCTTTTTTTTGTAGATATTTACCAATTCAACTACCAAAATAATTTAATGAATATTGAATTAGAGAAACAAGCAGCACCTGAGAAAAAAAATTTTGATTTTGTTAACACCATTCGTTGTATCTCGATGATGGGTATTGTGTTTGAGCACAGCCACATTGTTCAGGCGCCAATGTACAATACACTGGGCGCTACCATAACAGAAGCTGGAGTAATACAGTTTTTTAAGTTTTCTACCGTAGCTTTTTTCCTGATAGGTGGTTTTCTAATCAACCATAAATTTCAAGAATACTCCGCAGGCCAATATTTAAAGAACAGGTTTAAGAATACCGTAAGACCCTGGCTTTTTTGGATGTTTGTCTTCATTGCAATTACCATGTTAGATAGATGGGTAGCCCATATTAAAGGAAGTGATCGAGATTTAATGTTTAGCGATTTCAGTGCCTATATTTCTGACTTTGTTTACAGGATATTATTTTTTAGTCCTTACTGGTTTATCCTTAATTTTTTAATCTGTATCACACTATTATTGATATTCAAAAAATATCTCTATAAATACTGGTTGGGGATATTTTTTGGAATTATTTCACTTGTATATAGTGTTAATCTGTACTTCAACTGGTTCGAAACTACACATACTTCTGCCTTATTCGGTTTTGTTTTTTACCTGTGGCTTGGGGTATACTTGAACAAATATTATACTGCCGTAATGACCTTTGTGAAAGATACACGATGGACAATATGGGTTCTTCTTCTGGTTCTGACCTTCGCACTAGGAATATGGGAATCTGTATATCTGATTAAACTAGGTAGTAAAGATGCTTATAATACACTCAGGATATCCAATATCATTTATTCATTTGTGGGATTTGGTGTTCTATTAAAAATAGGAAATATTAAAATACTTGATCGTCTTAAACCCCGAGAAACCACTTTTGGAATATATTTAGTGCACAGTATTGTTATAGAAAGGGTATTGCCATTGATTTTTCAGCCCTTGAAATTAGATGTTCAGCATTATAATGTCTGGGAAAATACTGCATTGTTAATCCTTAGGTTTATAATAGCCTATTCAATTAGTTATCTGCTATCGGCACTGATCATCAAAACAAAAATGAAATGGACTGTCGGACAGTAATAGTTTAATTTAAAAGCTGTTTGATGCTGTTTTTAAAAGCTCTTCTAAATTTTTTAAAACTGAAGTAATCGCTTTCAAATATTTCATTTTTAAAATACCATTTTAGGCTAAGTGAATTAATTTGATCGAATTTTAAGATATCCATCCACTTATTGAACAAGAATTGGTTAAAAATCTTCGGATCATATCTCTTTGAAATGTTATTGGCTAATTTAAATTCGTTGAACAAAAATGAATAGTCATTTAAATGCTCTTTAACCGGTGTCCAATTAAATAATTCGACATGTAGGTTTAACCGTCTTTCATCATAGGGTAGACCGATGCGCTTTTGCATATGGCTAATGATCTTTCTTTCATTTGCTAGCCTTGTATTCGTATTTAGCGTAGAGGTATTGTTGCTGTGGACACGGTAGTCGACAAGGGTTTCATCAAGGTTGGCCACTTTATACTTTTCGGCCATTCTTATAAATAAATCAAAATCTTCTGATATGGTATAATTCTGATAGCCATTCAACTCAGTAAAAACACTTGTTTTGAACATGGTTGTAGAATTTACGAAAGGATTGCCAAATAACATAAATAAATCAATAGTATTGTTTACCGGTACCCTCAGCTTGTCTCCTGTTTTATTACCATGTTCATTTATAATGGCAGCGTGGCCCCCGCATAGTACAACTTCTGGGTTAGCCAAAAGAAAGTTATACTGAAGTTTAAGCCGATCTTGATAAGCAATATCATCGCCATCTAATATGGCAATATATTCGCCCTGCGCAAGAGTTAATAAACGGTTTCTGGTATAAATCAAGCCTTTGTTACCATCATTATGTACTAATCTGATCCTATTATCATTAAAAGATTCAACTATGGTAGTTGTATTATCGATAGAGCCATCATTTACAATAATCAATTCGAAATCAGAAAAACTTTGGGTTAATACACTATTTATGGATTGCTGGATAAAATCTGCCTGATTATAGGCGGCCATAAAAACAGTTATCTTTGGATGTCCCATTATTGTTTACCGGTTTTAGAGCTTCTAGCATTTTAGACTTTCCCGCTTTTGAAGTTTTATGGTTTTGTCATATATTTAATGCATATACTTTGTCTGCTAAAAGCGATTAATTCCAAATATACCAACAAACTAAATACGTATTGTAAATGCAATTAAATAAAAGTTAATACATTATTTATTCTTTAATTTGCAGCCAATTTAGATAGAATTTACTTTTTGTAATTACAGGATCAGATGAAGAAAATATTGTTTATAAGCCACAATTTGGGTAGAACTGGTTCCGAAATGTTACTTTGGTATTCTTTAATGAATTTAAACCGGGAAAAATTTCTACCACTATTGTTTACCAAAGGTAAAGGCGTATTAATCGATACGCTGCCAAGTGAAATTCAGCATTTTCTGCCTTATAGAGAAAATCCTAAAAGGTCTTTAAGACTGCTGAGATCAGTCTTAAAAAAAGCTAAAATTGACGCGTTAGAATACCAATTAAATTATATCACTAAGAAATACAAAGTTGATTTCTGGTATGTAAATACTATTGTAATCCCTGAGGTTTATCCAATAGCAAAGAAATTAGGGATTAAAATTATTACCCATGCACACGAACTTCCCTTTGCGTACGATTTTATCGGTTACAAGGATTTAGAGACCATTGTTACTACATCAACGGCATTAATTGGCTGCTCTGAGGCGGTATGCAATAAAATTAGTGATATGGGACGGCCTGATGTAAAACTGTTATATGGTTTTATCGATCTGAGTAAAATAATATATACTAAGGCTGCCTTTGAGGTAAAAGCAGATACAGGTTTTAGTGAAGAGGATTTTGTTTGGGCAATTTCTGGTAAAACAACACTAATAAAAGGAGTTGATTTCTTAGTTTCATTGCTGCCTCAACTTCCTGAAAATATCAAGATTATCTGGATTGGGGGTGAAGAGGACACTGGTATATATTATTATGCGAAAAGAGCGGTAGAAAATAAGTTTCCTGACCGGGTTAAATTCCTTGGCGCACAGAGTGAAGAATATTATAATTATCTTAATTCCGCTGATGCGTTTCTGTTACTCTCAAGAGAGGATTCTTTCCCATTGGTAATGTTAGAGGCTGCTGCATTAGGTAAACCGATTGTAGGGTTTGATTCTGGAGGGATTAGAGAGTTTGTAAAAGAAGATACAGGGATAGTTATCGATACTTGGAGAACAAAGGATTTGGCAGAAGCTATGATGGAAGTAAAAGACCATCCCGAAAGGTTTAATATCGATGAAATAAAACGGCAAGCTTCACTCTATGAGGTAAAAAAACAAGTATCAATTTTAGAAGATATATTGGATAGTATAAATTAAATTTATCTCTAATCGGATTACTGGTCTTTTTACATCTTATGGTTTTTGAATTATTTTGATTCAAGTCCGTTTTTTAAAGCCTGTAAATAGCGATGTCCATATTCTTGGTCGGGCTCCAAATGGCAACCTTCTGCCCATTCGTTCCATGCATTTACAAAAAGTAAGCGTTCTTCCCCACTAAAATGTTTATTGGTATACCTGGCTGTTTTTGTAACCCATTCTTGAAATTTTTCTGGACTTGAGTTAACAAAAATTGTTGCATCCTTAGCTCGTCGGGCAGAGTTATCCCAACTCGGAAAAACAGATCGGAAATATTTATAGGATTTTGGAGCTTTTTTAGTCATCTTATCCACTATCTCTTCATAGTCGAACACTTTATTGGCTAACAACCCACTTGCTTTAATAGCAGCTTTATGCAGTAATTTTCTTAAGAAATGACTGACAGGCTCTTTCTTGCTGTATTTCTGTAATGGGATAGAAAAATCTGGCGCAAACTCCATACTGGCATCAAAATCATGATATTTTGGGTCAAAATCATGCTTGAAATTCTCTACCCTGATTAGATAGAGATCTTCAAACCCTGCTTTTTTTGCCTCGTCCCGCCATATTTTTACCGCCTCATTGATATTTGGGTGAAGTTCTGATCTATACATGAGGTATATAGGCTTCCCATCTATTTTAATATACCTCTCATCTTTAAAAAATGGCATTAGGTATTGAATATGGTCAAGATCATCTTTCAGGTCATAGTTCTGTTTAATCAAAACATCGGACTCCATACCATCCCAGCGCCTGGTCCAGTTTTCATTTGCCCAGCATAAACAAAATGGGAAATCAGGTTTTTGGGATGTTAACATTTGCTCTAACGGTTTTTCCATCAAAAGTTTGCCATTAAACCAATAATGATAAAAACAGAAACCATAAACTCCGTATGTTTTGGCAAGAAAAGCTTGTTCAATCATGGTATCCAATAACCTAAGGTCGTAATAACCTAGATCTGTTGGCAGATGTGGCTGATAATGGCCTTTGAATTTTGGTTTTGACTTAGTAACATTTGTCCATTCAGTAAATCCCTTACCCCACCATTCATCATTTTCTTTAAAGGGATGAAACTGTGGCAGGTAAAGCGCAATGGCCTTAAGTTTGTTTTCGCTGTTGGGATTTTGCATAAATGGTTAATGTTAGCGTAGCGTATGTTTGATTTGTTGATTGTAAATAGATCAAATCGAATATCCAAAGTCTTTAAATATCCGCCTCCAGACATCGAGGTTTTTGTTCCATGCATGGCACCCAAAGGGCAGTGTATGATTAGTGAGCTCAAAAGCCCGATCTACAGGTACTTCAAACGCAAAGTATACTGCTTCCTTATAGGATGGTATCTTCAAGTTTTTTTTCTTTCTATTTACTTCTATGCTCCAAAAAACATCTTCATTAAAGTTGGCTGCCGGATTCAAGGAATATTCTTTTATTTTTTCCTGAAAGCGTTCGGTTAAAGTATGAAATTTCTGTGTTCTGCGTAATGATAAACCTCCGTTTCCTACTTTATACTCCCGCTGGATGTCAGTCGGAGCATGAGTATTTTTTCCCTTAATATCGAATTTTCGATGTATATAGCTCAAAACACTATTTTTTACTGCTTTGATCATATCGGGATATTTATGTCTGAGCCATGGGGCTCCAACATAATCTATATTTTTTTCGCACCAAATGGTTAGATCATCTTTAAAAACAAAAGCATCTAATTGATAGATCAGGATGTATTCATAGTTTAAAAATGCTTCATAAAATTCTCCTGATAACATCAATTTGTTATAACCTGCAATATCTTTAAAGTATACATCATTAAAGCTGATGAATTTATTAAACGGATACTTGGTGTTTAAATTTAAAGCTGTAGGTTTTATACAAAAAATTGGATGGGACTTGGCAAGGACTTTGAAACACTGTTGTAGGGATATATCCTCTAAATAGGTTATTTCTTTATAAATAGGTATAATAACGGCAACCTTTTTCATAATATAATGAGATTTAAACTATTTGAAAAACAGTGTCGAGATGTTCATAACATCGTTCCTTTTCGTAATTCATGTTAAAAGCATTCAACGCATTTTCTGCCTGTTTTTTATATTCCGCTTCGTCTGTTAGTAGTTTCATGATATTATGCCCAAATTCAATATGGTCATCACTAACCAAACAACCATTATCTGTTTTGTTTATCAGCCCATCAATCCCTCTGGTATTGCAAACTATCGGCAAGCCATAAGATAGTGCCTCTACTACCTTTATTTTGGTTCCTGTGCCCGTTAGCATAGGGCATAGGGCTACTTTGGCATTTTGATAATAGGTTGATAAATCTTCAGCAAAGTTTACTGAAACAATATTAGGAGCCTTTATAGAAAGATGCTCGTTTATTTGTCCAATGATACATATCTGCACACTGGTTGGTAATAATGGGTATACATGGCTAAAAAACCAACTGGCAGCTTTTTGATTATGTATATTATCGCTTGCCACATAAATCAGGTCAAATGATTTTTCTTTAACGGTATGAAAATTTTCTGGTTGATCAAGCATCATTGGTGCTAAAACAACTTTGGTTTTACAAAACTGACTAAAAACATACTGTTCTTCAACAGAAATGGCTAAAGCAATATCAAATAATGAAATTCTTCTGATTTCTTCTTTAAAAGATTGACCTATATCATTTTTTATTTGATATTGGGCCGTTGTAAAATCATGTGTATCAATTACTGTTATTGCTTTTCCTGTTAAAGGATTGTGCTCTACCAATGTAGCCCAGCTGGCATAGTTAATAAAGATATAATCGTAATCGTTGTTTTTTAAAATTTTTTTGAACGCCCTCTTAAACCTTAAGGTCACCAATTCTGGGAATTGAAGCGGAAAAAACCAGGCTTTATTCTGATAGAAAAAATTTGGTAGTTTATAAAAAAGGAGATAATAGAGTATATTTTTCTTGGAAGGCTTTTTTTTAATTACATAAGTATTATTAGCCAGGTCTGATTGCTCAAAAGCTTTAATATCTGTTTCGTTCCAACGTCCGGTAAAATACTCGCTAACAAAATCAATTTCAAAATTCCTTGATTTAAAGTAACTTAGCATGCTTAAAGCCCTGGTTCTGTTGCCCGCATTTTTTTTTAGCGGATTATCAGGCATAAAAAATAGTACTTTCTTCATCTAAATGTTTAGTCGTTAAAGGCCTGCATGTCAATTAAACGCCTATATAAACCATTTTTATTCATTAACTCATTATGGCTTCCGGTTTCTACAATGCTACCTTTATCTATCACCACAATTTTATCGGCATGTTGTATCGTACTTAAACGGTGTGCAATTACAATTGAGGTACGGTTTTTCATCAGGTTATTTAAAGCATCCTGAACTAATTTTTCAGATTCTGTATCTAAGGCTGAAGTGGCCTCGTCTAACAACATGATAGGCGGATTAGCCAATACAGCCCTCGCTATACAAACCCGTTGCTTTTGCCCGCCTGATAATTTATTTCCTCTATCACCAACAAAAGATTGATAACCATTCTCCGTGTTTTCGATAAAATCGTGCGCGTTTGCAATTTTTGCTGCGGCAATAACTTCTTTCATTGTGGCCTCTGGTTTGGCAAATGCAATGTTATTAAAAATAGTATCGTTAAATAGAAATGATTCCTGATTAACAGTTCCCATTTGTGCCCTGATGCTTTCAACAGTAAGCTCCCTGTAATCTTGATCATCAATTTTGATCGTTCCTGATTTTGGATCATGGAAACGAGGGATTAAATCCATTAATGTACTCTTTCCTCCACCCGATGGACCAACCAATGCTACTGTTTGCCCTTTTTCTATATTAATATTAATGTTATTTAATACTTGTTTATCGCCATAAAAGAATGAAACATTTTCGAAGGTTAGTGCATTACTGAAATTAGCTAATACTTCTGCATTACTTTTATTTACTAGCGCAGGTTTGGTATCAATAAGATCTAAAACACGTTCGCCGGCAGCAATACCTGAGTGAATACCACTAAAGGAATCGGCGATCGCTTTTACGGGTTGCAATACCTGAGAAAAAGTAGCCAAATAAACTACAAATTCTGCAGCTTCCAAATCACCTTTTCCACTTAATATTAACGTACCACCATATAAAAGAATAAATACAACAACTAAAACACCTAAAGTTTGTGAAACTGGAGATGCCAGCTGTTGCCTTCTGGCCATCTTTCTGTTTAAAAATGAGTAAAACTTATTTTCGGTGTCAAATCTTTCCTTTGCACGTTCTGTTGCGTTAAAAGCTTTAATAATCTTTATGCCGCTTAACGACTCATCTAAAAAACCAATCATTTTTGCGAAGGATTCATGCGATTGTGTGGCCTGCTGTTTTAATCTCTTTACAATTTTACTAATGATAAAGCCTGAAACAGGAATAACTAATAAAGAAAATAAAGTTAACTTGGCAGATATGGAAACTAACACCCCAATAAAAAATAGTAACTGTAACGGTTCCTTAAAAACAACCTGTAGTGTGTTGGTAACTGTAAATTGAACTACCTGCACATCAGACGCTACTTTTGATATAATATCGCCTTTGCGTTCGTTATTAAAGTAGCCAACATGCAAATTCATTACGTTATTAAAAACCGTTTTACGTATGTTAAGTAACGTATGCACACGTAAATCTTCCATAAAACGCTGAGAGAAATAGCGAAAAAAGTTAGCAAGAAATACTGTTGCAATAATAATGACACAAATTACTTTTAGCGCCAGAATTTTATCGTCAGCAATAATACCATCGATGTAGTTGTTAAAGCGACCCAATAAATCCCATGAACTTTTGCTTTCCGCAATTTTAGTCGGATCATCACATTTTCCTAAAAACAGCGCCTGCATTAAAGGCCCAAGCAGTGTAAATAGGAAAGTATTAAAAAAAATCCCAAATAATGTTGTTATAAGATAAGGTATAGCAAACTTTTCAATAGGTTTGGCAAATGATAATAAACGAAAATAAGTTTTCATTAAGTATTGTATATGTAATGGAAACTAGGAAATGACCTAGTCAAAAAAAACAATAAAATTCAAACAAATGTACGGTTTTTCATATAATGAATAAGATGGTGGGAATCTTACTCTATTTAAATTACAATTTTTTAATTTTTAAAAAAAAACATGCTGTTCGACGTGCGGGTGTATTATTAAGGATTGCACATCAATATTTAACCGTAATTATTGAAAGAAAGAATAAAATCGTAGTATGCAATACTTCTGATATTGAAAATTATTGATCAAGCACTTCCTGATATAAATTCAGATACTGGTTGGCAGCAATTTCCCATGAAAATTTTTCTGCCTGGGCAACAGCTTGTTTATAGCGATTATTTTGGGTGAAATCACTCATACCTTTATTAAATACCTCCTGCATGTGTTCGCGTTCAAAATTGTCGAAGTAATACGCAATATCGCCGCCAACCTCGGGAAGTGAAGTGAATTTAGACAGAAACACGGGTTTTCCAAAATGCATGGCCTCGATTACAGGAAGACCAAAACCTTCGGCAACTGAAGGAAATAAGAAAGCATCACAGTTTTTATAGTACCAGGCTTTGTCTTCATCAGAGATTGGCCCGGTAATATGAACCCGATCTAAACAGTTATGTTTTTCTGCTTCCTCTAAAATTCGCTGTTTGTGAGGTGTTTCCCTGCCCGAAATTACCAGTTCGAAATTATTATCTTTTAACAATGCAGGTAATAGGTGAAAGCCTTTTTGTACTGAAAGCAAACCAATGGTAAATAGAAATTTTTTTCCAGGTTTAAAGGCTGGCTGATGATTTTCATCCGAAACTAATTTATCGGCCCCGTTATAAATTACACTAATTTTATTTGCTGATTCAGGGAAATAGTGTTTCACATCATTTGCAACAAACTGCGATATACATACAATTTTATCACACTGTGAAATGAGCTTGCCTAGTTTTTTTAGATATACCTGAATTCTGTATGGTTTGCTAAATTTTAAATGCACCTTGTTCATGTCGTGAACAGTCATTATTTTTTTTGCATTTACCTTGCCTGGCCTTAATCTGCAGGTTTGATCAGAAAGATGAACAACATCGAAATCATTTTTCCCCTTAAAGAATAACCGGTCTAACCGGGATAGATAAATGATATCAACCAAGCCATTAAAAAGATATTGGGTGTGTTTAAAAAGATAAAATTTGAGCTTAAAATTTCCTTTGTTTTCCTGGATCAATGCATCGCCCAGCCCCTTCCCGAAGGAAAAATAACCGCAATTGGCATCTTTCATTGAATCGAAGGTCACTAAGATATTGGGCTTTTTCATTAATGATGTAATTTGATGATACAAATATAGGCAGATTTAAATTGAGGCCTACTTTACGATTTTATAGTTTCGGTATTCAAATAAACGTAATCCGGTTAGATCTTCAATTTTTTGCAAAACCCTTCTGCGGAAATTCATTTTTGAGTTTTCTTTCGTTAAATCTTTTTCAAATTTCCAGTTTGCTGCAGCAATTCTTGCCTGCATTACTTTGGGATGGGTACCTTTAAAATGAACCAAACGATCGGCATTATGCATATCATGGCTGTCTTGCATCGGATAATTTTCTTCAATCCACTCGTCTGTTTGATAAAACTGATTAAAATTCCGCACCTTACCTTGTAATCCTTTTGGCGGTTTCACCCAGCCATAATGATAAATATAAGCATCAATTAGCTTAACCTTAAGTTTCCTGTCGTTAATCCTGAAGCCTTGGGCATCTCTGTAAGAGTGAACTCCCGGAAGGTTTTTGATAATCCTGACTTCTCTTCTGTACCAACGCCGGGATTCGGCCAGATAATCATAAGAGGCATAAAAATGTTTGTATTTTAAGAGTAAGGCCTCAACATTGCTATTGTTAAGTTCGTCTTCCATTTCTTTTTTAATCAGTGGAAGATAATCTTCATGAATGGCTTCATCGCCCTGGATATAGATCATCCAATCTGTATTTTCATTTATTTCTGCCAGCGCCTTATTGGTTTCATCAGCAAAAACACGCCCCCCTTCACGTATACTTTCATCCCAAATGGTATCAATTGTTCTGATTTTAGGATCAATGCTCTTAATCATTTCAGAAGTTGCGTCTGTAGAGTTTCCCAATGCAACAATAAAATCGTCGCACAATGGCAGCACAGAAAGTATCGCCTCTTTTGCAGGGTAGTCGTTAACAATAGCATTTCTTAAAAATGTAAAACCGGTAACTTTCATTGTGGGGCGCTTTGTAGCTGATATTTTTTGTTAATTTGTACAAAGATAGTTTTATTGATGAATACGCATCTATCCATTTTAAGCGAAGTAAAGAAGGGTAATTATAAAGTTTTGGCAAGAACATTAACGCTTGTTGAAAATGATATTAAACCGGCAGATTCGATTTTAAGAGATTTAGATAGTAAGAATAATGTTCCCGTTTTGGGTATTACCGGGCCTCCTGGTGCTGGCAAAAGTACTTTGGTAAATGCGGTAACCGATCATTTAGTTGCCGGGGAGAAACGCGTTGCTGTATTGGCGATAGATCCAACCTCTCCATTTAATTTTGGCTCTTTGTTGGGCGATCGTATCCGTATGGCTGGTCAGTTTAATAATCCAAATGTTTTTATCCGATCTTTGGCTACACGTGGTGCTTTGGGCGGTATTTCGGCAAAAACAATCGAAATGGTTGATGTTTTAAAAGCAGCTAATTTTGATCTGATTATTGTTGAAACGGTTGGGGTTGGGCAATCTGAAGTAGAAATTGCAGGACTGGCGGATAAAACTATTGTTGTATTGGTGCCAGAATCCGGAGATGAAGTTCAGAATATCAAATCCGGGTTGATGGAAATTGCCGATTGTTTTGTGATTAATAAGGCTGATAGAGAAGGAGCAGATACCTTTGCCAATAATCTAAAAAAAATCGTTCATCAAGGCGTAAAGGTTATTCCAATCTTAAAAACTGTTGCTGATAAAAATGTAGGTATAGAAGAATTGTGTAAATGGATTATCAAACCCGAGGTTTTTGATGATAACCGAAAAGCCTTTCTATTTGCAGAAAAAGCATGGAAACTTATGCAGCATCAAAAAATGCAGCATATTGATAAAAAAAGGCTGCGAGAAAAAGTTCAGACAGCCTTAAAACAAGATGATTTTAATATTTATCGTTTTGCGGATGAGTTTGGCAATAGTTAACTGTTGAGATTGCTTATTGCTAAGTCTAACTGTAAACTGCAAATTGAATACTGCCAACTTGCCAACCGGAATTAACTATTCATAATCTCCTCAATTTCTTCAGCTTCTAGTGGGATATCGGCCATTAAATCTATATTTCCATTCGCTGTGATGAGGATATTGTTTTCTAAACGGATGCCCAAGCCTTCCTCCGGAATATAAATGCCCGGCTCTACAGTAAGGATGTTCCCATTTGCAAATGGAGTATATCTTCCTGCAAAGTCGTGTACGTCTATACCTAAGTGATGCGAAGTGCCGTGCATAAAATATTTTTTATAAGCCGGCCACGCTGCGGTTTGGTTCTTTACATCTGTTGTAGATATCAGCCCAAGATTAATGAGTTGCTCTGTCATAATTTCGCCAACTTGTTCGTGGTAAGTATTCCATATTGTCCCTTCGCTAATTAATTTAATCGACGCTTTCATTACGTACAGCACTGCGTTGTATACTTCCTTTTGTCTTTGCGTAAACCTGCCGTTAACAGGAATAGCTCTACTCATATCTGCATTATAATTGGCGTATTCTGCTCCAAAATCGAAAAGTATTACCTCCCCATCTTTACAAACCTGGTTATTATCATTATAGTGTAGTATGTTTGCATTATGGCCGGAGGCAATAATAGGTGTGTAGGCATGGCCTGTCCCTCCCTGACGGATAAATTCGTGTATAATTTCTGCTTCAATTTCATATTCTTTAACACTGGGTTTGGTAAATTTTAATACCCTGATAAAAGCATCGCGGGTTATTGCGCATGCCTTTTTAGTTAATTCGATCTCCACATCCGATTTAACTGCACGTAAATTCCGCATAATTGGTGCCGAGCGTTCATAATGATGCAATGGATATTTTGATTTCATTTTCTCAATGAAACGGATATCGCGATAAGGAACTTCATGGGCGTACCGATCATTTTCGTTTGTATTTAAATAAATATGCTCAGCATAGTTAACGATACTATGTAAAATGTTATCAAAATCTTCTAACCAATATACGGACTGAATGCCGGAAGCAGCTTTTGCCTGCTCTTTGGTATACTTATATCCCTCCCAAACTTTGATGTAGTCGTTCGTCTGTCTTAAAAACAGGACTTCTCTGTACAAAGGATTAGGACAATCAGGATATAATAGTAAAATTGTTTGTTCCTGATCAATTCCTGATAAATAAAATAAATCAGGATTTTGCTTAAAAACAAAACTCTGGTCACCGCTTCTAGGGGATTCATCACTTGAGTTAAATATAGCTAGTGAATTGCTTTTTAGGTTGTTAGTGAAGTTTTTTCTATTTAAAACAAATAATGACTGATTAATGGTAGGGTATTTCATGAAAATGGTATTTTATATTGGTAATGGCCAAATGTAATAAAATGATTAACTACTGTAAAGTTTGGAACGGAGTTTGTATAAAAGTTTGAAAATTTAAAATTTTGATTAATTTTGCCTTTACTGAAAAATTAATCAATTAAATTGTTTAACCCTTAAAAAAGAAAAAAGATTATGAATTATTCTACTTTAAAGAAAAGTGTTGCGCTTTCTTTAGTGGCATTAACAGGAGTTGCTTCTCTTGCTGTCGCTCAGGATGCTCCTGCAACCTCTTCTGCTGTCAAGGTATTTGGTGGTAGAGGACAGTACAGAACTTGGTCTATTGGTGTACACGGTGGTGTTTTAATGCCAGTTGTTGCTATCGGCGGTTCTAATGACTTTAACAAATGGGATGCTAATTTAGGTTACGGTTTAAATATCCGTAAACAATTAGGTCACTCTTTCGGATTAGAATTAAACGGAACCCGTGGTAAACTTTCAGGTACTAACGAAGGTATTTCTAACCCAGCTGTAAAAGACTTCGAAACTCAATTGCAATATGCTGTAGATTTACGTGGTGTTGTAAACGTAGGTTCTATCGATTTCTTACGTCGTGAGAATTCAGTAGGTTTCTTTTTAACTGCCGGTGCTGGTTATATGGCTTATGCTCCAAAAATTACTACTGGTTCTGGTCAAACTATCGACTGGAAAGGTAGTGCTGTAGGTCCTGCTGATGACAGACATGATGCTAAAGATTACGTAAAAGGTTTCTACATTCCAGTTGGTGCTGGTGTTAAATTCAAAGTTTCTGAGCGTGTTAACTTTAACTTAGGTTACACTATGAACTTTGTTGATGCTGATAACTTGGACGGAGTTTATGCAAAAGGTACAACTAAAGATAAATTCTCATACGGTTATGCTGGTTTAGAATTCTCTTTAGGTTCTTCTGCTAAACCAAGTTTAGAGTGGACTAACCCATTAGCTACTATGTATGATGAGTTAAAAGATCCAACTTTACGTCAAGAAGTTGAAGCATTAAAAAACCGTGTTTCTGCTGTTGAGAAATCTGTTGAAGATTTGAAAAAAGATACTGACGGTGACGGTGTTTCTGATCAATTCGATAAATGCCCAGGAACTCCTGCTGGTACTGCTGTTGATGGTTCAGGTTGTCCTCTTCCAAAAGTTGCTCCAGTTGATTCTGTTGCTTCGAATGTAACTGGTTTCGAAAAAATCGGTTTCGATTTCAATTCTTCAGTTTTAAAAACTGAGTCTTACCCTACTTTAGATAAATTATCTTCAGTGTTACGTGAAAACGGTGGTAAAGTAACTGTAAACGGTTACGCTTCAAGCGAAGGTACTGCTGCATATAACTTGAAATTATCTAAAGACAGAGCTAACTCTGTTAAAACTTACTTAGTAAACTCTGGCGTTAACGCTAGTCAAGTTGCTACTAAAGGTAATGGCGAAGCTAATCCAATTGCTTCTAACGATACTGAAGAAGGTCGTATCCAAAACCGTCGTGTTGAAACTGCTAGAAACTAGTATTTCAATATAAGATTTAA
>Ga0157371_10001814_pt1 | contig 21546 bp, 16 predicted proteins | sample C45metaG_FD_113462 | JGI IMG/M metagenome (GOLD analysis project Ga0157371, IMG submission 113462) | Corn rhizosphere microbial communities from Kellogg Biological Station, Michigan, USA - C4-5 metaG | ecosystem: Host-associated > Plants > Roots > Rhizosphere > Soil | place: USA: Michigan...
CGGTGGTCCCCGAAGCATTCAAAAACAACGCCGAGCGCCCGGCGTTCAGCAACCTGGGCCGGACGCTGAGCTACCGCGAACTCTATGAATTGTCCGGTCAGTTCGCCGCCTATCTGCAAAAGCACACCGACCTGCAACCCGGTGATCGCATCGCCGTGCAGATGCCCAATGTGCTGCAGTACCCGGTAGTGGTCTTTGGCGCCATGCGCGCCGGCCTGGTGGTGGTCAACACCAACCCGCTGTACACCGCCCGCGAGATGCAGCACCAGTTCAAGGATTCCGGTGCCCGGGCGCTGATCTGCCTGGCCAACATGGCGCACCTGGCCGAACAGGTGCTGCCGCAGACCGACATCCGCCACGTCATCGTCACCGAGGTCGGCGACCTGCTGCCGACCTTCAAGCGGCTGCTGGTCAATGCCGTGGTCCGTCACGTCAAGAAGATGGTGCCGCCTTACCGCATCCCCCATGCCATCCGCTTCGTCGATGCCATGACCAAGGGTGAACACGTCGACTTCACCGAAGCCGACCCGGCCAGCGACGATGTCGCCGTGCTGCAGTACACCGGCGGCACCACCGGCATCGCCAAGGGCGCCATGCTGACCCATGGCAACCTGGTCGCCAACATGCTGCAGTGCAAGGTGTTGATGACCAAGTACCTGGGCGGAGCGGCCCAGGTGATGATCGCGCCGCTGCCCCTCTATCACATCTACGCCTTCACCATTCATTGCATGGCGATGCTGACCCAGGGACACCACAATGTCCTGATCACCAATCCGCGCGACCTGCCGGCGTTGGTGAAGGAACTCCGGCAGTGGCGTTTCAACGGCTTCGTCGGCCTCAATACCCTGTTCGCCGCCCTGTGCAACAACGAGGACTTCCGCCAGCTGGATTTCTCCGGGCTCAAGGTCACCTTCTCCGGCGGCATGCCCTTGCAGCAGACCGTGGCACAGCGCTGGCAAGAGGTCACCGGCTGTGGCATCTGCGAGGGGTATGGGATGACCGAGACCAGTCCGGTGGTGAGCTTCAATCCCCTGGAGCGCCTTCGCCTGGGCACCATCGGCATGCCGGTGCCCGGCACCGACTGCAAGGTGGTGGACGCCGATGGCGTGGTCCTGGGCTTCGATACCCCTGGCGAGTTGTGCGTCAAGGGGCCCCAGGTGATGAAGGGTTATTGGCAGCGTCCCGAGGCCACCGCCGAGGTACTTGACGCCGAGGGCTGGCTGCGCACCGGCGACATCGCCGTCATCGAGCCGGATGGATACCTGCGCATCGTCGACCGCAAGAAGGACATGATTCTGGTGTCCGGCTTCAACGTCTATCCCAACGAGCTGGAAGAAGTGCTCTCCCAACTGCCCGGGGTGCTGCAGTGCGCGGCCATCGGCATCCCCGACGAGGTGGCCGGGGAGAAGATCAAGGTGTTCGTGGTGCCCAAGCCCGGTGCGTCGCTGACCACCGAGCAGGTGCTCAAGCACATGCACGACCATGTCACCGGCTACAAGCGACCCAAGCTGGTGGAGTTCCGCGACAGCCTGCCGACCACCAACGTCGGCAAGATCCTGCGACGCGAACTGCGTGACGCCGAACTCAAGAAGGCGTAACAAAGCTTCGGTACATTACCCGTGCCGCTACCTCTCGTCGACTGGTAGCGGTGCGCCTGGTCTTCAAGCATGGTTTTCGCAAGAGGTTCGGGTATAAACCGCAGGCGGCATTTTGCCGTCATCTATCCGACCTCTCTCCTTGAGGACACACCATGCGAATTCGCGTACGCCAGGCCTTGCTGGGCCTCTTGCTGCTGGGCTCCAGCGTGCTCGGCCAGGTCCAGGCCGGTGAACCCATCCGCGTCCTGTTCGTGGGCAATAGCTACACCTTCGTTAACGATCTGCCGGCGATGGTCCGCCAGATGTCCGTCGAGGCCGGTCAGCCGCGTCCGCTGGACGTCAAGCATGTGACCTTCAGCGGCGCCAGCCTCGAGGAGCACTGGAAGCGCCACGACGTGCAGGACGAGCTGGCCAAGGCCCACTACGACTACGTGGTGATTCAGGACCACAGCATGATGCCGGTGAAGAATCCGGACCTCACCCGCCGGTACGTGCGCCTGATCGCCGACCTGGCGCGCAAGGACGGCGCCCAGCCCATTCTCTACCTGACCTGGGCCCGGCAGAACAACCCGACCATGCAGGCGCAGCTGGACAGCGTCTACACCCCCTTGGCCAAGGAGACGGGTGCGTTGCTGGCGCCGGTGGGTCAGGCCTGGCAGAAGGCCCTGGCCGATCAGCCGCAGCCGGGTCTGTTCCTGCCTGACGGCAGCCACCCGTCCTTTACCGGCACCTACCTGACCGCCTCGGTGTTCTATGCGCTGATCTACGGCGCCCGTCCGCCGCTGCCGGCCGCTGGCGAGAAGATCAAGTTCGATCACGCCGATCCGGCCGATCTGCAGCAGGATGCCTGGAAGGCCCTGCAGTCCCTCGACATGGCGCTGCGCACGCCGCCGTCGGGGCTGAACATGGCCAGTGTCCAGGCCAAGCGTTAAGCCTGCTTTGACCCTGCGCGGCGTCCGTCGCGCAGGGTCCGCTTTCCGGGCTGTTTTCCGCCCGCTGTTCTTGTAAAGCCCCGCCGCACCCCCCAACTCTTTTACACTTACCGGTCCAAGCGACCGCCGTCGAAAGAGTTTCATGACCGATACCCCCTCCGTTGCCCGTCTTGCCGCTAACCTGGATCAGGCTTTCAACGCCGATCGCCATCGCCTGAGACGCCAGCTCCAGGCCCTGCAGAAACAGCCTGATCCGGTCCGCGAGGCCCAGTGGTTGGAGCGTTTCCAGGCCTCCTGCGCCAAGGTCGAGGCGCGGCGCGCCAGCGTGCCGACCATCCGCTACGACGACGCCCTGCCCATCGCCGCCAAGCGCGAGGAAATCAAGCGCGCCATCGCCGGCCATCAGGTGGTGGTGATCGCCGGCGAGACCGGCTCGGGCAAGACCACCCAACTGCCCAAGATCTGTCTGGAGCTGGGCAGGGGGGTGCACGGTCTGATCGGCCACACCCAGCCGCGTCGCCTGGCGGCGCGCAGCGTGGCCGCCCGGGTGGCCGAGGAACTGGGTTCGCCGTTGGGCGAGCTGGTGGGCTACCAGGTGCGCTTCGAAGACCAGAGCACCGACGCCAGCCTGATCAAGCTGATGACCGATGGCATCCTGCTGGCCGAGACCCAGCACGACCGCTTCCTCGAGCGCTACGACACCCTCATCGTCGACGAGGCCCACGAGCGCAGCCTCAACATCGACTTCCTGCTGGGCTTTCTCAAGACCCTGCTGCCGCGCCGCCCTGATCTCAAGCTGATCATCACCTCGGCCACCATCGATCTTGAGCGCTTCTCCCAGCATTTCGACGGCGCGCCCATCGTCGAGGTGTCCGGGCGGACCTATCCGGTCGAGACCTGGTACCGTCCGCTCAGCGCCGAAGTGGACGAAGACGGCGAACGCCTGGTGGACGACCTCTCGGTGGACCAGGGCATCCTCCAGGCGCTGGACGAGATCGAGGCCCACGAACGCAGCGTCGGCCAGCGCCCGGGCGACGTGCTGGTGTTCCTGCCCGGCGAGCGGGAGATCCGCGATTGCGCGGAAGTACTGCGCAAGGCCCAGCTGAAATTCACCGAGGTCCTGCCGCTCTATGCGCGGTTGACCCCGGCCGAGCAACAGAAGATCTTCCAGCCGCGTCCGGGACGCAAGATCGTGCTGGCCACCAACGTCGCCGAGACCTCGCTGACCGTGCCAGGCATCCGCTACGTGATCGACAGCGGCACGGCGCGCATCAGCCGCTACAGCTACCGCGCCAAGGTCCAGCGGTTGCCCATCGAAGCCATTTCCCAGGCCAGCGCCAACCAGCGCAAGGGCCGCTGTGGTCGGGTCGAGCCGGGCATCTGCATTCGTCTCTACAGCGAAGAGGACTTTCTGGGGCGCCCGACTTTCACCGATCCGGAGATCCTGCGCACCAACCTGGCCGCGGTGATCCTGCAGATGCTGCACCTGCGCCTGGGTCGTATCGAAGACTTTCCCTTCATCAAGCCGCCGGATGGCAAGGCGATCAAGGACGGCTTCACCCTGCTGCAGGAACTCTCGGCGGTGGACGTCGAGGGTCGCCTGCTGCCCCTTGGGCGGCAACTGGCGCGCCTGCCCGTCGATCCGCGCCTGGGCCGCATGCTGCTGGAAGCGACGGAGCAGGGCAGTCTAAACGAGGTGCTGATCGTCACCAGTGCGCTGTCGGTGCAGGACCCGCGCGAGCGCCCGGCGGATCGCCAGACCCAGGCCGACCAGGCCCACGCCCAGTGGAAGGATCCGGATTCGGACTTCGCCGCCCTGGTCAATCTCTGGCACGGCTTCGAGGAGCAGCGCCAGGCGCTGGGTTCCAACGCCCTGCGCAACTGGTGCCGCAAGCACTTCCTCAACTACCTGCGCCTGCGCGAGTGGCGCGATGCCCATCGGCAACTGACCCTGCTGTGCCGCGAGCTGGGACTCCAGGCGCGCAAGACGGAGCGTCCAGCGCCGGCGTCAGCGGAGACCGTCGACAAGCCGGTGCTCACCACCGACAAGCGCGTCAACGCCCACGCCCAGCAGCAGGCCGAAGCCAGCGAGGCGGCGGTACGGGCACGCGGTTACGCAGCGCTGCACAAGGCCATTCTCGCCGGTCTGCTCAGCCAGATCGGCCAGAAGAGCGAAGACGGCGACTACCTCGGTGCCCGGCAGCGGCGCTTCTGGATCCATCCCAGCAGCGTCATCGGGCGCAAGAAGCCCACTTGGATCATGGCCGCCGAGCTGGTGGAAACCACCAAGCTGTTCGCCCGCATGGTGGCCAAGATCGAACCGGACTGGATCGAGCCGGTGGCTGGGCATCTGGTCAAGAAGACCCATCTGGAACCCCACTGGGAGAAGAAGCGCGGCCAGGTGGTGGCTTTTGAACAGGTCACCCTCTATGGCCTGATCGTGGTCGGCCGTCGCCCGGTGCACTTCGGTCCCATCGATCCGCCCGCTGCCCGCGAGTTGTTCATCCGCGAAGGCCTGGTGCGCGGCGAGATCAACAGCCGCGCCAAGTGCCTGGCCGCCAACCGGGCACTGTTGGAACGGCTGGACGAACTGGAAGCCAAGGCTCGCCGCCGCGACATCCTCGCCGACGAAGAGACCCTGTTCGACTACTATGCCGCGCGGCTGCCGGCGGACGTCTACCAGACCGCCACCTTCGACAGCTGGTACCGCCGCGAGAGCGCCAAGCAGCCCGACCTGCTGCTGATGCGCGAAGAGGACGTCCTGGCCCGCGAAGCCAGCGAGGTGACCGCCGCCCAGTACCCGGACACCCTGCGGCTGGGCGAGCTGACCTTGCCGCTGTCCTACGAATTCGATCCGACCCATCCGCGTGACGGCGTCACCCTACGGGTGCCGGCGCCGTTGCTGCCCCAGTTGCCGCCCCAGCGCCTCGACTGGCTGGTGCCAGGGTTGCTCTATGACCGCTGCGTGGCCCTGGTGCGCAACCTGCCCAAGGCTCTGCGCAAGAACTTCGTGCCGGTGCCGGATTTCGTCCGCGCCGCCCTGGACAAGATTCCCTTCGGCGAGGGCTCGCTGCACGAGGCCCTGGGGCGCGAACTGCAGCGTATGACCGGGGCGCGTATTCCCGACGAGGCCTGGCCGGAAGCCGAAGCTGGTCTGGATCCGCATCTGCGCATGAATCTCGAAGTCGTCGATGCCCAGGGCAAGCCGCTGGGCGAGGGCCGCGACCTGGCCGCGGTGACGGCGCGCTTCGCCGAGGAAAGCCAGGCGGCGCTGGCCTTGCCAACGCAGCAGCGCCAGGAGCAGCGCCCGGTGGAGGCCAAGGCCTTCGCCGAGGTGGCGGCCAAGACCCAGCAGCAGGTGGCCGGGCTGTCGATGACGGTCTATCCGGCATTGGTGGACGAGCAGGGCACGGTGCGCGAAGGCCGCTTTTCGACCCAGGCCGAAGCCCGCTATCAACACCGTCGTGCCTTGCAGCGGCTGCTCTTGCAGCAACTGGCGGAGCAGGCCAAATTCCTGCGCGGCAAGTTGCCCGGCCTCACCGAGTTGGGCCTGCTGCACCGTGAACTGGGCCGGCCGGAAGCCCTGGTGGAAGACATCCTGCTGGCCAGCCTGGATGCCGCTATCCTCGCCGACGAGGCCGAGCTGCCCCGCGATGGCGCCGGCCTGGCCTCCCTCGCCGAGCGCCGCAAGGCCGGCTGGACCGAACAGGCCGAACGGCTGGCACGCCTGGCCCTGGAGATCCTCAAGCTATGGCATGACCTGCAGAAGAAATTCAAGGGTCGCATCGACCTGGCCCAGGCGGTGGCCCTGAATGACATCAAGGCGCAACTGGCCAGCCTGGTCTATCCCGGTTTCGTCCGCGATACGCCGCTGGAATGGCTCAAGGAGTATCCGCGCTACCTCAAGGCTATCGAGCAGCGCTTCGACAAGCTCGGCGGCCAGGTGCAACGCGATCGCGTCTGGAGCGGCGAACTGGCTGGGCTCTGGGAGCAGTATCGCGCCCGCGCCGCCAAGCATGGCCAGGAGGGCAAGCGCGATGCCAACCTGGAACTCTATCGCTGGATGCTGGAAGAGTATCGGGTATCGCTCTGGGCCCAGCAGCTGGGCACGCGGATGCCGGTGTCGGACAAGCGTCTGAACAAGCAGTGGAGCCAGGTGGAGGCCTAGCGCGGTTATCCAGCGGAACCATCGCTGGCCCGGGTCGGCCACTGGCATAGTGAAGCCATGACCCAGGCCAGTTCGCTTCCACGGCGCCCTCGAACGCCTTCTGGCCCTGACCCGTTGCGGCCGGGTGATCCGGGGCGAGTGCGGCGCGGTGGCGAGCGTCAGGCATCAGACCGAGGCGCTCGGCGTACTCTAGACCGAGGTGGGACGACTACCGATCAATGGCCAGGCCGCTGCGCTGACGGCTATCAGGTAATCGTCCATCCCGCTCAGACTACGCGCCCTGTGTGAACGTCTGGCGCTGGTCTAGCGTGGCAATACCTGCCGCAACGACCCGGCCACATCCGGCAGGTCCATTTCGATGCGCCGCCAGTAGCCTTCGGCGAAGCTGTAGAACGCGAAGGCGATCAGCCCCAGGCCGACCACCGAGAGGACCAGTCCGCCGAAGGGCAGGTTCTGCAGGCCGTTCAGGGCGTCCTTCATGCCCGGCGGATGCAGCGCCTGGTAGCGCGAGCCGCTGACCACCAGCAAGACGGCGATCTCGACGAAGGCCACGCCACGGGCGATCAGGCCGAAGCGACCGATGGGGCGGATCAGTCGCAGCTGCTCGGGACTGGCCTGGAGATAGCGCTCGAAGCTGGCCTTCCAGCCCTTCACGAAATGGGCGAGGCCCACCCCCAGGGGGATCAGTGCGGCGACGTAGACCAGCAGATTGGAATAGCGCCAGCCGAGGATCGTCTGCAGCAGGTCGTTGGTTTCCCCACCCGAACCACCGCCCTGGCGCAGACCGCTGATCAGCAACCCCAGGGCGAAGAAGGCGAGGGCGCCATAGGTGATGCCGCCCACCAGCAGGCCGGCGCGGATCACCAACCCCTTGGGCGTGGTGCCATGATCATCGACATCGCGTACGGCCTGGAGGATCCGCCAGGCCGCGAAGGCGACCAGGCCGACCACCACCAGGCCGACCAGGAAGTGCCCGAAGGGTTGGGCCAGCAGGGCCTCCAGGCTGTCATGGCTGTCCGCCGGCTGGCCGGAGCCGTGCGCGGCCAGGAGGGCGAGCACACCGATGATGAGATAGACGAGGCCGCGGGCGGCATAGCCGCCGCGGGCCAGTAGGGTGAGTCCGGTACGGGTGTGCATTTGTTATGTCCTGTTACATTCTGCCTTGTACTGACCGGTGGCCCGCATAGGGGTTCTGGCGGGCGGACAGGCGCACCAGGATGCTGGCGGGACGCGGCGTTAGGCCTTAGGCTCGCACCCTTTGCCCCGGCGACCGGTTCATGGACAAAGCACGATTGCTCACCCTCATTCTTCAGGCGCTGGAAGCTGACCGCGACGTGATCAGCCAGCAACTGGCGGCGAGTCACGAGGCGGCCACTCACAGCGAAAGCAAGGCCGAGAACAAGTACGACACCCGCGGGCTGGAGGCGGCCTATCTGGCCGATGGCCAGCGGCGGCGGCTGCACGAGATCGAACTGGCTCTCGCCGCCTACCGGGCGTTGACCCCGGTGGCCATGACCGACGGCATCCGCGTCGGGGCTCTGATCGAGTTGGCTACGGCAACGGGCAGCCGCTGGCTGTTCTTGGGGCCGGATGCGGCAGGTCTCAAGGTACGGCTGGATGAGCAGGAGGTGCTGGTGATCTCGCCCCGGGCGCCCCTGGGCCAGGCATTGCTCGGTCGGGAGGAGGGTGATGAGCTGGAAGTGACGGTGGCGGGCAAGGTACACCGGCAGGAGATCGTGACGGTGCTTTGAGGACCATCGCGGCCATGGGCCGCTCCTACACTTGACCTCAACTGTAGGAGCGGCCCATGGCCGCGATTAGGCAATTGGTCTGTCGATTATCTTTGCCATGAGAGCAACCGCATCACCTCTTCATGTCTCTACCCCCTCCACCGATCTGGTAGCCCTGGGCGACGAAGCCTCTTCCTTCTCCTTGGGCCTGTGCTGGTCCAGCCAGGCGCGCGTCTGGTTCTGGGCCTCGTCGACCTTCTTGTTGAGTTCGTCGAGGGTCCCGCCCAGGGTTTCCCGAGCCTGTTCCCGGGCAGCCTGCTCCACCTTGGTGGCGAAGCTGTCCGCGGCCTTCTCGGCGCTGTCGCAGCCGCCGAGGCCGAGCAGTAGGAGGATGCCGGCGAGACCGAGGATGGCTTTAGTGGTCATGGTCGTCTGCTCCTGTTCAGGACGGCTTGTTCAGGGAATCGCGCGATTCATGACCCGCGGCTGACTTGGCTTCGCCCCGGGTCTTGTACAGCGACACCAGTACGCCACCGGCCAGCAGGCCCAAGGTGACGCTCAGGGAGATCGCCGGCGGGATCTTGCCGATGATGCCCACCAAAAAGATCTTGCAGCCGATGAACACCAGCACCAGGGCCAGGGCGTACTTGAGGTAGGCGAAGCGATGGATCATCGCTGCCAGGGCGAAGTACAGGGCGCGCAGGCCAAGGATGGCGAAGACGTTGGAGGTGTAGACGATGAAGGGGTCCTGGGTGATGGCGAAGATGGCCGGCACGCTGTCCACCGCGAACACCAGATCGGCGCACTCGATCACGATCAGCGCGAGGAACATCGGCGTCACCCAGAGCACCGTCTTGCCGCTGGCATCCGGTTTGCGCACGAAGAAATGCTCGCCATGCATCTCGTCGGTCACCCGCAGCTTCTTGCGCAGGAATTTGATGAAAACGTTGTCGTCCAGCTTGGGCTCTTCGTCCACCTTGGCGAACAGCATCTTGACCCCGGTGATCACCAGGAAGGCGCCGAAGACATAGAGTATCCAGTCGAACTGATGGATCAGCGCGGCGCCCAGGCCGATCATGATGGCGCGCAGCACGATCACCCCGAGGATGCCCCAGAACAGCACCCGGTGCTGGTATTCGCGGGGGATGGCGAAGAAGCCGAAGATCACCGCCATGAGGAAGACGTTGTCCATGGACAGCGACTTCTCGATGAGAAAGCCGGTGACGTAGTCGAGGCTGGCGTCGGCGCCCTTGAGCTGCCAGACGAAGAGGGCGAACAGCAGGCCCGCGGTGATGTAGCCGGCGGACAGCAACAGGCTCTCCTTGACCTCGATGGGCTTGTTCTCCTTGTGGAGGACTCCCAGGTCGAAGGCCAGCAGGGCGATAACGACGGCGAAGAAGGTGAGCCACATCCAGGTGGCGGTGCCGAGGAAGTCGGCGAAGAAGAATGCATGCAGGGCGTTCATGAGCCCCTCCTTAGTCAAGTTTCAAGACTATGACTCGACATGGCGGCACATGCCGTCAGAGGGGCCCGGGTCACCCAGACAGGATTTCGAACTCGTGCACATTCGGCAAGGGTTGCAGTTTTACAAAATGCAACCGCTCTAGGTCAGGCCTCTCGGGAGGAGTGGTGGCCGGTGATCAGCCAGCGACCCTCGATCTGCTCGAAGGTGAAAAGGAAGCGCGCAGGGACGTCGATGACCTGCTCGCCTTCGCGATAGTGAAAGACATAGAGCCCACCGACCACCACGGTGCTGAGCTTGCTGCTGACCCTCTTCTTGAAGATCTGCACGTCGCACACCAACCCCTCGTTGGCGAGGAAATTGCGGAAGTATTCGCGCCGGCTGTCCTGGCAATCCCGGACCTCGTTGGACAGCGTCGGCACCAGGATGGCGTCCGGGGCATAGAGGGCCAGGATGGCCTCCACGTCGCGGGTGGCGACGGTCGCGGCCCAGGTATGCAGGGCGGCCTTGGCTCCGGCGAGACAGGCGATTTCCTCGTTGGAACGAACAGGCGCAAGGGCGGCTACGGACATCGGGTTATCCTCAGGCTAGATGATTTTGTTATAATATAACATATTGCCTTGGGCAGGCACGTCTGCGCTGGCAGAGCGCCAGGGGATGACGCCGGTCAGAGGCGTCCGGGGCATGACAGGGCGGGGTCGCCGTCGAGCGCCGGCGACGGCAGAAATGTCTGGATCAGCGATTTTCTATCTTCGAGCGCAGCGGAATCTCTTCGCGCGAATCGGTCTCGCTCACCGGCTGGCCGACCATCTCTTCATAGACCGCCGGCTGGGCGATGAACAGGCGGACATCCTTGACGTCGTCGAGGATGCGCCGGGCTTCTTCCACCGAGGCCACGTGCAGGGTCGCGCCCTTGTCGTCGGCGACCGGTACCGAGGTGCCTTCCACCAACGCATGGATGACGTAGGAACCGCCTTCCATGGATACCAGGTTAACTTCCTTGACCGCGCCGGCCTTGACCTGCTGATTCAGCTCTTTGACATTCATCGAGACACCTCGGTTATCACGCTAACGAGCCCTGCGCAGCGGCAAGGGTGGGTAGGGATTCGAGGCGGGAGCGGAGCGGGGAGTTCCGGTGCGGGCTGCGTACCGGGTGTGTTCCGTCGCTTTCGCTAGTAGCCCGTCATCTCCAGATAGCCCATACCCTTGGCGCTGCCCTCCACCCTGACCGGACCTTCCCAATAGGGTGTACCCAGGGCCATCCAGGCGTCAGGGTTGACGGCGGCGATGCGCAGGTCGATGTCCTGCCCGGGTAGGACGATGGACCAGCGTACCGGCACCGTGCGCCCGGCGACCGTATGGGTGGCCTGGGGCGCGAGGCGGATGTCGCCGGGATGCAGCGGCTGGTTATGGCCATCGGCACCGATCAGGTTGCCGAACAGGTAGTGCTGGCCGTCGGCCTGGCGCAGGCGATAGAGCATCAGCTGGCGACCATCGTCCAGGTGCAGGGAAAACCAGTCCCAGCCGAGCTGGTCCGCGGCCAGATGCTGGCTGCTCCACTCGCGATCCAGCCAGGCCAGGCCCTTGACCGGCACGCGTCGGCCTTCGATCTCCAGTTCGCCCTGCACCTGGAAGAAGGGCTGGCTGTAGTAGTAGGAGGCCTGGCCACTGGCGGATTTGCGACTCACGCCACCTTCGCCCTGGAGTACCAGTGGGCCGGTGGCCGCGAGATCCAGCCGATAGGCGAAGCCCGGGCCCCGAGCCTGGACCTCGGCCTGCCCGTCCAGCTCGCCGGTCAGCTGCCAGTCGTCGATCCAGGCGGAGAAAGGCGTGGCTGTCACGCCGGCCTGGCCGATGCCGCCACGACCCTGGGTCTGGGCGGAAAATTGCCGTGTCTCGGTGGTGAGCCCGGCGTGACCCAGCCAGAGGTTGCCGTTGCCCCAGCCGGGTTGGTCGGCCCCGGGGCGCAAGGCATTGCGAAACAGCGTCCACTGCACGCCGTAGTGATGACCCTCGGCATCGCTGAGATTGGCGGTGACGTACCACCACTCGATGCGGAAGTCCGGGTGGGCGCCGTGGTCGGTCGGAAAGCTGAAGACCTTGCCGGGCAGCACCGCCGCGAAGTTCTCACTGCCCTGGCCGAGGCCGGCGAAACCTTCGGCGGTCGGTTGCTCATCGCAGCCGGTGAGCAGCAGGAGCGCGACCAGCAGGGCCCTAGCGTTCATTGCCGAGTTCTCGCAGCAGATCCAGCGGTTGACTGCGCTGCAGGCGCAGCAGCGGCCAGGCGGCCGCCAGCAGGGTCGCCAGCAGGGCGATCAGGGAAAGCGCCAGTAACTGGTCGGGGAAGACCTGCAGTGGCAGGCGCCAGCCGAACGCCTGGACGTTCACCACCGCCACCAGGCACCAGGCGAGCAGGATGCCCAACGGGATGGCCAGGGCCAGGGTGAGGACGGCGAGGCCCAGCAACTGGCCCAGGCTGAGCAGGATCAACCGCGGGCGCTCGATCCCCAGCGCCCAGAGCGGTGCGAGCTGGCCGAGGCGGCGTTGCGCCTGGCCGAGCAGGGCGATGAAGAGGGCGAGACCGGCCACCGCCAGGGTCAGGGCATTCAACGCTGCAGTGGCGCTGAAGGTGCGCTCGAAGACCTGATCGGCATAGCGGCGCAGCTGACCCTGGTCGATGGAACGACTGGCGTCCAGGCCGAAGCGCTGCTGCAGCTCGGCGCGCAGGGTATCCACCTGCGCCGGTGCCATGCGGATCACGATGCGCACCAGGGCGGCGTCCGGCCACAGCGCCCGCAGCCGCTGCTGCGACAGCAGTAGATGACCGCGCGGATTGCCATAGTCGGCATAGGTCGCGAGCACAGGCGCGGACCAACGACCCTGGCTGCCCTGCAGTTCCATCCGCTGGCCTTTGACCACCCCCAGGCGACGGGCCAGTTGCTCGCTGAGCATCAGGCCGTCGCCGGCGAAGAACGGCGTCCAGGCCTCGCCTTTGGCATCGAGCAGCGGCCAGTGCTGACGATAGAGGTCCGCGTCCACGATACCGCTCAGGGTGGACGGCTGGCCTTGAATCCGGGTCTCCAGTTCGTACACCGGGAGCACCGCACGCACGCTGGATTGCCGGGGCAGCCAGTCGAGCAGGGCCGCCGCCTGGGTAGCATCTTGCGGACGTAGATAGAGTTCGGCAGCCAGGCGCTGGTCGAGCCAGCCATCAAAGGTACGCCGAAAGCCCTCGGTCATGCTGCCGGCGCCGACATTGGCCGCCAGGGCCAGCAGCAACGCCATCAATGCCTGGGACAGTCCGGGAAGCTGCTGGCGCGCATCGGCCAGGAACCAGCGCGAAAGCGGTCGACGTGCCCTTCTCAGCAGCACATCCAGCAACGCGCTCAGCAGCGGCGGTAGCGCCAGGGCCGCGGCCAGCAACAGGCAGCCGAGCAGGGCCAGACCGCTGGCCAGGCTCTTGCCCGCCAGCAGCAGGCCCAGTGCCGCCAGGCCTACCACCAGGGCGCCCAGGGCCTGCCGTCTCAGCCAACGGCCATGGGCGGCACGCCAGGCCTCACCCTGGGCCAGGGCCAGCAGCGGCAGCCGCGCCGCACGCCAAAGGCCATCGGCACCCGCCAGCAGCGCACCGCCCAGGCTGAGGCCAAGGCCCGCCAGCCACCAGGCCGGACTCAGGGTCAGGCTACCGGCGACCTCGGCGCCATAGAGTCCACGCAAGCTGGCCGCGACGTCGGGCAATAACAGGGTAGCCAGGAGATAGCCGCTGGCCACGCCGAGGGCGCCAGCCACCAGGGCGATCAGCGCCAGTTCCAGGGTCAGGGCCAGCACCAGGGTCCTAGCCGACAGACCGCAGGCACGCAGGGTGCGCAGCAAGGCGCGACGCTGTTCCAGCGCCAGTCCGGTCGCGGCATGGACGATGAACAGGCCGACGGAGAAGGCCAGCAGGCCAAGAGCCAGGAGATTGAGGTGGAAGCTGTCGGTCAGGCGATCCAGCTCGGCGCCCTGGTCGTTTTCCAACCGTTGCAGGACGCCTCCCTCGAGAGTGGGCAGCGCGCGCTGGACGGTCTTTGGCAGGATCAGGCGAGAGAGCTGGTCGGGTGCGTCCAGCAAGCGCTGGGCCTGGCCGATGTCTGTCACCAGGGTACCCGGTGCCAGGCCAGGACGCGGCTGCAGCGGTGGCAGCGCCAGGCCATCTGCCCGGTGCAGCACCGCACCCGCCTGGAACCGCCATTCACGCAGCGTTTCCGGGGCGATCCAGGTGGTGCCGGCCGGACCGAGAAAGTCGAACAGGGCCTCGGGTGAGGCGCTGGCCGCCACGCCTCGACCGCTGGGCAGGCTGACCGGTTCGATGCCCAGCAGCGGCAGGGCGCCCTCGCGCTCGGCTAGGGTCAGGCGGCCCTGTAGGACGGGCGAAACCGGCCAGCTCTGACGGCGCAATTCGACGAACAGCGCCTGGGAAAATCGCTTGCCGTCGCGAGCTTCCAGGCTCGACTGATCGGCGCCGAACAGGGCGCTGGCCTGGGCATAGCTCTGCCGGGCCTGGGCATTGAGCGCCAGCACTCCGATCAGCAAGGTGGTGGCCAGCCATAGTCCGGCAATCAATCCAGCGAGCTGCAAGGGATGTCGGCGCCAATGGCTGGCGAGGCTGTGCAGGCTCCAGTAGAGCAGCCTCATGACTGGGCCACGGTTGCGCCCCCGAGGCGTCCACGTTCCAGGTGCAGGGTGCGATGGAGATGGCTGGCGATGCGCGCGCTGTGGGTCACCATCAGCAGGCTGCTGCCGGTCTCGGCCACCAGTTCCAGCAGCAGGGCCAGGGCCTGATCGCCGCTGGCCTCATCGAGATTGCCGGTGGGCTCATCGGCGAGCAGCAGCGGCGGACGGGAGGCAAGGGCGCGCCCCACGGCCACGCGCTGCTGCTGGCCGCCGGAGAGCTGTTCCGGATAGCGCTCCAGCAGGGCGGCCAACCCCAGGCGTGCGGCCAGCTCGGCTTGCCAGCGGGGATCATGGCGACCGGCCAGGCGCGCCTGGAAGGCGAGATTGTCCGCCACCGTGAGGCTGGCGATGAGGTTGAATTGCTGGAAGATCAGCCCGATGCCCTCGCGTCGCCAGGCAGCCAGGGCGCGTTCGTTGAGGCGGGAGAGTTCTTGCCCGGCCGCCTCGATACGGCCCTCGTCAGGCCGGTCGAGGCCGGCGACCAGGTGCAACAGGGTGCTCTTGCCACTGCCGGATTCGCCCATGAGCGCCAGGCTCGCACCCGGTGCCAGGCTGAGGTCCACGCCGCGCAGGACCGGCAGCGGGCCCTGGGGCGTGGGATAACTCTTGTGCAGATCGGTGATGGTCAGCATCGCGCCTCCAGCGCCGGTCGTGGTCTGCAATCGACCGGGCGAGGGCGGCGACGTTCAGCACGGCTAGCGGCGTCTGGCCTTGCCCTTGCCGGCCTTCTCGTCTTCTTCGCGCTGCAGGCGCTCGCACTTGCGCACCATGGTCAGGTAGTACACGGCGCTGCCGGCGAACAGGATGATGGGCAGCGCCAGGGACATCTCCAGCAGGCTACCGGGGAAGGCACTGGGCACCCAGTGGTGATAGAGCAGGATGCCAATCGCCAGCAGCACCGAGTACAGCAGGCCGTAGCCTCCGGCCTTGCGCGATTCGCGGGCGAGGTCGAGGGGCGGGCGATTCAGATCGTTGGGCTCGAACATGGAGGTCTCTGGCAGGCACTGTAGAAGGCGCTAGTCTAGCGCCTGGACTCTCGGCGGTCGCCATCGCTCGGGCGCCTCGGACAAGACGTCGCAGGGGCTGCCCGCCGCTCGTTCACTCGATGTTCAGGCAGACCTGAGCTTGAAATCTTATCCTTTGCAGCCATTTAGAGGCCTGGCGATGGCAAGCGAGCAGGTCTCCTTGTAAGCTCGATCAGTTATTTGAACGCGCACGATGCGCACGGATAAGGAATCAACATGAAACAGTATCGGTTGGCAGCAGCGGTGGCCCTGGTGGGTCTGGTTCTAAGCGGCTGCGACTCCAAGCCCAAGGTCGAGCTGGAAAGCCCGGCCCAGAAGGCGTCCTATGGTATCGGCCTGAACATGGGCAAGAGCCTGGCCCAGGAAGGTATCGATGACCTGGATCCCAAGGCCGTCGCCTTGGGCATCGAGGACGCGGTAGGCAAGAAGGACCAGAAGCTGACCGATCAGCAGCTCACCGAAGCCTTCGCCGCCCTGCAGAAGCGCGCTGAAGAGAAGATGACCAAGGTCAGCGAAGACAATGCCAAGGCTGGCAAGAAGTTTCTCGAAGAGAACGGTAAGAAGCCTGGCGTGATCACCACCGCTTCCGGCCTGCAGTACGAAGTGGTCAAGAAGGCCGACGGCCCGCAGCCCAAGCCCACCGACGTGGTCACCGTGCACTACGAAGGCAAGCTGGTCGACGGCACCGTGTTCGACAGCTCCATCAAGCGTGGCACCCCGATCGACCTGCCGGTCAACGGCGTGATTCCGGGTTGGGTCGAGGCGCTGCAACTGATGCACGTCGGCGAGAAGATCAAGCTGTACATCCCCTCCGAACTGGCCTACGGCGCCCAGAGCCCGAGCCCGGCGATCCCGGCCAACTCCGTGCTGGTGTTCGACCTGGAACTGCTCGGCATCAAGGACGCCGCCGCCGCGGACGCCCAAGACGCCCCGACCGCTCCGGCGGCCGAGGCTCCGGCGGCTGCCGAGAAGGCTCCGGCCAAGAAGTAAGCGGCTCTCGCTCCGCCAAACGCCCTGCCTTGCAGGGCGTTTTACATTGGGCAATGGGAAACCCTGAGGCAGCGGTGCGATCCAAGACGAGGGGCAAGGCCCGGTGCCAAACGGGGCCCTGCCCAACGTTCTCTCCTGCTCGAGGTGTCCATGAAGCCGCCGAAGAATTTTGATCGCTACCTTGGTATCGCCCAGCGGCTGCTGATCCGCGGGCGGTTGCCGGCCCTGTTGCTGGGGGTCGCGCGCAAGACCAGCAAGCGTGGGCTCAAGCTGGGTGAGGCGCGCGAGACCTTGAGTCTGTTCCATCAACTGCTGCTGGCCTGGTGGCGCGGCCAATACCGCGGGGTCAGTCGCAAGACACTGCTGACCGTGGCCGGTGGCCTGGTCTACTTCCTCCTGCCCATCGACCTCATTCCCGACTGGGTGCCCATGTTCGGTCTGCTCGACGATCTCGCCGTCCTGGCCTGGGTCGGCAAGGCCTGCAGTGATGAGCTGGATGGCTTTCGTGCCTGGCGCGCCAACCGTACCGCGAGTCAGCAGGCAGCCCTGGCCGCGCTGCCCGACAAGCACGAGCGGCCGGCGGCGGGTGTCGCGCTCGATCAACTGCGGGACTGAACGGCTTGAGCGTACGCATCAGTCGCCAGCACTGGCTGGCCTTGCTGGACGAGTTGGAGAGCGCGCGGCGTAGCCGCAGCCTGCTGACCTATCGCTCGGTGATCGAACGGCTGGGATTGCCCCAGCCGGCGATGGTGACCCTGACCACGGCGCTGGAATACCTGGCTGCCCTCGATCGTCGCGAGAATCGGCCGTTGCGCAGTGCCCTGGTCGTCAGCCAGAGCGGCACCCGTATTCCCCGGGAAGGCTTCTTCGACTGTGCCCTGCGGTTGGGTGCTTTCGAGGGCGGGCCGCCGGTAAGCGATGCCGTCAGCTGGCATGCTGCCGAGGTGACCCGGGTGTTCGAGCACCGCTATCCCGACCACCGTCAGGAATAGGTGTCAGGCACGCATCAGATGCAGGCTGTAGCCGGGCACTTGCTTCGCGTTGCGCTTGGCCTCCGATGCGAGGCTGGCCAGGCCGCTGGCGTCCACCCGCTTGCCGGCGTCCTTATCCAGTTCCACCACGCCCAGTGACAGCGACAGCAGCGGATACTCGCGGCGACGACCGTCCCGGTCATAAGCCAGAAAGCAGCCGGCCTCCAGGTGTTCGCTGCGATAGAAGTGCCGGCAGCGCTCCTGGAAGGCTGCCATCAGGCCGTTGAGTCGGTGGCGCCAGTCCGTCGATCCCAGCACCACCAGGAAGTCGTCACCGCCGATGTGGCCGACGAAATCCTGCTGGGGATCCCGGCGCTCGGAGAGGGTCCGCGCCAGGCAGAGTAGCACCTCGTCGCCCTTGGCGTAGCCATAGAGATCGTTGAAGGGCTTGAAGCCGTCGATGTCGACATAGCACACCACGGCTTCACGCTGCTGATCCAGCAGGCGGGTCAGGCATTGCTGGATGGGCACGTTACCCGGCAGCTGGGTGAGGGGGTTGGCATGCTTGGCTTGTTGGATGCGCTGTTCGGTGATCATCCGCAGGACATCCATCACCCGACCGACGCCGACGTAGCGACCGCCCTCGGTGATGATGAAATCCTCTTCGATGCGTTGGCGCGCCCGGGTGGTGAGCAGGCGACTGACCTGTTGCAGCGACTGGTTGGATTCGGTCGCCAGAAAGTCCTGGCTCATCAGCCGAGCGATGGGCTTGCGCGCGAAGACTTCATGGGCGAAAGGCTTGAGCAGCGCCGAACTCAGCTCGTGGTGATGGACGATGCCTACCGGCCGATCGTCTTCGTCCACCACCGCCAGGGTGTTGAGGCTGGGCTGCAGACGGAAGCGCTCCAGCACCTCGGGGATCAGCATGTCCTGGCCGACGGCGACCTGTTCGACCCTGAGACTGGCGACAGTGGTGGCTTCCTCGGCAAGCTCCGAACTGCGGGTCGCCATGACCGGCAGCAGGGTCTGGATCTCGCGAGGAGGGACCGCCGTCGGGCGGCCCAGCAGATAGCCCTGGACCAGGTCGACACCCATGCTCGCCAGGGTCGACAGCTCTTCGTGGGTCTCGATGCCTTCGGCGATCACCTGGGCGCGGGAGGCTTCGGCCATCTTCAGGATGGAGCCGACGAATTCGCGCTTCACCGCATCGCGGTGGATGGACTCGATGAAGTGCCGATCGATCTTGACGAAGTCCGGACGTAATTCCGACCAGCGCCTGAGGCTGGAATAGCCGGCGCCCAGGTCGTCGAGGGCGATGGAAAAGCCCATGGCGCGGTAGTGGTGCAGGGCGGTGGCCAAAAGCGCGAAGTCGTCGATGGGCGCCTGTTCGGTCAATTCGATCACCACCTGGGCCGGAGACAGGCCCAGGCGCTGCAGCAGCTTGAGGGTCTGGCCCGACTGGTGTGCCGGCTCCAGCAGGGTTTCCGGGCAGACGTTGAGAAACAGCAGGCCATCCAGGGCCAGCTCGCGAAAGGTCTGGCAGGACTGCTGGCGTGCGGCGATCTCCAGTTCGGACAGGCGACCGGCTTGGCGGGCGGTGGCATAGAGGGGCAGGGGAGAGTGCAGCGGGGTATTGGAGGCGCCACGAATGAGCGCCTCGTAGCCGAGGATACGCCGCTCGCTCAACGACACTATGGGTTGAAAGAGCGAATGCAACTCGCGATTGGCGAGAATGCGATCCAACACCCCAGCCTGGTCGTTAAGCGTCATGGTAAGCCTGTAGGAGCCCGAAAACGAAAATGCCCAGGGGTCGCACGTGGCGACCCCTGGGCATTTCACGACAGAGATATGACGATTTGATGTCAGCGCTTGGGCGGCGTCTGGCTCAGATCGAGATAGTCCAGCAGCACATGACCGGACTCCATCAGGTAGGCGTCGTCCTGCGGCTTGGTCTTGTCGTCGTCGATCGCCGGGTTGTCTTCGTCGATCTTCTTCAGCTCCTTGAGCGGGGCTTCACCCTTGCCCTGACGGCGCTGGTTTTCCATGGCCAGTTGGCGATTGTCCAGGGCGGTCTGTTCGGCACGGCGCTTCTGCTCGTTGAGGCTGACGGTGGTGTCCGCCGCCAACTCCTGGGCCAGCTTCAGTCGCTCGCGAGCGAAGATGAAGTCGGGATCCTTCTGCACCCGTACGTCATGGCGCTTGACCAGTTCCGGCAGGTAGTTGGCGAAGGGATTGCTCAGGCCGGTCACTGCCGGGGCGATGGTGTCCCAGGGCATGGAGTCGGGCAGGGCGCTCTCGCCGATCTGCTTGGTGTCCACCACCGCGGGATAGTCGATGTCCGGCAGCACACCCTGGTGCTGGGTGCTCTGGCCGGAGACGCGGTAGAACTTGGCGATGGTCAGCTTCAGCTCGCCATGGTTGAGCGGCTGGATGGTCTGGACGGTGCCCTTGCCGAAGGTCTGGCCACCGACGATCAGCGCCCGGTGATAGTCCTGCATGGCACCGGCGAAGATCTCCGAGGCCGAGGCGGACAGGCGATTGACCAGCACGGTCAGGGGGCCTTTGTAGAAGGCGCCGCCTTCATCGTCGGCCAGCACCTCGACCTTGCCGTCGCCGTTGCGCACCAGCACGGTGGGCCCCTGGTCGATGAACAGCCCGGTCAGCTCGGTGGCTTCCTGCAGCGAGCCGCCACCGTTGTTGCGCAGGTCCAGGACGATGCCGTCGACCTTTTCCTTCTGCAGCTCGCCGATGAGCTTCTTCACGTCACGCGTGGTGCTCTTGTAGTTCGGGTCGCCGGCGCGATAGGCCTTGAAGTCCAGGTAGAAGGCCGGCACGTCGATCACGCCGAGCTTGTAGTGCTTGCCTGCGTGGGGCACGTCGATTACGTGCTTCTGCGCCGCCTGCTCTTCGAGCTTGACCGCTTCGCGGGTGATGGTGACGATCTTGGTCTTCTGGTCGTTCGGCGCATTGCTCGCCGGGATGATCTCCAGGCGTACCTTGGAACCCTTGGGTCCGCGGATCAGCTTGACCACCTCGTCCAGGCGCCAGCCGATGACATCGACCATCTCGCCATCGCCCTGGGCGACACCGACGATCTTGTCGGCCGGAGCGATCTGCTTGGATTTATCGGCCGGGCCAGCCGGAACCAGGCGCAGGATCTGCACGTAGTCGTTGTCGTTCTGCAGCACCGCGCCTATGCCTTCCAGCGACAGGCTCATGTTGATGTCGAAGTTCTCGGCGCTTTCCGGCGAGAGATACTGGGTGTGCGGGTCGTAGGACTCGGCGAAGGCGTTGATGTAGGTCTGGAAGACGTCTTCGCTGCGGGTCTGGTTGAGTCGCGCCAGCTGGTTCTTGTACCTCTTGGTCAACTGCTGCTGGATCTGCTGGTCGGTCTTGCCGGACAGCCGCAGGCGCAGGACCTCGTCCTTGAGCTTGCGATGCCAGAGGTCGTCCAGGGCGGCGGTGTCCGCCGGCCAGGCCGCCTTCTCGCGATTGGTGTCGAAGGATTCGTCGACGGTGAAGTCGAGCTTGCCGATGCCGGCGTTGAGCAGGCCCAGGCCGTAGTTCAGGCGCTCGGTCATGCGTTGGGCATAACGGCGGTAGATGGCGAAGCCCGGTTCGAGATTGCCCTGCTTGAGGTAGTCGTCGAAACGGGTGCGCGAGGCATCGAATTCGCGGATGTCGGCGGCATTGAAATACAGCCGGCCGGGATCAAGCATCTTCAGATAGCTGTCGTAGATCTTGATCGACTGGGCATCGTTGAGCGGCGGCTTGCTGTAGTGGTGTCGCTTGAGCAGCTCGACGATGTTGAGACTGGCGATGATCTGGTCGCGGTCGGGTTGCAGTTTCTCGGCGCCTACCGGCGCGTTGGGCTTGGCGAAGAGAGGCGCTGCGCTGACGCCAAGCAGGACAACGAGGGCGGTACGGGACAAGAGCTGCTTCATGTGTATTCGACTA
>Ga0157371_10001816_pt1 | contig 21541 bp, 23 predicted proteins | sample C45metaG_FD_113462 | JGI IMG/M metagenome (GOLD analysis project Ga0157371, IMG submission 113462) | Corn rhizosphere microbial communities from Kellogg Biological Station, Michigan, USA - C4-5 metaG | ecosystem: Host-associated > Plants > Roots > Rhizosphere > Soil | place: USA: Michigan...
AGAAAAAACAGAAAAGAAAAAAGAAGACAAAAAATCAACAAAATAAAAACCGAATAATGGGTCAAAAAACAAATCCGATTGGAGCCAGGTTAGGGATCATCCGTGGATGGGACAGCAACTGGTTTGCAAATCCAAAAGATTATGGTAAAAAATTGATTGAAGACGACAGGATCAGGACTTATCTGAATGCCCGTATCAATAAAGGAGGAATAGCTAAAATTGTAATTGAGCGCACGCTGAATAAACTGATCATTACTATTCACACTTCGAAGCCAGGAATTATTATCGGAAAAGGTGGAGGAGAAGTAGACCGTATCAAAGAAGAACTGAAGAAACTTACAGGTAAAGAAGATGTACAGATAAATATTCTCGAAATACGCCGTCCTGAACTGGACGCAGCCATTGTAGCTGATACCATTGCAAAGCAAATTGAAAATCGTATCAATTACAAAAGAGCAATTAAAATGTCTATCGCTTCCGCTTTAAGAATGGGTGCTGAAGGAATAAAAGTGAGAGTAGGTGGCCGTTTGGGCGGGGCTGAAATTGCACGTAGTGAAGAGATAAAGCAAGGTCGTACTCCATTGCATACTTTACGGATGGATATCGATTATGCAAGCCTTTTTGCACAAACTGTTTATGGAAAAATCGGAATTAAAGTTTGGATATGTAAAGGAGAAGTTCTGGCAAAAAGAGATTTGAATCCGAATATTATAGCCGGCGGTGGAAAGGGTGAGCATGATGGTCACGACAGGAGAGCCGGATTTGGAGACAGAAGAGGTGGTGGTGATCGTGGAGATAGAAGAGGCGGAGACAGGAGAGGAGGAAGGAGATAAAAGAATTTTAAACAACTATTTCAGAATGTTCAGCAAATAAGTTGCAGTGAACAAACAATAAACGACAAATTATGTTACAGCCAAAAAGATCGAAGCACAGAAAGATGCAGAAAGGCCGTATGAAGGGCGATACAAAACGTGGAGACACCATTTCTTTTGGAACCTTTGGGTTGAAAGCACTTGATTCTGTGTGGTTAACCAACAGGCAGATCGAATCTGCCAGACAGGCTTTAACCCGTCATATGAAACGTGAAGGAAATGTATGGATTCGTATTTTTCCTGATAAACCGATTACCAAAAAACCTGCAGAAGTGAGGATGGGTAAGGGTAAGGGAAATCCTGAATACTGGGCGGCAGTCGTTCAGCCGGGAAGGATCATTTTTGAAGCTGACGGGGTTTCTTTACAGGTAGCAAAAGAAGCTTTTGAATTGGCAGCACAAAAACTTCCTATCCAGACAAAATTTGTAGTAAGCAGGGATTATGTAGCGTAATGTGCTGATTGGCTAACAGAATAATTAGCTAATGAATAAAAAGGAACAGAAAATATGAATTTTATAATTGGCTAATTGGCTGATTATCACATTATCAAATTAAAACAATGTCAAACAGAAACGATTTCGTAAACAGTTTAAGGCAGATGACTGAACAGGACCTCCAGGCAAGGATCCGGGAAGATGAGTTACGAATTAAAAAATTAAAATTTGCTCATGCGGTTTCTCCTCTAGAGAACCCCATGTCAATCCGCGATGTAAGAAAAGACCTGGCACGCACAAAAACAGAATTAAGAAAAAAACAATTAGGTGCTAAATCCTAAAAATTAAAACAATGTCTGAAAGAAATTTAAGAAAAGTAAGGGTTGGTGTAGTTTCCAGCAACAAAATGGATAAAACCATTACTGTAAAGGTAGAAAGGAAAGTGAAGCATCCTCTTTACGGAAAATTTGTGAAGAAAACCACTGGATTTCATGCCCACGACGAGAAGAATGAATGCAACATCGGCGATTTGGTGAAGATCATGGAAACCAGGCCACTGAGCAAAACCAAGCGTTGGAGACTGATAGAAGTAGTAGAGAAAGTGAAATAATTAATAAGATAATTTTTGGACGCTGATTGTAAAATAATAAGCTTTCAAATTAAAAATCAAAACAGATAAACAAAAATGATACAGCAAGAAAGCAGGCTAAATGTAGCAGATAACAGTGGCGCGAAGGAAGTGTTGTGTATAAGAGTACTGGGAAACTCCGGCCAGGACTATGCTAAAGTTGGCGATAAGATAGTTGTTACGGTAAAAGATGCTATTCCTGCAGGAGGAATAAAGAAAGGAACTGTGAGCAAAGCCGTTATTGTGCGCACAAAAAACAAGCTTCGTCGTAAAGATGGTTCTTACATCCGGTTCGACGATAACGCTGTAGTTCTTTTAAACGCCGCTGATGAGCCAAGAGGAACCAGGATTTTCGGGCCCGTTGCCCGCGAATTGCGCGACAAGGGTTACATGAAAATCATTTCATTGGCACCTGAAGTATTGTAATATAATTGTATCTTTGCACCCCTTAAAAAAAGGGTATTTTATAAGTAATTAATCAAGACAAAATATTTGTCAAAAATGAAGACAAGATTTAAACCAAAGTTCAACATAAAGAAAGGCGATTCGGTGGTAGTTATTACCGGTGATGACAAGGATCTTAAGAAGCCGCGTAAAGTGTTGGAAGTAATAACAGAAAAAAACAGGGTTTTGGTAGAAGGCGTTAATATCGTTACCAAACATACTAAACCTTCTGCTCAAAATACACGTGGTGGTATTATGAAAATTGAAGCGCCTATTGCCATTTCAAATGTCATGCTTTGGGATTCAAAATCACATAAACCTTCTAAAATCAGCAGAACAAGAGAAGGTGGAAAATTAATCAGAACAGCAAAAAAATCAGGGGAGGTAATTAAATAATGAGTGCAGATAAATATACTCCGAGACTGGAAGAAAAGTACAAGAAGGAAGTAGTACCGGCATTAATGAAAAAGTTTTCTTACAAAACTGTAATGCAGGCGCCAAGGCTCACCAAAGTTTGTTTGAACCGCGGTGTGAACGGTGCTGTTGCCGACAAAAAATTAATTGATATCGCCATAGATGAATTGACAAATATTACAGGTCAGAAGGCAGTTGCCACTATGTCTAAAAAAGATATTTCTAATTTCAAATTGCGCAAGAACATGCCGATCGGCGCCAAAGTAACATTGCGTAGTAAAACCATGTATGAATTTTTGGATCGCCTGGTTTCAGTTTCTTTGCCTCGTGTGCGTGATTTCAAAGGAATTAATGACAAATCCTTCGACGGCCGCGGAAATTATACTTTAGGCGTAACAGAACAGATCATTTTCCCTGAAATTGATATCGATAAAGTAAATAAAATTACCGGCCTTGATATCACTTTTGTAACAACCGCCAATACCAATGAGGAAGCATATGAATTGCTGAAAGAACTTGGGTTGCCGTTCAAAAACATAAAAAAATAATTTCAAATTAGATAGATTATGGCTAAAGAGTCAATTAAAGCTAGACAACGGAAGCGCGTACAGATGGTGGAAAAATATGCTGAAAAAAGGAAAGCGTTAAAAGAAGCCGGTGACTACAGGGGTTTGGATCTTCTTCCAAAAAATGCATCTCCCGTACGCCTTAAAAACAGGTGCCAGCTTACTGGTCGTCCAAGAGGATACATGAGGCATTTTGGTCTTGCAAGAAACATGTTCCGTGACATGGCGTTGGAAGGAAAAATACCAGGCGTTAAGAAGGCAAGTTGGTAAATCAATTAAGAATGGTATCTATGGATATCGCATTGTAAATAATAAATATAGAAAATACAAACAATGGTTACTGATCCGATCGCAGATTATCTGACAAGAATACGCAATGCCCAAATGGCAAGCCACAGGATTGTTGAAATTCCTGCAAGCAATTTAAAAAAGCGTATTACTGAAATATTATACACCCAGGGTTATATTTTAAAATATAAGTTTGAAGATGATTCAAAACAAGGTGTTATTAAAATTGCACTTAAGTATGATCCTCAAACCAGGACTCCGGCTATTGAAAGCCTTGAAAGAGTCAGCCGCCCGGGATTGCGCACTTATTCAAAACCAGGTGATTTCAGAAGAGTGAAAAACGGTTTGGGAATTTCTATTATTTCCACCTCAAAAGGCGTGATGACAGATAAAGAAGCAAAAGCACAAAACGTGGGTGGAGAAGTATTGTGTAATGTTTATTAACAAATAATGAATTCAGTTGTTGGAGTTATTATCGTCTTCCTGGCCTTATTCTTTGCAATAAGATTTGTGCTGAGAAGCTCCGGCAAAAAATAGAAAATGAGTATAGGTAAGATAATTAAGCCTTAGTCGTGGCTGAACACTACCTGATCAAACAAATAAAAAATTTAAACCGGCTATGTCAAGAATTGGAAAAAACCCTGTAACAATTACCAAAGGTGTAAGTGTGACCGTGGGATCAGATAATGTAGTTACTGTAAAAGGCCCTAAAGGCGAATTGAAACAGGCTGTTGATCCTGATATTAAAGTTGAAGTAAAAGATGATAAGGTAGAATTTCATCGCCCGACTGATCAGATAAGACACAAAGCAATGCATGGGTTATACCGTGCTTTGATCAATAATATGATAACCGGAGTTACTGAAGGTTATACTAAAACTCTCGAGTTGGTTGGGGTAGGTTATAAAGCCTCCAGCCAGGGAAATCTTCTTGATCTTTCTTTAGGCTATTCACATAATATTCTTGTTGAAATCCCGAAAGAACTATCAATTAGTACCGCCCAGGAAAAAGGTAAAAACCCAAAAGTAATTCTGAGTAGCGCTGATAAGCAATTGCTTGGCCAGGTCGCTGCAAAAATTCGTAGTCTGCGTAAGCCCGAACCATACAAAGGAAAAGGTGTGAAATTTGAAGGTGAAGTATTACGCAGAAAAGCAGGTAAAGCAGCAGGAAAATAAGAAATTGAAGATTTGAGTGGTTAGTGAAGAAACCAATCAATAGCAATTTTAATCTTCGTCAAAAAAAGTAAAAAAGATTCCGGCAGTATCGGGATTATAAAATAGAATAAAATGAACTCAAAAGTTAGTGCGCGTCAAAAGATAAGATACCGCATCCGCAAGAAAATAAGCGGTACTGCGCAAAAACCACGCTTAAGCGTTTTTAGAAGTAACAGGGATATTTATGTTCAATTAATCGATGACGCGAATGGAACTACCATTGCCTCTGCCTCTTCACGTGAGAAAGACATTGCCGCACAAAAAGGAAACAAGGTAGAAGCAAGCAAAAGAGTAGGTGAATCCATCGCGAAAAAATCACAGGAACTGGGGATAAAAAATGTGGTTTTCGATCGTAGCGGATATTTGTATCATGGCCGCATTAAAGCAGTGGCTGATGGAGCAAGAGAAGGTGGTTTGGAATTTTAGGATCAATTCTGAAACGAAAGTTTTAAAAATAAAATTTATAAACAGTTATAATGTTGAAATCAAATACACAGAGAATAAAAGGCGCTGATCTTGAATTAAAAGAGAAAGTGGTATCCATAAATCGTGTGGTTAAGACAACCAAAGGTGGAAGGGCTTTTAGTTTTTCTGCAATCGTAGTAGTAGGAAATGAAAATGGAATAGTGGGCCATGGATTAGGAAAAGCTAAAGAAGTTCAGGAAGCTATTTTGAAAGGAATAGACGATGCAAAAAAGAACCTGATCAAAATTCCTCTATTACATGGAACTGTTCCTCATGAGCAATGGTGCAAAGACGGAGCTGCGAAAATTCTTATAAAGCCCGCAGCAGCAGGTACGGGTGTAATAGCCGGAGGAAGTATGCGTGCGGTATTGGAAAGTGCAGGTATTACAGATGTTTTGGCAAAATCTCTTGGATCGGCAAATCCGCATAACGTGGTAAAGGCTACCGTTAAAGCTTTATCGATGTTAAGAGAACCGTCCGGAGTTGCCAAAACGAGAAACATTTCAATGAAGAAAGTTTTTAACGGATAAAAATAACAGTTTAGCATTAAGAGTTATCAATCATGAAAAAGATAAAAATTACACAGGTAAAAAGTGGCATTGACCGTTCGGAAAGACAGAAACTTACGTTGAAAGCTTTGGGGCTTAATAAACTGAATGTAAGCAAAGAAGTGGAAGCAACGCCACAAATCCTCGGTATGGTGAAGAAAGTAAATCATTTAATAAAAATAGAAGAACTGGCTTAAGTTGGTTTTCCTTTATAGTAATTAAAAAGCGAGCTCCCGGTACAGGGGGCGTTAAGTAAAAAAAAAGTACAATGAGATTAGAAAGTTTAAGGCCTGCAAAAGGCTCGACACACAAGATTAAAAGACTTGGCCGCGGGGAAGCTTCGGGAAAAGGCGGAACGTCTACCAAAGGTAATAAGGGTGGCCAAAGCCGGGCTGGTTATAAAATTAAAATGGCCCACGAAGGTGGCCAGATGCCAATTCAAAGAAGATTACCAAAGCGTGGTTTCAAAAATAACAACCGCATCGAATATAAAGTTTTCAATCTTGGTCAGATTGATCAGTTGATCGAAAAACACGAGCTTAAAGAATTTAACCCGGAGAATCTTTATATCAATAACCTTATAAGCCACACCGATAAAGTGAAGATACTCGCAACCGGGGAACTGAAGTCCAAAATTGCTTTTAAGGTAAATGCAGCGAGTAAAAAAGCCAAGGAAGCGATCGAGGCTGCCGGCGGTTCAGTAGAAATAATAAAATAATTAGTTGATATTTGCAACCCAATCATAATTGCAAATAATTAAATCGTTATAATTCTGTGAAGAAATTCATCTCAACACTAAAAAATATCTGGACCATTGAAGAACTGAGAAGTAAAATTATTGTTACTTTATCGCTCATTTTGGTTTACAGAGTAGGTTCTTTCATCGTTCTTCCCGGAATTGATCCAAACAAACTGGCTAACTTGCAAAACAGTGCACAGGGTGGTATGCTGGGCCTTTTAAATGCTTTTGTGGGTGGAGCTTTTGCTAAAGCCTCCATTTTTGCGCTTGGAATTATGCCTTACATCTCTGCTTCTATCTTCATGCAATTGGTGACAGTTTTGGTTCCTCAAATTTCTAAAGTTCAGAAGGAAGGTGAAAGCGGTCAGAAAAAGATTAACCAGTGGACCAGGTATCTTACTGTTATAGTTACTGCAGCGCAGGCAGCCGCTTATATCGGTTTTCTTGAATCATCAAGCCAGGGAGCTTTGCTAGAAGCATATAAACCCTATTTCTGGGTATCCACTGTTTTTCTTCTTACAGCCGGTACGATGTTCGTGATGTGGCTTGGTGAAAAGATTACTGATAAAGGATTGGGAAATGGTACTTCCTTAATTATCATGATTGGAATTCTGGCTCGGCTCCCGCAATCATTTATGCAGGAATTCTATGCGAAACAAACCCACGGTGGCGGAGGCTTATTAATATTTCTTATTGAGATAGCCGCTTTCATAGCTGTTATTCTGGGATTGATCGTGCTCGTTCAGGGTGTAAGAAAAGTGCCTGTAAATTACGCAAAACAAATTGTTGGTAACAGGCAGTTTGGTGGTGCAAGGCAATTCCTTCCTTTAAAGGTTAACGCAGCAGGTGTAATGCCGATCATCTTTGCGCAGGCTATCATGTTCTTGCCTACCATTTTTGCGGGCTTTCAGACAAGTGGTAAGAGCTGGGCAATCTATTTTACTTCGCCAACCAACGGCGTTTATATGATTGTTTACAGTATAATGACCATCGGCTTTACTTTCGTCTATACCTCTCTTATTTTTAATCCGAAACAAATGTCGGATGACCTTAAAAGAAATAACGGTTTCATCCCTGGAGTAAAACCGGGACAACCGACAACAGAATATATCGGTACGATAATGGACCGTATCACATTGCCTGGCGCGATCTTGCTGGCGGTAGTAGGTATTCTTCCGGGAATAATGCAGATACTGGGCGTGACACAGGCATTTGCCACTTTCTACGGAGGTACTTCTTTGTTGATCATGGTTGCTGTTGTTTTAGATACTTTACAACAAATAGAAACACAATTATTAATGCGTCAGTACGATGGTTTGATGAGCGGAGGACGAATACAGGGCAGAACAGCCGCACCAGGTGTTACCGGTGGAATTTGATAGTTAACTTACTTACAAATATTTCAACCCTGGCCAGTTTATGCCAGGGTTTTTTTAAATTATACAACTTATGATTCATTATAGAACAAATGAGGAAGTAGAACTGATAAGGCAAAGTTGTACCATTGTTAATGAAAGTATTGCCCATGCAGCCTCTTTTATAAAACCCGGCATTTCTACAATGGAGCTTAATGATATTGCTGAAACATATATTCTTGATCACGGTGCAGTTCCCAATTTCAAAAATTATCACGGGTTTCCATATGCCTGTTGTATTTCAGTAAACGATGCAGTGGTTCATGGTTTTCCAACGAAAGATCCTTTGAAAGAAGGAGACATTGTCACCATAGATTGCGGTGCGGTTAAAAATGGCTATCATGGCGACAGTGCTTACACTTTTGCGGTAGGTCAGATTCCTGATGAAGTAAAACAATTACTTCGGGTTACAAAAGATTCTCTTTATATAGGAATTGAAAAAGCAGTTGCCGGAAATCGCATCGGTGATATTTCCTTTGCTATCCAGGATTATACTGAAAAGCAACATGGATATGGCGTTGTTCGCGAGTTGGTAGGACACGGAATTGGAAAAGAATTGCATGAAGATCCGCAAGTGCCTAATTATGGCAAAAGAGGAAAAGGCATTAAATTAAAAGAGGGACTTGTTATTGCAATCGAACCAATGATCAACCTTGGTGCTAAAGAAGTTTATAATGACAAAGATGGCTGGACCATTCGTACCGGCGATGCAAAGCCTTCTGCACATTATGAACACACCGTTTGTGTAAGAAAAAACAAAGCTGATATTCTCACTTCCTTTGCCACTATTGAAGCAGCAGAAAAGGCAAATACAAATTTGTATTCCGACTATTAAGTAAAACAGGAATATCCCTTACTTCTTAATCTACTGCATGGGTTATAGATAAGCTGTCTAGCTTTACCTATATTCGTCATCTGGATGATTTTTATTTAAAATTAAAATCTTCACAATGAAACTATCGTTGCTTTCTTTATTTCTTTTTCCCTTTCATCAAACTATAGCTCAAGCGCATGCGCATCAGGCGGTCAGTATTATTGTTGACACAGACATTGGTCCGGATTATGATGATGTAGGCGCTTTAGCCGTTTTACATGCATTGTCTGACAAGGGTTTGGCGAAGCCCCTTGCGGTGATGGCTTCAAATAAAAATGAATTCGTGGCACCAAGTATTGATGTACTGAATACTTATTTTGGAAGAGCTGAATTACCAATTGCCGCTCCAAAAGGCAATGCGGTAGATATAGGTGCCTGGCAAAAATGGCCGCAAATGTTGGTTGCCAAATATCCCCACAATATTAAAACAACTGATGAGGTTCCTGATGCTGTAAAACTGTATCGAAAAATTTTATCTCAGCAGCCGGATCGCAGTGTAATTATTGCCAGTATTGGTTTTTTGACCAACCTTTCCAACTTGTTGGATTCAAAAGCTGATGAATATTCGCGCCTCTCAGGACGAGAATTGGTAAAAAAGAAAGTAAAAAAACTGGTTTCTATGGCAGGTTGGTTTCCGGAAGGGCGTGAATATAATTTATATACTGATTCCCTCGCTTCTGATAATGTGTTTAACAACTGGCCCACTACTGTTATTTTCAGTGGCTTTGAGATAGGTAAAGAAATTAAAACCGGTCTTGGTCTCATCCATGACCAGGATCTTAAAAGCCCCGTCAAAGATGTATTTGCGTGGTGCATTCCAAAGGCGAAAGAGGATAGCGCAGGAAGAATGAGTTGGGATGAAACAGCAGTATTTGTTGCTATCCGTGGAGCAAATCCTTATTTCGGTTTGAAGCGCGGGCATATCATTATAAAGGGTGGACAAAATAGTTGGAAAAACGATCCGAATGGTTCACAATATTACCTGACGGCCGCAATGCCTTACAACGAAATAGCTGCGATACTTGAATCCTATATGAAACACCAGGGCGCGAATAAAAAATGATTAAATAAGTTTGTTTACTGTAATTCTTCAGATGAATAAGAAAGAATCCGCCGGTCAAATCGCCTTCATTAAATTTTTCCTTGTTATAATTCCATTTATCCTCGTATCCGGCTTTGCGGAATCCCAATCTGTTGAATTTAAGTGGAGCAACCCATTAATAGAGAAAGTTCCCGTCGTCGAGGGACAAGTGCCCGCACATCTTCAAAATTCTTTCAGAAGATTGCCTGAAGGTTTTCAAAAAGAGGTAGACAAAAATATATGGAAAGAAGCAAACCAACCAGCAGGGTTGCTCATCCGTTTTCAGACTGATGCTGATGAAATGGTGATAAAATATACGGTTGATAACAACTCCGAAAAACCGGATATGTCAGCCATTGCAACAAGCGGTATCGGTCTTTATGCAGTTGATGCAGATGGGAAATTTTATTGGTGCAATGGAAACCAGGAGTTTGGCGATACGATCATTTATCATTTCTCCAACATTAAATCGAATGATAAATACCATGACAACGGTAGGGAGTATCGATTGTATTTACCCCTTTTCGCTTCCGTAAGATCATTCAAAGTGGGCGTACCGCAAAAAGCAGATTTTACCTTTCTCCAAACAAGGGTTGATAAACCTGTAGTAATTTACGGTGGAGCTACGGTTCAGGGCGCCGCTGCTTCAAGGCCGGGACTAAGCTGGACAGCCATTTTGGGAAGGAAACTGGATTGCCCCGTAATCAATCTTGGTTTTCCAGGCAATGGCCAATTGAATAAAAATACAATTGAACTCTTACCTGGAATCGACGCGCAAATTTATATTTTGAAGTGCTCCAATGCAGAGGAAAAACATGCAAAGGAAAATTTAATACAGGCGGTGAAAACAATTAGGGCAAAAAAGCCGCAGACGCCTGTTTTACTGGCAGCAGGTAATGAACACACTGATGATTACCTTAATCTGCGCCACCATTATGAAGACAGTTTATCGAATTCTATTTTGCAGGATGCATATTACACCCTTAAGTCAAATGGCATTAATGATATTTACCTGCTTGATCGTAAAGCAATAAAATCAAATATTAATAGCCTTGCAGATGGTTCTGATCTGAATGATATTGGTCATCAACAATATGCTACTGCTGTTGAAAAAATAATCAGAAAAATCCTGTATGAACCAATAGGCAAATCTTCCACCACGCATCCCCGAACACAAAAAAGAGATGCCAATCTTTATAACTGGGAAACCAGGCATCGCTATATTTTACAGTCAGTAAAACAAAAACAACCGAAGGTCATATTCATCGGAAACTCAATTACTCATTATTGGGGAGGTTTGCCACATGGACCAATCAAAAGTGACGGCGATGTGAAAAATCCATTTTTTGATTCACTTGATGCTGCAGACCTTGGATATGGGTGGGACCGGATAGAAAATGTTCTTTGGCGGATCTATCATGGAGAGTTGGATGGCTATGCTGCAAATCACGTTGTTTTACTTATTGGAACCAATAACCTCGATGTAAATACCGACGCCGAAATCCTGGAAGGTTTACAATTTGTCGTTAATGCGATTAAGGAACGCCAGCCTTCTTGTAAAATTTTAATGCTAGGATTAACGCCAAGAAGAGCATATGAAAAAAGAGTTGCAAATCTGAATAAAGGCATTGCCAAACTTGCGGCCATATTGAAGGTTAATTATGCTGATGCAGGAGGATTGTTTCTGAAACCTGATGGGAAAATAGATGAGTCTCTTTTTTCTGATGGCCTTCATCCTACAGCCAAGGGTTACAAATTGCTTGAAAATTTCCTGCGGCCATATCTAAATCGGAAGAAGTAAAGGGAAACAGGAAAGTGTGGAGTGATCGCCCGGCAAGCCGAAATTTCCCTTAATTTCTTAGTTTACTGTTCCTGTAAATCTTCTTTTGCTCATTTCATTTTTGGGGTTAACAGAAACTTATCCATTATCTTTATTGGCGATTTAAAACAAAACAGAATGAAACTACTGCTTTATGGGTTCGGGTTCTTGCTGTTTTTTCTGCAGGCAAGTGCTCAAAATATCGAAAGCACTTTAGCTACTTACGCTAGAGACGACGCTTCCACAAAGATGTACCTGCAATACGATAAATCGGCTTACACTCCCGGAGAAACCGTCTGGTTCAAAGACTATTTAATGAAAGGTATGTTTCCGGATGACGAAAGCAAAACAGTTTATGTCGACTGGATCGCTGAAGATGGCAATATTTTACAACACAGCCTTTGCGCAGTGGAAAATGCTTCAACGTACGGTCAGTTCCAAATCCCTCTTTATTATACCGGAAGTTTTATTCATGTTAGGGCCTACACGAAATGGATGTTGAATTTTGATTCAGCGTTTTTGTATAACCATGATCTAAAAATTTTATCAGAAGTAAAAAATCCCAGGCCTCCAAACAATTTAATAAGCGAATTGCATTTTTTCCCTGAAGGCGGAGATGCTATTGCCGGGATGACAAACAAAATTGCTTTTAAGGCAAATGATCAATATGGAAGACCCGTCTCGATAGAAGGTGTCGTACAAGATAATCATGGTTCGGTGATCGATAGTCTTCACATCATTCATGATGGTATGGGGTACTTTTTTATTTTTCCTCAACCCGGACAAACATTTTCTGCTGTATGGGAAGATGAAAACGGCAACCAGCATACGACTCCGTTACCTGGCATTAAAAACAGTGGTGCCGCTTTGCGTGTAACCATATCCGGTAGTAGCCGCCTTTTCCAAATAAGTGCATCTCCATCTTCTGAGCTGAAAGCAGTTCATGTTTTGGGAACCATGTACAATCACCAGATTTTTTCACTGTATGAAACGCTTGAAAATGGAAAAACAGAAGGAACGATTCCTACAGTATCTTTACCTTCAGGTATTTTATCCATCACCGTTTTCGATCCTCAATGGAATCCGCTGGCAGAAAGAATAACCTACATCCACAATGCGGAATATCTTTTTACACCTAGTGTCAATATGTCGAAGGTCAATTTAAATAAACGAGCAAAAAATAATTTACAGATTTCTCTTCCGGAAGATGTGAACGGCAATTTTTCAGTTTCGGTAACCGATGCCCAGTTAGAATCTGATAACAGTGACAATATTATTTCTCATCTTTTGTTAACCGGCGAATTGAAAGGCAAAGTTTCCAATCCTGGCTTTTATTTTTCGAACAACAGCGATTCTATTCAGCAACAACTCGACCTCGTGATGCTTACCCATGGTTGGCGCCGGTTTGATTGGAAGAAAGTGTTGCATGGACAACTTCCTGATATCAAATATCAAAAGGATACCGATTATCTTTCTCTCTCAGGGAGAGTGATTGGTGCTACACCTCAAAAATTGCAAAAAGCAGGAGACATTATATTGATGATAACTCAAAAAGATGCAGGCACTCAAACTTTTACCATTCCCGTTAAGCCTGACGGATATTTTAATGATCCCTCTATAATACTTTTTGATACCGCACAAATATTTTACGATTTTTCTACCAAAAAGTCAATGAGTCGTTTTTCAGTTGAATTTATGCCTGATGTACTTCCTCCTTTTTCTCATTTTTTCAGCGCAGCTTCGTTTACAAATAATAATTTCTCAGATACTCTGGCCAATCGTTACCACTTGCAATTGAGTAAAGAGGCGGAAGAGCAATTGAAGTATTTCAATGGAGAAGTATTGAAAAATATAAATATTAGCTTGCCTAAAAGATTAAGACTTAAGCAAATAAATGATAAATACACTTCAGGGATTTTTAAAAACGGAGATGCCAGAGAACTTGATCTGCTGGACGATCCATTAGCAAGTAGTTATACCGATATAGTAAGTTATATACAGGGCAAAATTCCTTCTTTATACTATGATTATATTTCACAAACGTTTAAGTGGATGTCTAACCGTGCAGGAGAAAACGTTCCTACATTGTACCTGAATGAAATGGGAACTAGTTATAATGTTCTTTCTTCTATTTCTGTCTCTAATGTTGCATACATAAAAGTCTTTCGACCCGGATACATAGGCGCCTCAGGCGCCGGAACCGGCGGTGCAATTGTTATTTATACCAAGATGGGCAAAGATGGCCAACCGATGTCTTATCTTAAAGGATTGGATAATCACAATGTAGCTGGGTATACTGTAGTTCGTGAATTTTATTCTCCCGATTATGATACGCTCACAATTGACGACAAAAAAGATTTGCGAACAACCCTGTATTGGAATCCAACAGTCACTGCAGCTCCGGGACAAAAGAAAGTCGATCTTACTTTTTTCAACAACGATTTTACAGATGAATACAGGGTGATATTGGAAGGAGTGACTAGTGACGGCCGGTTAACACACATTGAAAAAATAGTGAAATGATTTTTTTACTGATTTACTTTCGCTTTTAATGAATCAGAAAAAATTAATAGTTATTGGTGGAGGTGCCGCCGGATTCTTTGCTGCAATAAATGCGTTGGAAAGAAATCCGCGGCTAAAAACAATGATCGTTGAAAAGTCCGGAAAATTGTTAAGCAAAGTAAAAGTAAGTGGTGGCGGCCGTTGCAATGTTACTCATGCATGTTTCAGTATAGCGGAAATGATCAAAAAATATCCGCGCGGTGAAAAATTTTTAAAGCGAGTATTTCATCAATTTTTTACCACAGATACGATTGAATGGTTTGAAAAGAGAAACGTAAAATTGAAAACAGAACCGGATGGAAGAATGTTTCCGGAAAGCAATTCTTCAGAAACGATTGTCAATTGCCTGCTGAACGAAGCCAATAAATTCCATGTTGAAATTTCAATGAATCGTGAGATTGTAAAGATTGAAAAAATATCAGATCGTTTTCAATTAACAACAAAAGATAATTCAGTTTTAATAGCCGATTTGGTTTGCGTTGCTTGCGGTGGTTTTCCCAAATCTTCTCAATATAACTGGCTTACCGCTTTGGGCCACACGTTTGAAAGCCCTGTTCCTTCCTTGTTTACATTTAATATTCCGAATAACTCTATTTCACAATTGATGGGTATTTCAGTCGAAAATGCGGAAGTAAAAATTAATGGAACTAAATTTCTTCAGCAAGGGCCGATACTTATTACACATTGGGGTTTGAGCGGACCAGCCATTTTAAAATTATCAGCATTTGCTGCAAGGCAACTTTCGAATATGCATTATGATTTCTCAATTTCGGTTAACTGGATTGCTGGTTTTCATGAAAATCTGGTTCTGGAAAAACTAAAACTTATACGTTACCAATTTGCTTCTAAAAGAATGAGCAATAAAAATCCCTTTAATCTTCCCCAACGTTTATGGGAGTATCATTTAGAGCAATGTGGAATCAATTTAGAAATCCGTTGGGCTGATCTGCCAGCAAAGCAACAGAATCAATTGGCCAAGCAACTTTGTGCTCAACCATTTCATGTAAAAGGGAAAACAACTTTTAAAGAAGAATTTGTCACTGCTGGTGGGATAAAATTGAATGAAGTGAATGCAAAAACCATGGAAAGTACAATCGTTCCTGGTTTGTTTTTCGCCGGCGAAATATTGGATGTGGATGGAATTACAGGTGGATTTAATTTCCAAAATGCCTGGACAACGGGGTGGATTGCAGCTTCTTCAATCGCTAATTATCAAACAGCAAATTAAAAATCGCACGTATCTCTTCGTTTACTGCATCAACTCATTGATGAATGAATTGCCAACAATTTCTTTTCATTAATTAAATTATCTGCCCGTTCAATTGCTTTCTCGAAAGTCGAATGAATATTTCCCTTGCCAATGGCAAATAACAAACGCGAGTCTTTCAATTCTTTCAAAACCTGTGCAGAATTCAATTCAGATAAAACAATTTTGATGTGCTTCTTTTTGCAATCCTTATATATCTCTTTTAAAGTCTGAATTCCTGTTGCATCAATTATGGGAACATGAGCCATGCGAACAATCAAGACTTTCGGATGTTGTTTCAGGTATTTCATTGCGTCTTTAAACTTATATGCAGCTCCAAAAAACAATGGGCCCGTGATTTCAAAAACCTCTACCTCATCCGGTATCGCGTATTTGCCTTCTGCAAAATCGTAATTAAAATCTTCTTCATCAATTTCATTCGTAAGGATGCTGACATCACTTGACTGGATCATATTTCTCATAAACAAAAATGCAGCTAGTACAATCCCCACTTCAATGGCAATCGTAAGATCAATTAATACGGTCAGAAAAAATGTGATCAGTAAAACGGCTACGTCTCCCTTTGGTCCTTTTAAAATGAATTTGAAACTTTTCCATTCGCTCATATTGTATGCGACGATCACTAATATGCCGGCAAGATTGGCAATAGGGATTAGTGATGCCCATTTTCCCGCAATAAGCAGGATCAGCAAAAGTGTGATAGAATGAACAATGCCTGCAATCGGCGTACGACCGCCATTCTTTATATTTGTTGCTGTCCTGGCAATTGCTCCTGTTGCAGGAATTCCACCAAAAATCGATGAAAAAATATTGGCACCTCCCTGTGCGATCAATTCGGTATTGGATCGATGATTTCCGCTGATCATTCCGTCAGCCACAACAGCGGACAACAAAGATTCGATCGCTCCTAAAATGGCGATTGTAAAGGCAGGCCTGATCAGGTGTTTAAACGTTGCAAAATTAACAGACGGAACGTCTGGTGCGGGAAAAGAAGATGAGATATTTCCAAAACGGCTCCCGATGGTTTCCACGGGCAAATGGAACAATTGAACAACAACGGTAGTAATCAATATCGCAATTAAAGAACCCGGAATTTTCTGGTTGATCTTTGGCCAAAGAAGAATGATTCCTATTGTTGCAACCGCAATTCCGGCTGTATATAAATTGATACTATTTAAATGAAGAAAATAAGCGTTCCATTTTTGAAGAAAATCCGCCGGAACAGTTGTCATCTTTAATCCTAAAAAGTCTTTTACCTGCGACGAAAAAATAACCAGTGCAATTCCGCTTGTAAATCCAATGATCAAAGGATGGGGAATGAATTTGATCACGGTTCCTAACCTGGCCAGTCCCATAAGAATCAGCATAATCCCTGCAATGAAGGTGGCTGCAATCAATCCACTGATTCCATACGCCTGAACAATTCCAAAAACAATAACAATAAACGCACCTGTCGGACCCCCGATTTGCACACGGCTTCCACCAAACGCAGAAATGATAAAGCCAGCTACAACCGCAGTTATCAGGCCTTTTTCAGGATTTACACCCGAAGCAATCGCAAAAGCAATTGCCAACGGCAATGCAACGATTCCGACAATGATGCCTGCTAACAGATCATGAGTGAACTGCTTTCTATGGTAAGTTTTTAAAGTATCAAATAACTTGGGGGCGAATATTTTTTTCATCGGATCAATGCAGCTTTGGCTGGAAACTGTTTGGACGGATATTTTTTGAAGAGGCAAAGTTATCAAATAGCGTATCTGATTGAGGTGAGTTTAATCACTAAAAAAAGTAATTTTTGTCATTTTTTAAAAAGTATTTTTGTGACCTAATGAGCCTGAAAGGAATATTTCCGATAGAAAATTGGGATTTTAAGAGCGACTCGATTTTAAAAGATTTGCCCGAAAATCTTTATAAGAAATTATTGGCTAATACCACAGAACAGGTCTATAAAAAAGGCGAAATTATTTTCAGGGAAGGTGCATTTCCTACAGGAATATATTTTATTTCAAAAGGAAGAGTAAAAAAATATAAAGTAGATAAAGAAAGCCGTGAACATATTATTTACCTGGCAAACACCGGAGAATTGATAGGCTACCATGCGATCCTTGCGCAGGACCGCTACCCTGATTTTGCCGCTACCCTGGAGGAAAGCAAAATCATTTTTATTCCGAAAGAAAATTTTTTGGATGTATTGAATCAATCGACTGTTTTAACCAATCGGTTATTAAAAACTTTGAGTCATGAATTTGCCGTTTTAACCAATAGTGTTACACTTTTTTCTCATAAATCAGTCAGGGAAAGAATGGCACTTCAACTGATTGTTTTGAGAGAAAAATATAAAGTGGATTTTCAGCAGGGAATGACGGTGGAAATAAACATGTCGCGAGATGATCTTGCAAACCTCGTTGGCACAGCAAGAGAAAATGTAATCAGGGTATTAAGCGATTTCAAGGAAGAAGGAATTTTGGAAACAAAAGGAAGAAAAATAATGATTACGAACGTTAATAAATTAATTGCCATTGCCGGTTACCAATAAAAATCATAAAACGAATTTTTTCTGGTTTCCTGACTTTGCAAATAACAATCTTCTCTTTTTCTTCGTGCGCTGGACTGGATTTATAAAATCGAATAATTAATTGGCATATAATTTTATATCAATTCTGTATAGGATAATCTAAAATACAAATGATGCCTGAAATTATGGATGCAAAAGATTTGATTACTGCCGGAAAAAAATCAAGTTTCCCTCAAAAAATAGCGCCGATGCTTGCTACTTTGGTTACGAAACCTTTTGACAAGCCCGGTTGGATATATGAAGTAAAATGGGATGGTTACCGCGCCATTGCCTTTATTAAGAATGGCGAAGTGAAACTTTCTTCACGAAATTCAAAATCATTTGATGATAAATTTTATCCTGTTCACGATGAATTACAATCGTTAAAATTAGATGCCGTTCTTGATGGTGAAATTGTGAGCCTTAACGAAAAAGGAAGAGCCGATTTTGGAAGTTTGCAGAGCTGGAGAAGCGAAGCCGATGGCAACCTTGTATTTTATGTTTTCGATATTTTATGGTATGACGGAAGAAATCTGATGAAGCTGACATTAGATAAAAGGCGTGAAATTTTGGAATCCGTCTTGCCTCAAACTGATACAATCAGGCTGAGTTCAAAATTTGAAACCAATGGTATTGATTTTTTTAAAGTGGCTGATGAAATGTCGCTGGAGGGAATTATGGCCAAGCGCAAGGATAGTTTGTATTTTCCCGGAACGAGATCGAAAGATTGGCTGAAAATAAAAACCGAAGGCCGCCAGGAAGTGGTGATTGGAGGCTTTACAAAAAATGAAGGTTCCACCAAAAAGTTCAGTTCGCTTTTAGTAGGTTTTTACCAGGATAAAAAATTGTTCTTCTCCGGAAAGATCGGAACAGGATTCAATACAAAAGTTCAAAACGAATTGATAAAAAAATTTGAACCGTTGATCGTTCGCAATTGTCCTTTTGTAAATGAACCAGACGTAAACCAACCGTCACGGTTCAGGCCGAATCCTCCGAAAGCTGATGTAGTTTGGCTAAAGCCGGACCTCGTTTGTGAAGCGAGCTACCGCGATATTTCGAAAGACGGAACCATGCGGCATGCTTCCTTCCAGGGACTGCGGAACGATAAAAAACCCACAGACGTTGTTTTGGAAAAGGAAACAGAAACGAAAAAAGTAGTAAGTAAAAAATCCACAATAGCCAATGGCGAAATCATCAAACCAGCTTCTGCAAGCACGAGAAAAACTTTATTAAATCCAACGGAAAAAACACAGGTAAGAAAAATAAATGGCAAGGATTTAAAGTTTACGAATTTATCTAAAATATACTGGCCGGCTGAAAAAATTACAAAGAAGGATCTGATCAATTATTATTACCAGGCAGCGCCGTTTATTCTTCCTTATTTAAAAAACCGGCCTCAATCTTTAAACCGGTTTCCGAATGGAATAAAAGGAAAAAGTTTTTATCAAAAGAATGTAACTGGAAAAGTACCGGAATGGATTGAAACATTTCCTTATCACAGCAAGGTGGACGGCGATAAAAATTTTTTGGTAGTGAGCAATGAAGCCAGTTTGATGTATATCGTAAATCTCGGTTGCATCGAAATCAATCCATGGAGCAGCACAGAAGAAAAACCTGATAATCCTGATTGGTGTATTATCGATCTTGATCCTGCCGAAAACACATTTGAGCAGGTAATTGTGGCGGCGCAGGTTACCAAAAATGTACTGGATACGGTTGGCATTAATAGTTATTGTAAAACTTCAGGATCAACAGGTCTGCATGTTTATTTTCCTTTGGGGGCAAAATATACTTATGAAGAATCGAAAGAATTTGCGAGAAAAATTGCCACTCTTGTTCAACGAGAACTGCCTGAATTCACGAGCATTGAAAGGATCGTCAACAATCGCAAAGGGAAAATGTATGTTGACTTTTTGCAAAACCGGCCGCAGGCAACTTTAGCTGCACCTTATTCTGTAAGGCCAAAGCCTTGCGCAACTGTTTCTATGCCGTTGCATTGGGAAGAAGTGAAAAAGGGATTGAAAATGACCGATTTTACTTTAAAAAATTCCATTCAAAGAATGCGTGCAGAGGGCGATATTTTCAAACCGGTTTTGGGAAAGGGAATTAATATGGCTGCTGCTTTAAAAAAGCTGGAAAGTATTCTGTAACGTTTATGGTTAAACGCTTTACCATAAATACAAAACTGCTTTTAATCTTGCTTTACCGCAGAAAATAGTTGTCAATTACTTTTGAAAGCTCTCCTGGTTTTTGTGTTCCAATCAGCAATTTTTTACCATTGGCAAATTCCAGTTGCAGTCCGTCGTTGCCTGATATGTTATAAGCAGTTCCTTTGCCAAAAAGGCCAAGCCGAAAGCCCCAGCCTCCATATTCTGCAACAGGACTGTATTTTCTCACATAGCATTTCAATAAACTATTCCATGGTAAAAACCGATAAGAAACCTGCAGAGGGAAAAGTCTTACGTAGATTCCTTCAATTTTTATTTGAGTGTTAAGACGAAAACTGAGAACGAAAAACGTTATCAGTAAACTAAGGCCTGCACCAATTAGCAATTGGCTGTTGCTGGCAGGTTTGTTACCAATCGCATTTCCATTTACTACTTGCACAAATACTGCGTATAACATTAGTGCATTTATTCCGATCAACAAGATCCAAACCCACCATTGTTTGATTCTTTGTGTTTCAGAAAATAAAATTCGATTTTCCATCTTGGTAATTTTTTCACTTTGAAATTAAAAAAAATCCCGTTGCTTTTCAAACAACGGGATTTAACATTATTGAGAATGTTATTAAGCTTTGTCCTCTTCTTTTGTTCCTTCGTCTTCTTTAGAACCTTCAGCAGCTTTTTCAGCCTTCGCTTCAATGTGTTGAGGTTCGTTAGCCGGTGGAGGAGCCGTTTGGACTAAAGTTGCTTCAGCTTTCTTTTCTGCATCCGGTTTCTCTTCGTCAGCTTTCTTCTTTTTTGCAGGAGCTTTCTTCGCAACCGGCTCTTCTGCAGGTGCTTCATCTACTTTTGCTTTCGGTTCTTCTGACGGAGCCTCATCCATTTTCTTTTTCAGATCAGCCAAAACTCCAAGATCACCCAAGGTAGTTTTTTCAACCTTGCTTTGAATGTTCTTTACTGCTTTCTTAGTGCTTTCTGCTTCAACTCTTTTTTCGTGAAGTTGCGCATTTTTTTCATCAGCTTTCTCTTTTTCCCAGATGCGTGTATGGCTTAAAATAATCTTCTTGTCGTTACGGTCGAATTCAATAACCATGAACGGAGCTACTTCATCCAAACCGATCACTTTGTCATCTTCACGACGAAGATGGCGGGCAGGAGCAAATCCTTCCAATCCGTAAGGAAGCTGAACA
>Ga0157371_10001817_pt1 | contig 21534 bp, 23 predicted proteins | sample C45metaG_FD_113462 | JGI IMG/M metagenome (GOLD analysis project Ga0157371, IMG submission 113462) | Corn rhizosphere microbial communities from Kellogg Biological Station, Michigan, USA - C4-5 metaG | ecosystem: Host-associated > Plants > Roots > Rhizosphere > Soil | place: USA: Michigan...
ACCTGTCCTAGTCCTGAAAGTCGTTTTTGCCACAAATTTGCCACACTTGAACGTGGCGGGAATGGTCGAAATGGCAACAATCAGGAATCGCGGCGAGTATCAGTGGGAAGCGCAAATCCGTCGCAAGGGCTATCCAGCCCAAAGAAAAACCTTCGAAACCAAAGCCGATGCCCAAGCCTGGGCGCGCATGATCGAAAGCGAAATCGACCGAGGCATTTTTGTCTCTCGTGTCGAGGCTGAACGCACCGCCTTTCATCAACTCATTGATCGCTATATCTCCGAGATCGCTCCGAAGCATAAAGGTGCGTATTCGGAAATCAAACGCCTGGAAGCGCTCAAGCGTCATCCGCTGGCTACGCGCATCGTTGCCACCCTCACCTCCTCCGACTTTGCCCGGTACCGTGACGAGCGCCTGAAAATCCGCAAAGGCAATACGGTTAAGCGTGAGCTGGCTTTGTTTCAATGCGTAATTGAAGTCGCTCGCCGCGAATGGGGAATTCATCTCGCTGAGAACCCGGTGCGGATGGTCAGCCGCCCAAGCTATAACGACGAACGCTCGCGACGCCTGGACCCGATTGAAGAGCAGTACATCCTCAGCGCTTTGGAACTTCGGGAGCGCCGTGCAGATGGCACCTATGCAGATGCGTCGCACAATCCTTGGATACGGCCCATCGTTCAATTGGCGATTGAAACCGCTATGCGCCGTGGCGAGATTTTCGAGCTGCGCTGGAGGCATGTAAACCTGGACCGTAGAACCGCGCACCTTCCTGCCACAAAAAACGGCCTGCCCAGGACTGTCCCTCTTTCACCGAAGGCCATTCAGTTGCTGAAGGATTTGCCGCGCTCACTATGCGGCCGAGTTTTTCCTACCACTGCGGATGCCCTCAAGAAAGCCTTTATGCGAGGCCTGGAGCGAGCCCGGCTGAAATACTTGGGTGATTGCGAGCAAGAGCGGGTCGCGCCCCAGGAAGACTTTCTGCTCAATCTGCGCTTTCACGATCTGCGGCACGAGGCTACCTGTCGACTCGCGACCAAGTTGCCGAATTTGATTGAGCTTGCCAGCGTGACGGGACATCGTGAGGTGAACATGTTAAAGCGTTACTACAACATCACTGCCGAAGAGCTCGCGGCGAAGCTTGTCTGATGATCAGGCGATAATTTCATGTCCTAGGGAGCACGCCAGCTCTTTCAGCTCTGAATGCGTTTGAGCGCGGTTCTATGCGATCTCCTCGCGCTCTCGCTGCTTGAGCGAATAGACCTCGTTGAAACTCCCGACAAATCTACAACTCCGATCAGGCCTTAAGTCCAGCACCAGTCCATGCTTTTTCACATCAGTCCAATCGGAATTCAGCGGACCAAAGATGTAAAAAAGCCCAGCGCGGGACTGGGCTTTTTGGTCACGATGTCATTCGCTTGTTCACGTATCCAGACATTGCACTGGAGAAGAGAACACCTGTAAGCAAGGTGCGTATGCTGTCTAGACTGCTATCCGATAGCCAGCGCGCGGGCTCAGGCATAATCAGATGCCAAACATAGACAAACATTCCTATAAGGGTAAATACCGCTACAGTCCAAAGGAGTCCTACAACGACGTTGTTAGCGTGTTCTTGAAACCGCTGATGGCGACCATGCTCTTTTTTCTTGCCGTCACTATCAAGGTTCTCATTGGACTTGAGTGCGGCAGCTTCGTTTTTAGCGAGCCGGTCCAACGGAGTGGCTACATCTGGTTCAAAGACGCCTTTTGCCGCATGCGCCTCATCTTTACCCAAATCGTGTGCAGCCCCATCACCGTCCGGATCAAAACTCCCTTTTTTCACTGCGACTCCTAAAGCGACGAGTGGCTTGGCTGCGACAAAATCTGATCGTAAAAATCTTCAATAAGATCATTTGAAATTGTCGAGTTTTTTCCATAGCGGTCCCAGGTTATGGACCAAGGAGTGCCAGGTTTATGGGTCGCGGCGGAAAGCCGCACGCCATTCACGCCACCATATTTTTCTGCAACCTGCTCCATGGCATCCTTTTCCGCTTGGGAAAATCTACCAGTCCAGCGTTTAGCTCCTGAAACTCTCGAAACAGGTGAAGAACGATAATCACGTACCGCCTCATAAACGCTTCGAATGACCGGTCCATACTGCCATGCCTCAACGGGCTCGCTCAGAAGCGGTTCACCGTTCTCGGCTAGCATGTACCCATGCGCGACATACACGAGCTTGATGAGCTGCATTGGGGTCAGCGCGTCATCGTGGATCTCGCGGGTCCTATCGAGAATGTACTGAGCTACTGCTAGAGATTTGCTCATGTTTCGCCCCCCTGTACAAAAGTCCAGCATCAAAAATGAGGCGCGAGTCTGCCGAAGTCAAGGGGAAGTGTCAAAGTTTTCTTGACAGAATATTTGCGTGACGTTAGAGGAGCGTCGCAAGCGTTAAGAGTTCTTGGCGACCGGGGGTTTTTTGCCTGTTTCAGCCACGGCCGAGGCCATTTTCCACCAAGAGTGAGCGGCTACCGCACAGTGTACTTACGTGTTCGAGGCACCGCTGCCAGGTAATACAATCGCCTGCTGAAGCCCCCCGTCAAAATGTCATCTGTTAAAAAGCTGTCCTAGTGATTGAGCGTCTGATTGGCAAAAGCTGACGTCACCAGATCAATCGAGCGAAAACGCGATGACAACAGATTATGAAACTATTCAAAAAATACAGAAGCTTGGCGACGACGTTCTAATTGGCGTGGTCGAAGTTGCAGCGCTGACAGGCTTCAGCGTGCTTACGGTCCGTCAGCGCAAGTTGCCGGGGCTTGAGCCTATACCGGGACTGTCAAGATTGAGATGGAGACTGGGTGATCTGAGAACTTGGATGCGCACCGGCAATACCGAGAATCAAGATTCAACCACCGTCATCGCACCTTTGTCACATCCGAAACGCACAGGGAGGCCCACCAAGAAAGCACAGGTGGAGGCGCGACAATGACCTGTCCTTACTCGACTCATCTCCTTTGCACTAGGAGCTGTGAGCATGGGTAGACAACGAACCATTAGGGACCAGAGTTTTTGGCGCTCCCCACGTCTACTGAATTGCACTACTGAAGACAAAGTTGCTTTGCTGCACCTGCTAACCGCTCCTGACAGCAACATTACCGGCGTCTACCCCCTTGTTCCACGCATTGCCGGAGCAGAGATTGGATGGACTGTAGATCAGTGGTTACAGGTCATTCATCGCCTCCAGGATGAAGACCTCGCCAGGTATGACGACGTGAGACTCGTCGTTTGGGTTCGTATCTGGTGGGATCACCACTCTGCTACACAAGTGACGGGGCCAAAACTACGAGCCAGAGCATTGGAAGAAATCCGCCGTATTCCAAGCGAGTGGTTGGACGACTTCCTGAGTGATTTCAAAGAAAGACTGAGCGACGATCAACAGGATTGGATCGTTGAGTCCCTCCGCCCACGCTCAAATCGATACGAAGAAGAGGACTCGATATCACACGGATGCCGTATCGATACCGTATCAGACAAGGTTGTACCTAACACTAAACCTCAACCCAAACTCTCAACCAAAACACCAACGTCTTTGCTCACCTCTAACGAATTGGATATGTCAGGAATCCCTCCTGAACATAGGACAGATGTCCACAGAGCGCTTGTGAAGGCGAAGGTGAGCGGAAAACTTAGACATAGGGCGCAACTCGTAGTCAACGCGATGGCAGAAAATTACCGATCTGCGTCAGGTAAACCGCATAACGCAATGGCCTTAACCTTGTACCTAGCCGAGAATCTGAATGGCGGTATAACTTAGACAGGTGTCAGCAAAGACCCCTGCGCAGGAACAGCTCGAAATGGATCAGCTCTACGGTGGTCACGAAGTGAACTAGGGTTGTCTGAAGCCAACTCAAACGGGGAGGATGAATGCTATGGCTAGTCGGAATCGTGCCCCCGTTGAGCGAATAATCCTCCAAGCCCGGATATGGGGGTGGGATATGTCCTGGTCGTTCAGCATGGCCACGCCGACCGATACCAGACCAATCGGTCACCATTATTCAGAGCATAATGCGATCAAGCTTTACGGCTCCGTCCGATACCCTGAAGCATTCAAATACCCAACCCTAGAATGCTACCTATACGTTGACCCGTTACTCCTAAGCGACAAGTCGGTTCCTCACTGCATCGGCTCCATGCAGGCGACTGGCAAAAAACTCATCGTATATGTCGCCGTTCATAATGACCGCTTCAACAGCTTAGTCATCGCTGCAAGTCGACTCGTTGCCCTGGAGATTAATGCGGAGCCCCTGAGATACCGCAAGGCGAAGTTGATGGGTATCCACCTAAGCACCGAGCTGGAGTCTGATTGGTAATGGTTTTTTTGATCATCGGGGCGCTAATGTCCATTGCTCGTTTACTAGCCCTGGCTCTGGTGCCGAGAAACGTATGACGAGGCCAGAAATCCTCATTCCTCGTCGAAGTAATCGCTATCCAGTTTCGGCAGCTTGAGAAGCCGGGACGTTACCCCAACCTCATGGTCCATCATCAGGTTGACCAGTCGGATGCCATCCACCAGCACCATGCCTTCCACTGAGCGGGCAAAGTCGATGCCTTGGGCAGTGAAACCCGACGTAGTGATAAATACCCCTCGCTTGGCCTTTTGCCCAGCAAGTGCTCCATAGAATGCTTGGAGCTCAGGGCGACCAACAGTGCCTTGCCAGCGCTTTGCTTGGACATAGACTTTTTCTAGCCCGAGCTTATCAAGCGAAATTACCCCGTCAATTCCACCATCTCCGCTACCACCAACGCGCTGCAAATCGTTTCGACTAGCCCCGTAGCCAAGGCTGTGCAACACGTCGAGCACAATGACTTCGAAGCGGTTGGGGCTGACTTGTAACAGGTTATCCAGCAGATCTGCAGCTGTTGCATCGCGTAGTTCACGCAGAGCCTGCTCCAACCGATCGTCTGGGCTCACCGTTGCTGATATCGGTGTGTCTGAACCCTGCTCACGCCCATCTAGCGGGACGGCATCGGTGGCGCTCCTAAGCTTCACGTCCATGAAGCCGATGGCGAGTTGTTCAACCTGACTCGTAGTGAGCGGTGAGGGATGCTGTGTGGAATAAGCAGTGCCAGCTTCGGTTAGCTTCCAGTAGCCTCGTCTGGCGCTGGAGGATAATCCTGCGCGTTTGAGACGGTCGTGAGCCCATCCAGCGCGATTCTTATAGGTCGCTTGCCCACTCGCAATCAGCTCTTGAAGCTGTGGTTCGGACAAATTCAAAGCCCGGGCCGCAGCTTCATGCGCGTTGCGTGCTGTCGCACCTTCCGGATTAGCCGCCAGGTAACGCAAGATCGGCTCAATGAATTTGTCGTATGTAGGAACGGACATCAGGATTCCTTTCGCAAGGTTGCCAGCGTGGGCAAATGTAGTAAGCCGCATGTTATTCGGAGCAATCGGTTACCTCGAGGCCAAATGAGCTTGCCAGCTCTCGTGCTTCTGAATCTACCCGTAAGCGGCTGACCACTGCTTGCGCCCGCTCCTTCTCTTTGGCCAGATACTCCTCGATAAAACACTTAACAATCTGCCCCTGACTCAAGCTTGGCGCCGATATCTGACGCTTGAGCCTGTTCAGAATTTTGCGCGCGCTGAGTTGGGCCGCCTCCCGCAGATATGCCCCCAACACAAGATCGCGAAAAACCCATTCAGAGATCCATCCCTTAGCGAATGCCCAGAACAACAACCGATGGTAGGTATCCCAAGCCATGCGCGAATGGCCACTCAGATAACGGCGCAGGATTCGACCGTCGGCGTCCCTAAAACCATAAATCCCGAGCTCAGTAAGCAATCGCTCCAGCTTGACCTTGGACATGCCCGACTTCAGAGCAATACCAGAGAACAGGTACTCGACCATATCCACAGGCACGCGGACAACGAAATTTTTCCTACCGGTGTCCTCATGACGCTTGATCTCACGAAAGACAAACTGGAAAGCTTCTGTTGGATCGATGTCCGGATGAGATAGCTGCATCTAATTATTCTTTGGCTAATGGGCGCAGCTGTCAAAGGAATACCCAACAAGTTAGCCAATACAAGTATCGGCACTGGAGACGCGAAGCCCGCGAAATTTGGAAGCTCACCAAAATGCTATGTCGCACGTTTGACACTTTGAGTGCCGCTCAAATGAGCCCGGCAAATCATTCGAGCACCGCGTCCGAGGTGAAATGATGCGCATCACACCACAACGATTCCGGTGCAGAAAAAATAGTGGAATTAACCCAAAAGACAACTGCTGCCTACTACCGCCCATGCAGAGCCTGGGCAATAGCAGGCAGCCTGATCATTAACTGATTATGACCTCGCACTACTTTATGAGACGTGCGATCTCCACAATGAAAGCGACGACCCGCATGCCGTCTTTGTCGCGACAATCGTTCGTGTGGAGCTATTTGCCCCTCGCGAACGCTGGCGGGGCAATGCGCTGTCGGCGTTGGCTAGGGTCTGCAGAGTCAAGCAGAACGTCCTTGATGCGCTGAGCAGAAATCTCGAGTTCTTCAGGGGAGGCGTTCCGGATAGCACGAATCAACCGCTCACGATTGGAACGCTTCAGACGCATAATCTCGACGAAGCTACTTTCGTCGTCACTGGATTGTTCCATAACAACCTCCAAGGCATCTTGAGAGCATCACCGGAGCACAACTCGGCAGTGTCAAATAGCTCTCTAAGATTTGTCACTTTAGCCTTTGTGCTCCCGCATCACCACAACTGTCCCAAAATCGTCTCACGCTTATCAACGTCAAGCGTGCACGCATGCTGCTTATCCACTCCCTCTGTATCAGAAAGTCACTCAAGGCTAGGGGTAATTCGGAAAATCCTAGCTGTCGCTCTACCGTCTTTCTCGTCATCCAATCGTCGTATCCTCAGCCGCTGATGGATGATGCATTTTTTGCTTATGTAATCGTTTTGAATTCGCCTTTTTTTCGTACCTGTGGCGCCACCTCAATGCCACGCCTCTTTAATCCCTGCTGTAACCGACTAATGCAAAACTCATCTAAATTATGAAAGGAAAGACTAGGACAAGGTAGGGTTTGTGATACCGCCAGTCCCTGGCGACTCACAACCGGCGCGCACCAGTCGTTACACTCCCTTTGCTTGCCTACCGTCCGGGCAAGCCCCGAGACCCCAACACCTGGAAAAGGAAAGCTCATGAGCCTTAGCGAACAACGCCGACGCACAGGATGGCTGCCGGCAATTCGTTGTTTCGAGGAAGAAGAAGCTCTGGTACGCGAGAAAGCCCACGACAGCGGAATGAGTGTTGGTCAGTTCGTGCTGGCCGCCGCATTGAAACGACAGACCAGAAGCAAAATTGACTCCCACGTAATCAATGAGCTGCGGCGCCTAGGTGGCCTTCAGAAGCATCTTTTCACAGAGGGCAACGGCGCGCTTTCCAAGGAGTACGCAAATGTCTTGGTTGAGATAACCGAGGCCATTAAGCGTATCGGCTGTTGAGGCAAACCCGTTAGCGCCTTGGGGACTCACAGCTCTGTGCTTATCCCATGCAATGCCAGCACTTCATGCTCTGCGAGACCATTACTGCGCTGTTCCAACCCTCCCGTGGAGCTCAGCACTCGATGTTCGATTTCCTGTTGCTCCAACAACCGTCCCAACAAGATGACCTCTCCGTCCGCCTCCAGCCTACGAAGATGCTCAGGGCAGCTGAGCGCCCAACGATCAAGTATTTGCCAGGCACGGGCGTGATAAGACGGAGAGCGGAGAACAGATTGAATGGAGGAGCTTGTCAGCACGTTGGCGGCAATTGAAAGCGGCGTGCGATCACTTAGCATGTGTATCTCCCAGTTTACGGAGGCGTGTGATCATTCTTGTATTCTGCGCGATGGAGGAGGACCGGAAGCCGCCCTGTAGCTTCAGCTCTACAATGTGCTGATGGCAGAATCCAATCGCAGCAAGGGCAGCGATATCGTTAAGGGCAAGTGCGCGATTAACCAAGCGCATCATTGCATTGGCCTGCTCCAGTCGAGTGATATCTGTCATTTCGGTACTATTTCTGATTGGTTTGCTCATGGAACCTTCCAATAAATGATGGACGACGATCAGTAACCTAGCCCCACGCTGCATTTACCTGCCAAGTAAAGTACTGAGCCGAGCCTCAGTGCTGAGCACCTCTGTTGGCCTAAGTACGATGCTAAAAACCGGAACATTAAGATTGCTGCTCAAAACCTCCAACCGATGATTCCGCTTGCCGGCCGGTACGATCCGCCAGGAATTCACTTCATCGAACCGGAAGAAGTGCTCTGCGCCGTTAACCGGATAGATCAACAGCCTCCGCGCTGAAGCATCAATCCCCAAGTAGGCATCGTTCATCTTCGCGAATACTTCGAGGTGTGGATGAAAACCTCCAGCCAGGAACCCAGCGACCTGCCGCTTGAGCTTCTCCGCATAACGTTGGTCCACACACCAGAACAACCATGCCCCTCCGACGAAGTAAATGGCTAGTGCCCAGAATAGCCACCGAATAGCGGGGTCAGCGCCACCGGAGAGCCCCAAGAAGAACGACAGGCTGAAACCGCACAGAACCACCACAACTAGCAGCAACGCGCCAACAGGCAAACACCCGATGGCCCATAGCACTCGAAAAAACTCCCAAAACAGTCTCATCACCTTCCCCCCGAATCATCATTTCAGCACAAAATAACTGAAAATCAGATATCCCAAAAGCAGATATAGCTTTGCAAGCCGCACCTCCTCGGATACGGCCATGACCAAAGCTATTTATCGACGCGAACATGAGATTTTTCTTCAAATGCTGAAGCGCATTCGTGTCGAATCAGGGATGACTCAAGCTCAGTGCTCTGCTGCTCTGAAAAGACCCCAGTCATTCATGAGTGATGTGGAAAGGGGGGTAAGGAGGCTCGATACCGTTCAGCTTCGTGACTTATGCCTTGTCCTAGGTACGGATCTCACAAGTTTTTCCAAGGCTTACGAACAAGCCCTCAAAGAAGAGTAACGTCTCCATCCCACTCGCATACCGTTAAGCAAAACAAAGGCTAATCTCGGCAAAAATCGGCCATTCACACACCTACGATATTCGCGATGATTCACTCCCATTCGGACGAATACGGCAAAGGAGCGCCATTGATCGACGATCATTATCAGGCACTGATACAATTGGCGATTAACTCGTTATTAGGAACTATGGGCCATGGAGAGCTGCATCGTCGGTATAAGACACCCCGAGGGTTCGCTATCAAAGCTAAAAGAGAGACCTAACATCTGGTTCCCTTCTCTAGCCTCCTTGGCTGCCGTTCTGTCGGACGACAACCGGCGTTTGTTGCGACTGATCCATGAAAAGCAACCCAAATCCCTTACGGAGTTAGCTGAACTCAGCGGTCGAAAGGTTCCGAATCTGTCGCGCACCCTCCGTTTAATGGCAGATTACGGTTTGGTTTCGTTGCAACGCAATGTCCGGGATGTCCAGCCAACAGTGCTGGCGACCGAATTTTTGGTTGTGCTGAATTGATGACCACGGACGATGTGCGCTTACCGGTGAGTCCGGATGGGCAAATACTCCATGAGAAATCGCTGCACCCAGTGCGGGACAAAACGGCCGAGTGGGGAGAGTTGGTTCATAGTTTCGAGGCACTCGGTAACCTGCGCAAAAAGACTGAACCAGATTCAGGCGAAAGTATTACAGGCCAAAAGTCCTTTTATCTCCCAGGAGGATGGTAGGCATGTCGAAATCCGAAGCACAAACACGTGCCGATATGATCGACCAGCAGCTCGCCCAGTCAGGATGGAATGTCAAAGACGTCACGCAGGTCGTCGAAGAGTTCGATATTTTGACCGCTTTGCCCGAAGGGCTGGACCAACCGCATATTCCTTACCATAGCCATCAGTTCAGTGATTACGTCCTGCTGGGTAAAGACCGCAAGCCCTTGGCGGTAATCGAGGCCAAAAAATCCAGCCTGGACGCTGCCATAGGCCGTGAACAAGCCAAGCAATATTGCTACAACATCCAGAAACAGTTGGGAGGTGAGCTGCCGTTCTGCTTCTACACCAATGGCCATTCGATCTACTTCTGGGATCTCGAGAACGCCCCGCCGCGCAAGGTCATCGGCTTCCCTACCCGGGACGATCTTGAGCGTTTCTCTTATATTCGCCGCAACCGCAAACCGCTGACGCAAGAGCTTATTAATACTTCGATTGCCGGCCGTGGTTATCAGATACGTGCTATTCGTTCGGTGCTCGAAGGTATCGAACAGAAAAAGCGTGACTTCCTGCTAGTGATGGCCACCGGCACAGGTAAAACCCGAACCTGCATTGCCATGATCGATACGCTTATGCGTGCTGGCCATACCGAGAAGGTATTATTCCTCGTCGACCGTATTGCCCTACGCGAGCAAGCACTGTCGGCGTTCAAAGAGCACATGCCCAACGAGCCGCGCTGGCCCAACATAGGCGAAACGCTCATTGCCAAAGACCGACGCGTGTACGTTGCTACCTACCCGACGATGTTGAACATCATTCGAGACGATGCACAGCACCTGTCACCGCACTTCTTTGATTTCATCGTCGTCGATGAAAGCCACCGCTCTATCTACAACACCTTCGGCGAAGTGCTCAATTACTTCAAAACCATCACCTTGGGATTAACAGCCACACCGACAGATATCATCGATCACAACACCTTTCAGCTTTTCCATTGCGAAGACGGCCTACCGACCTTTGCCTATACCTTCGAGGAGGCCGTCAACAACGTCCCGCCTTACCTCTGTAATTTCCAGGTCATGAAGATACAGACCAAGTTTCAAATGGAAGGTATCAGCAAGCGCACCATTTCGCTTGAAGACCAGAAAAAGCTGATCCTGCAAGGCAAAGAGGTTGAAGAAATCAACTTTGAAGGCTCGCAGCTCGAAAAGCAGGTGGTCAACAAGGGCACTAACACCCTGATCGTTCGTGAGTTTATGGAAGAGTCCATCAAGGACGCCAACGGCGTGCTACCTGGGAAGACTATCTTTTTCTGCGCCACCAAGGCTCACGCCCGGCGGATCGAAGAAATTTTCGACAGGCTTTATCCTCAGTACCACGGCGAACTGGCGAAGGTGCTTGTTTCGGAAGACTCGCGCGTTTATGGCAAAGGTGGTTTGCTCGACCAATTCACCAACAACGACATGCCTCGAATCGCCATCAGTGTGGACATGCTCGACACTGGCATTGATGTTCGCGAGATCGTCAATCTAGTCTTCGCCAAGCCGGTGTATTCCTATACCAAGTTCTGGCAAATGGTGGGGCGAGGTACGCGCTTGCTGGAAACCAGCAAACCCAAGCCCTGGTGCCCCGAGAAAGACGTGTTCCTGATTCTCGATTGCTGGGACAACTTTGAATACTTCAAGATTAACCCCAAGGGCAAAGAACTCAAGCCACAGTTATCGCTCCCCGTGCGGCTGGTTGGCCTACGGCTCGACAAAATCGAGAAAGCATATGATAGCGACCATGCTGATACAGCCGCACGCGAAATAGCCAAGCTCCGCCTACAGATTGCTGCGCTGCCGCAAGCTTCCGTTGTTATCAAAGAAGCAGCCGCTACACTGGCGCGGCTGCAAGAGGAAAATTTCTGGATCAACCTCAACCACGACCGGATAGAGTTCCTGCGCACCGAAGTCAAACCGCTGTTCCGTACCGTCTCCGAGGCCGACTTTAAGGCCATGCGCTTCGAGCGCGACATATTGGAATTCTCGTTGTCGGTGCTCAACGAAGAAAAGGCCCAAGCCGAAACGATCAAAACAGGCATTGTTGAACAGATCAGCGAACTGCCAATGTCGGTTAGCTTTGTTAAAAAAGAAGAAATACTGATCCGCGCCTCGCAAACCAGCCACTATTGGGCCAAAGCCGACGAAGACGCCTTCGATGAAATGGTGGACAAGCTCGGCCCACTGATGAAATTCCGCGAGCAAACCAGTGGCCAAGAACAAACGCATCTTGATCTGGCCGACGAATTGTACAAGAAGGAATGGGTGGAGTTCGGCCCGCAGCACGAAGCTGCGAGTATCACTCGCTATCGTGAGATGGTCGAGGCTTTGATTACCGAGCTGACTGAGCACAACCCCGTGCTACAAAAAATCAAAAGCGGTGAGATGGTCCGTGCCGATGAGACCAACGAACTCGCCGAGCTATTGCATGAAGAGCATCCGCATATCACTGAAGACCTACTGCGTCAGGTTTACAAAAACCGCAAGGCCCGCCTCATCCAGTTCATTCGGCACATTCTAGGCATTGAAGTGCTTAAAAGTTTCCCAGATGAAGTTAGCGCCGCTTTTGATCAATTCATTCGCGCCCACACCACTCTTAGCAGCCGCCAACTGGATTTCCTCAATTTATTGAAGAACTTCATTGTCGAGCGTGAAAAGGTGGAGAAAAGAGATCTGATCAGCGCGCCTTTCACGGTCATTCATCCGCAAGGTATCCGTGGCGTGTTTAGCCCCGCCGAAATCAACGAAATCCTGCGGCTGACCGAACGGTTGGCCGCCTAAAGCACAGGCAACCCCATGCTGCAAAACAATCCCGAACTTAAAGGCAAGATCGACCAGCTCTGGAATAAATTCTGGAGCGGCGGTATCAGCAACCCGCTCACCGCCATTGAGCAGATCACTTACCTGCTGTTCATGAAGCGGCTGGATGAACTAGACCTGAAAAAACAGGCCGATGCAGAATGGACAGGTGAGCACTATGCCTCCAAATTTGAAGGCAGTTGGATTCCACCTGAAGAGCGTAACTGGCCAGTCGCTGAACAGCGCCCCATCGACAAACACTCACTACGCTGGAGCGAATTCAAACGTAAGCCAGCCGAAGAGATGCTGCCACACGTGCAGGGCAAGGTATTCCCATTTCTGAAGGATTTGAATGGTGCCGAGTCCAATTTCACGCACCACATGAAGAACGCTGTATTCATCATCCCCAAACCAGCCCTACTGGTAGAAGCGGTAAAAACTATCGACGAAATCTTCGAGATCATGGAGAAGGACTCACGGGAGAAGGGCCAGGCTTTCCAGGATATTCAGGGCGATGTCTATGAGATGCTGCTCTCAGAAATTGCTACCGCTGGCAAGAACGGTCAGTTCCGTACTCCACGCCACATCATCAAGCTCATGGCAGAGCTAGTGCAGCCGCAGCTAGGCCACAAAGTTGTCGACCCTGCCTGTGGCTCTGGCGGCTTTCTGCTCGGTGCTTACCAACACATTGTTACCCAGCTCGCCATCAAAGAGGCGACAACAGACCTTACACCCGATGAAGACGGCTTCGTCCGCACCTCAGTAGCCTCCGCTCTCACCGAAAAGGCCCAGGCAATTCTGCAAGAGTCGCTCTGGGGCTACGATATCGACAGCACAATGGTGCGACTTGGGCTAATGAACTTGATGATGCATGGCATTGACGAGCCGCACGTTGACTACAAGGATACGCTTTCAAAGAGTTACAACCAGGAAGCCGAATACGACATCGTACTGGCCAACCCGCCCTTCACCGGTAGCATCGACAAGGGCGATATCAACGAAAATCTGCAACTGGCCACTACCAAGACAGAGTTGTTGTTTGTCGAAAACATTTATCGCCTGCTCAAGAAAGGCGGTACCGCCTGCGTGATTGTACCGCAGGGTGTGGTTTTTAGTTCTGGGGGAGCCTTCAAAACACTGCGCCAGATGCTGGTCGAGCGTTGCGACCTAAAGGCCGTGATCAGCCTGCCCAGCGGTGTTTTCAAACCCTACGCCGGAGTAAGTACCGCAATTCTGTTGTTCACCAAAGTGTGGGGGCCGAAAGACAAGGTAACCCAGCCGGCTACCGAGCATGTCTGGTTTTACGAGATGACCGCCGATGGCTACAGCTTGGACGACAAACGAAGCAAGCAGGAAGGCTTTGGCGACTTGCAAGATATTATTGCCAAGTACCGTGCCCGCGACGCTGCAACTGACAACGACCGCACTGCGAAGTGCTTCATGGTGCCGCGGACCGAGATAGCTGACGAAAAAAACACCTACGATCTCTCGCTGTCCCGCTATAAAACGGATGTATTTGAGGAGTTGCACTACGACGCACCGAGCGCAATTCTAGATCGGCTGATTCTGACTGAAGTAGGCGATGTTAATCAGGCGGAACTATCCAAGGTGCAAAGTGGCATTGTGCGTGAGTTGTTGGAACTGAAGGGGATGGTTGGATGAGCTCCTTCAAAATACTTCGGGACATCATCACCTTCAAAGGCGGCGGCACACCATCCAAAGCAATAGACGAATACTGGCACGGTGACATACCCTGGGCAACTGTAAAGGACTTTACTTCTACATCGCTAAAATCCACACAGGACGCTATTACGGAGGCAGGCCTAAAAAATAGTTCTGCGAACCTGATTGCCCGTGGACACGTGATTATTCCCACTCGAATGGCTCTCGGCAAAGCTGCTATCAATGAAATTGATCTCGCCATCAATCAAGATTTACGAGCTCTAATTCCTAAGATACCTCTGAACGCTAACTATTTGTTGCATGCCATCCTATCACTAAAGCAAGTCATTGTACGCAAGGGGACAGGAGCTACTGTTAAAGGCATAACTCAGGACGAGCTATACAACCTCGAAATCTACGTTCCCCCAATCCAAGACCAAATCCGTATTGCCTCCCTGCTCGACAAAGTGGAAAATTTAGTTGACCTGCGCAAACATCACTTGCGACAGCTCGATGACCTGCTAAACAGCGTATTTATTGAGATGTTTGGTGACATAAAAGCGAAAAAATCTAGTCACCCATGGAAGGCTTTAAGGCCATATCTCAAGGCAGCTAGCGGAAAATCCAGTAAGAATGTAATTTCAGATAATGCGACGGGTATCCCAATATTTGGTGGAAATGGTATAAATGGTTGGGCAACTGAAGCGCTATATGACACTCCTACCATTATTGCGGGGCGAGTTGGACAACAATGTGGAGTTATTCATACATCAAAGGGACCGTGCTGGGTAACAGATAACGCGATTGTTCTTAGCATCACGAACAATGACGTCCTCAACATAGTTTATTTGGCCAACGCTTTTCATTATGCGCCAATAAGAGAGCGAGTGAAGCAGTTAGATCTTCCATTCATAAATCAGTCAATGCTACTGGACTACCCCCTTCCTTTACCTCCATTGGAGCTACAGAATAAATTCGCCTCCATTGTTGAAAAGGTGGAAAGTATCAAGAAAGGCTATCAACAAAGCCTTGCTGATTTAGAAGTCCTCTATAGTGCGCTAAGCCATCGAGCATTCAAGGGTGATCTGGATTTATCGCATGTGCCCTTGTCTGGTGTAGAACTCAAGGAAGAAATAGACGTGATAACAGAACCCGCGCAAGCTCGCACTGATGAAAACTTTGTCCTTAACTTACCTGAAACCGACAACTTGCTTGGTACTTTAAAGAACTCCGAGGAACGAAAGGTATTAATTGCCCAATGGCTGGAAGCCTATCGCGACCAAATTGGCGCAATTCCGTTTTCGGTGCAACGCTTTATGACGGCTGTGCAAACTCGCCTAGTGGAAATGTACCCTGACAGTGATTTCGAGCTGGGAGCGAACGACTACGAGTGCATTAAGGCCTGGGTTTTCGAAGAGATCGGTTCGGGTACATTGGTGCAGGAGTTTGATGATACCGGCAACCACGTCCAGCTCAAGGCTATGCAAGCATGAAACTATTGCGCCTGCAGATCATGGACCCGGCAGGTTTTCGCAGCCTGCCCTATGGGTTTGAGCATCACTTTCGCAGTGAATGGAGCTTGCAGGACGAACTGGCCCAGTCCAACGATTTTGCGCCCTTCGTTTGCGCGGGACCGAATGGCAGCGGCAAGTCCAATCTGCTTGAAGCGCTAGCAGAGATCTTTTTTCAACTCGAAATACTGCGTGTACGCCGGAGCTTTCTGCCGGAAGTATTACAGAGCGCCGATCAAAATCTGTTGCCCGTGGCGTTTGAGTTGGAGTATCTGATTCGAATACCGACTGAATATATTCAACCCGACGGCCCAGTCTGGGCCAAAGTGAGGGTGTGGAAAAATCCCGGCGAGTCGGTGCGCCTACAGTGGGAGAATCAGAGCGACTTCGATACGGATGCTTATGAAGCATTCAAAGGTGGCCACGCCGACATCCTTTTACCCCAATACGTGCTGGGTTATTCGTCGGGCGAGAACGAAATTCTTAGCTTGCCATTCTTCAAGCTAGGCTTCGTTCAGTTCGATGAATACTGGAACGCGCTGACTCGGCAGTTGAGCTACCCTGGGCACCCGGAAACGCGAATGGCTTACCTCGACAACAGCTTCAGTCAGGCAATCCTACTGTGCAACCTGCTCTTTCAAGACGACGCGACGCTTCAACCCTTCCGAAAAGACGTCGGCATCGACGCGCTGAAGGAGTTTCGCGTCATCCTGCGGCGCAGCATTCCAATTAATCCCACTCAGCTCGAAGCTTTTGACGAAGCTAGCGATGATCAACAACAAGAACGAGCAAACAGAATTCGTGCGGAGAAACCAAACGCGACGGATTCTGAGCGTCAGGACTTAATTCGTCATGAGATTGTCAAAAACAACGCTGCGCTGCGCATCGAAACGGATGACCATGGTTCAAATCGTTACCTCTTAAATTTGATGCAACTCCTTGAAGGTGATGAAAAGTCATCTCTGGCGGTTAGTGCGCTGAAGCGCTGCGCCACATTGCACTACTTGGATGAGACCACTGATACCCTGGTTCTCGACTACTGGGTGACTGAGGCTACCAAAGAGGCGTTTCACAAAAATTTCGATGGCTCTCCGCTAGCCCTGTTCCAGGCGTTTCAGGTTTTGTTGACACTCAATCTGTTTGCCGTGAGCGATGGACTCAAGGCTGATCTGTACCGTTCTACCAGTCACTACGCCAGTGAAACAGTGCCGACTCTGGCGTCTGACGAACGAGTTATGCGCTTCAAACATTTCTACTTCACAAAGCAAGGCGTGACCAAGCCGATGTTGCTCAAGGAATTGTCGGACGGCGAGCATCAATTGCTGCATAGCCTTGGCCTTTGCCTACTGTTCCGTAACACCAACAGTCTTTTTCTGCTGGATGAGCCAGAAACTCATTTCAACCCGGCATGGCGAGCGAGTTTTATTAGTCGTTTACGTAGCTGCTTGCAAGGACAGGCTGGAACCAACCAGGAGATGCTGATCACTACGCACTCGCCTTTCCTAATCTCGGACAGTAAGCCGGACAAAGTGCTGGTGTTCGACAAGAACGCGGAGACCGGGGCCGTTAGCATTTCCCACCCCGACTACAACACACTGGGTGCATCGATTAACAAAATTACTATGACGACCTTCGGAAAACGCGAAACCATTGGTGGTCATGCCCAAGCGTTGCTTGAAGGGTTACGGACGCGCTTTGAGCTAGGCGAAGATGTTTCGACGCTGGTTGCTGAGCTCGATCGTGAGCTGGGTGACTCGGTAGAAAAGGTGCTATTGGTCAATGCCATGCTCGGCAGCGCCCAGAAAAACTGAGGGGGGACATAGCTGATGTTATTTGCGTATACCTATGTACCACACCAGCTGGAAAAGATGCAGGAGTTCATTGACTACATTTTCTTTGAAGTATGGTGTAACGCACCCATTGGTTTAACGTTCCACCCCAATCTTTTCGTGGGCAAGCCCGAGCTTCAAGATGTAATGTCAGAATTCGGCTTCTCGGCACAAGCAGCCGAGCGCGGCAAGCTGTTTTATAAAGATGTAAAGGCGATTTACGAGAGTTTCGCATTATTGTCAGCGAACGAGATAGATCAATTAAAAGGCTTTTATCGAGGCAACAACGACCTGGAAAAAGTCTGTGCCAATGATCCAACGGCTCAATTAGCGAGATACGCCGACATCGCCGCGAGCCACCCAGTACTCAGCAAGCATTTGGCAGATTTTTTCAAAGATCTTTATTCACAGTCACTACTGGGACTTGCCGCGCTCAAGTCGAAAATTGGCAGCATCGACGAACATTACAAGGCTTTTGTGACTACCAACAAAACTGGTAAATGCCCGTATTGCGGAATCAGTAGACTTCTGAGTAGAAACAACACTAAACGTGAGGCCTATGACCATTACCTGCCCAAGGCGATTTACCCTTTCAACTCGATCAACTTCAAAAATCTGCTTCCAACTTGCCATCACTGCAACAGCAGTTACAAGGGAAGCAAGGACCCTGCGTATACACCCAAGGATGCCGCAGGAGTTGTAAATCGCCGTAAGATGTTCTATCCGTTTTCAACAGAGGACTACCGGATTGAACTTCGTATATTACTCGGGCATGGCGACATTGAAAACTTAGCTCCGGAAGATATCGACCTCAGCTTTGGCCCGCCAGAGCTTGCTGAACAGATCGATACTTGGAAAGACGTTTATGGAATCGAGGAGCGGTACCGTTCAGAGTTGTGCAGCGAGGATGCGAAGGATTGGCTTGAGCAAGTATTCACGGCAAAACGCTTACATAATGAGACAAAAGGGGTAAACGGTAGGCTACTAGAGGAATTTTTAGAGGAAGTCGCCTGCCATGCCACTAACTCCCCTTACGCCAACGCAAATTTTTTGAAGCACGGCTTTCTGGAAGCCTGCAAAGCGGTTGGCATTTTTAATGCTGCACTAAAGGAAAATATTGCCTGAACCACCGCTCAGGCAAGCGGTGCGCTGCTACTACGACAAAATCGCCACAAATTTGCCACACTCGCCCCGCTAACTGGGGCGAAAACACGCTAACCTCAGCTAACACAACCGATTGATTTTCCAGCTAATCCCCGCTAACGTGTTGATTCTAAACGTCGACTTTTAGGACTCCGAAGGCAGGGGTCGTGGGTTCGAATCCCGCCTGGTGCACCATGAATCAAACGAGAAAGCCCCGGACTGTGATGGTCCGGGGCTTTTTTGTGGGCGATGACAAGATCGCTGGAACGCCGTCACTCCGTCGTCCAGTCAAACTCGTCATATTCATCGTCGTCATCCCCCTCCTCCTCTACCTCGTCAAATACCTCGTCTTCTTCAACGAGGTCTTCTTCCGGCTGATTCAGCAGAAACTCCTTACGTGTCTCGGTTACTGCACGCCGCATTTGTTCGCCCTTCTCCGGGCAGTTGAGTAGCTGGGCGATGCGGTCGATTTTTGCTGCCACGGTGTCCTCCAGCGCATTGGCAATGGCTCGATAGTGCGCGTTTTCGCGGGGCAATGCCAAATGGCTGGGGAATCAGGGCAGTCAGCCGCCCGTAAGCGGCCGAACCTCAGCGGTGATAACGCCGCACCGCGCTGCTGTTGCGCAGCACATGGCCTTTGATCTTTTCCATCAACTCGGCGCGGGTCAGGCCGGCCGGCAAAGCGTCCGGGGCGAGGTCGAGCGCGTAGATCTGAATGATGTAGTGATGCGCGCTGTCGCCCACTGGCGGGCATGGGCCCATGTAATGGGTGTTGCCTTTGCTGTTGGTGCCGCCGACGCCTTCGAGGGCGGATTTAGCGCCGACGCCGGCCGCGATCTGGTGGGTGGTGGGTTTGATCCCATAGTGAATCCAGTGATCGACGCCCAGGCCCTTCTGGCCGTCCGGGTCATGCATGACGATGGCGTAGCTCTGGGTTCCGGCCGGGCCGGCGTTCCAGCTCAGCGCTGGCGACTGGTTCTTGCCACCGCAGCCAGGCGCGTCGCTGGCGGCGGCCGAGGTGAACAAGCGGTTATCCGACACGCCCGGGATGCTCAGGGTGAAGCGCTCCTGGGCCTGCGCCGGGAACTGCACGCAAAGGGTCACGGCGATGGCCGCCAGCCATGGGTTGAGAGAGGTCAATCGGGTCATTCCGGGAGCACCTTGTGCAGTGAGGCCGTCGTCGGCCCGCAAACTATAGCTGTACCGTTCGTGCCTTGGCAGTAGCAAATGGCTGAACCTCCCGCGGCGGCCTCAACTCACAAGAGAAATGCCTGCGAGGAAGCTGAAGATGTCCCTGCACCGTGTCGCCCGTTTCGCCGATGTCCCGCAAGACCGTGGCCTGCAAGTCGAAATCGGCGACTGCAAGATCGTCCTGCTGCGTGCCAACGGAGAGTTGCGAGCGTTTCAGGGCCTGTGTCCACACGCCGGTGCGCCACTGGCCGAGGGTGCGTTGTGTCACGGCAGATTGATCTGCCCTTGGCACAAAGCCGCGTACCGCGCCGAGGACGGTGGCCTGTGCGAGCCGCCGTCGCTGGACAGTCTCAAGCGCTTTCCGCTGGAGTTGCGCGGCGAGGAGATCTGGGTCGATGACCAGCCCCTGCCCGATCAGCACACCCCGCCGGCCGACGATCCAAGAACGTTCGTGGTGGTCGGCGCCGGCGCCGCAGGCACGGCATGCGCGGCGGCACTGCGCGAGAAGGGTTTTGGCGGGCGCATCGTTATGGTCGACGGCGAACCGGATGCCGGCTACGACCGCACGGTGTTGAGCAAATTTGTTCTGTCCGGGGAGATGTCGCCGAAAGAGGTCCCGCCCCTGCGCGATGAAGCCTTCTATCAAGCACAACGCATCGAACGCGTACAAAGCGAAGTCAGCGCACTCGACGCTCCAGGCAAAACCCTTCATTTAAGCAATGGCGGAATCCTGCGCTACGACGCCGCGGTACTCGCCACCGGTGGTGCGCCCAATCCGCTGAAGCTGCCCGGCGCTGACCTGGCCAACGTCTTCATCCTGCGTTCGAAAGCCCAGGCTGAACAGATCATCAACGCCGCTCAACCGGGCCAGCGCGCGGTGATCATCGGCGACAGTTTCATCGCCCTTGAATGCGCATCCGCGCTGCGCGAGTTCGGCCTCGACGTTACCGTGCTGGCGCGTCATGCGATCCCTTTCGCCAAGCAATTCGGCGAAGCGGTAGGCAAGGCGATTCGCGCGTTGCACGAAGAGCACGGGGTGAAGTTCATCAGCGAGCACGAGGCTACCGAGATCTTTGGCGAAGAGAAGGTCGAGGGCGTGCTGCTCGACAACGGTTTGCGCCTGGCGGCGGATTTGATCCTCGCTGGCGTCGGCGTTCACCCGGCTACCGAGGCCTTCGGCTCACTGTCCAAAGAAGATGATCAGTCTTTGCGCGTCGATGACGGCATGCGTGTCGGCGATGGTTTATGGGCCATCGGCGATATCGCCACGTTTCCGCTGAGCGGCCAGCCAACCCGGATCGAGCACTGGCGTTTGGCCCAGCAACACGCGCGCATTGCCGCCGCCAACATGCTGGGTGGCGAGGAGCATTATCTGGATGTGCCGTTCTTCTGGACATACCACTTCGGCAAGAACTACGACTATCTCGGTCACGCTGCAGAATGGGACGAGGTCGAGTTCAACGGCGAGCCGGAAAAGCCGCCGTTCATTGGTCTGTTCGCCAAGGATGGAATCGTCGTCGCGGCGGTGGCCTGCGACAAGCAACGCGCGATGGCGCTGCTGGCCGAACGGATGAAACAACCTTTGCGGATGAAGGAGGCCTGGACGCTGATCCAGGCCTGATACCGGTCCTGTAGGAGCTGACGAGTGCAACGAGGCTGCGATCTC
>Ga0157371_10001818_pt1 | contig 21508 bp, 27 predicted proteins | sample C45metaG_FD_113462 | JGI IMG/M metagenome (GOLD analysis project Ga0157371, IMG submission 113462) | Corn rhizosphere microbial communities from Kellogg Biological Station, Michigan, USA - C4-5 metaG | ecosystem: Host-associated > Plants > Roots > Rhizosphere > Soil | place: USA: Michigan...
GCCAATGTCGAGCTTCCGCTAGTGATCTCGGATCATGCCGACTGGGACGAGCTCACCCGCACCATCCGCGAGCTGGAGCCGAGCGAAGTGTGGATCACCCACGGCCGCGAGGAAGCGCTCAAGCACTGGTGCACGACGCACCAGATCAAGGCCTGCGAATTGAACCTGGTCGGCTACGAAGACGAGGGCGAGGATTAAGTTGCTCAGGCTGTGATGTTCGGCGGGCCGAGGTGCTGAAGGAAGTCCGGTTTCCCCAGCGAGACTCCGGCGTTGCGAAGGATCGCGTAGGCCGTCGTCACGTGGAAGAAGAAGTTCGGAAGCGCGAAGCCGGCGAGATAGTCCGAACCGCTGAATCGATAGCCGCTTCCGTTGGGAAACTTGATCTCGACTTCACGATTCTCACTGCCCTGAAGCGACGCCGCATCGAATGTCTTTAGGTAGGCAATCGTCCGGTCACAGCGGTCCTTGAGCTCGGCGAAGCTTTGCTCTGTGTCGGGCATCGACGGCGCCTGCGTTCCCGTAAGCCGGGCAAGCGCGTTCTTCGCGGAGTCGGACGCCATCTGATATTGCGCGGGCAGAGGCCGCATGTCCGGCGCGAGCCGGGCGGAAATAAGTTCGGCGTCGTTCTTCTCGCTCGCGGCCTTGTCGAGCCAGTCGCGCATGTTCGTGAGCGAATTCACGAACACCGGAACACTCGCTTCCAACATTCCAAACCGCATCGTTGTCACTCCCTTGGTCCCCTGACCGTGCATTAGTGCGCTGCATCCTCGACCCGCTTGACGCCGGACCTGGCGAGCTGCTCGTCGAGCTGCTGAACGAGGCGATCGAGTGCTGCGTGGTCCTTCGCCTCGGCTCTCGCGACCAGGACGTCCTGCGTGTTCGATGCGCGAAGCAGCCACCAGCCGTCGGGGGTGTTGACCCGGGCGCCGTCGACATTGTCGACCTCGGCAGCGGCGCTGGTTAGACGGTCGAGGACTTCCCGGACAACCGTGAACTTGCGGCTCTCGTCAACCGCGAAACGCATCTCCGGTGTCGCGACGGACGTCGGCATTTCGTCCATCAACTCGGCTAGGCTCTTGCCCGATTCGCCAACCGCCTCGATCAGCCGGACCGCGGCATAAAGCGCGTCGTCGAAACCGTACCAGCGGTGTTTGAAGAAGATGTGGCCGCTCATCTCGCCGGCGAGCGGCGCGCCGGTCTCCTTCATCTTGGATTTGATGAGGCTGTGGCCGGTCTTCCACATCAATGGCTGCCCGCCGAGCTCGGAGATTCGGTCGAAGAGAGTCTGGCTGGCCTTGACGTCGGAGATGATCGTCGATCCGGGAAGCTCGCCGAGCACGGGTTTGGCAAGGATCATCATGATCTGGTCGCCCCAGACGACTCGGCCGGTGGAATCCACCGCTCCGATGCGGTCGGCGTCGCCATCGAAGGCGAAGCCCATGTCGCAATTCTTGTCGCGGACCAGCACCTTCAGATCGGCGAGGTTGGCCTCGACGGTCGGATCGGGATGGTGCGCGGGGAAGGTGCCGTCGATTTGCGAATGGATGACGAAATGCTCGCCGGGGAGCTTGGCGACCAGCTTCTCGACGGCGAGGCCGGCGGCGCCGTTGCCCGGGTCCCAGCCGATTCGATACCCTCTGCCGCGGAAGTCCTGCACCAGCCGGTCGACGTAGGAGTCGAGAATGTCGGCATGCTCGGCCATCCCGTTGCCGTCGCTCCAGGCGCCGGCGGCCGACCGGCGGCCCAGCTCCTGGATTTCCTCGCCGAACACGGAGCGGCCGTTCAGAAGCAGCTTGAAGCCGTTATATTCGGGCGGGTTGTGGCTTCCGGTGACCTGGATGCCGCCCTCAACGTCGAGCACCTCGGTCGCGTAATAGAGCATCGGGCTCGGACCGACGCCGATTCGGACGACGTCGAGACCGCATTCCATCAGCCCGTCGACCAGCGCCGATTCGAGCTCGGGCGAGTGGAGGCGGCCGTCGCGGCCGACAGCGATCCGGCGAGCACCCTCGTCGCCGGCGAGCGAGCCGAAGGTGCGGCCGAGCGCCCAGGCGTCTTCTTTCGTGAGCGTTTTCCCGACGATTCCGCGGATGTCATATTCGCGCAGGACGGTGCGATTGAATGTGTGGGCCATTGCGAGGGCGAACACACGAAAGTCGAAGTTGGTTCAAGGAGAAACGTCACCCTGAACTCGTTTCAGGGTCCATTCCGGAGGCCGCTGCGCCCCTCAAGGAAATGGATGCTGAAACGAGTTCAGCATGACGCGGGTGGGACTCTACGCCACCTTCTGCTCGGGCTCGACTCCGGGAATGCCGAGGCCGGAAACCATCTCCCGAAGCTCCTGGCGCGCGGTGATGTGGCCGATTCCGACTTCGGAGAGATGCTCGAAATCGAGCAAAGTCAGGCCCTTGGGGAAGAGCTCGCGGTAGATGACCCGCTCGCCCAGGCCGGGGATGACGCGGAAGCCGACGCGGCGGGCGAGCTCGTCGAGGGCGGCGCCGACGCGGCGAAGGTTGTGCGAATCGATGTGTTGGAGACGGTTGCGGAGAACGACCCAATCGACGCTCTTGCCGGTCGCCTTGGCGCGCTGGGTGCGGCTGTTCCAGATCAGTTCGGCATAGAAGCTGGGCTTGGTCACCTTGAAATTTTCGGGATGGACCTGGCCGATGAGATCGAGATCGACGAAGCTGTCGTTCATCGGCGTGACGAGCGTCTCGGCCTTGAGGATCGCTTCGCGGGCGACGGGATCGTCGCGGCCGGGCGTGTCGACCACGATCACGTCCGCCTCGCCGAGCGCTGCAATGGCTTTTTCGAGCGGCTCGGCGTCCCCAAGAACCGCATAGCGCGCTTGCGGAAGCGCCTTGTCGAGCCGCCGCATCGTTGCGTCGCGGTTCTCGAAATAGCGGGTCATGGTCCGCTGGCGACTGTCGAGGTCGAGCGCGGCGACCCGGCTCCCCATCGCGGCGAGCGCGATCGCGGTGTGCACGGCCGTGGTCGATTTGCCGGTCCCGCCCTTTTCGTTGGCGAAGACGATGAAGTGCGGCTGGCCCATTGCCCGGCCCCTTGAAAATGATCCCCACCGCGCGGACAAGCGCGGCCCGACCTGCAGCTTACCGGAGGCGAATCCGCGGTGCAAACAATCCGTGACATCGGCCAGCTCGGGAGTGCGCTGATCGCGCTTCGCGCCGGAGGCCATCGAGTGGCTCTCGTTCCGACGATGGGCGCTCTCCACGCCGGCCATCTCGCGCTGGTCGAGGCAGCGCGAGAGCAGGCGGACCGGGTGGTCGCGAGCATCTTCGTCAATCCGATGCAGTTCGGCGAAGGCGAGGACCTCGATCGTTATCCGCGCCCGGAAAAAGAGGACTCGCGGGCGCTGGATCGGGCCGGCTGCGACCTTTTGTGGATGCCGACGCCCGAGCAGATGTACCCGGCCGGATTTTCCACCAAGGTGGTGATCTCGGGGCTGGGCAAACGCTGGGAAGGCGACGCGAGGCCCGGCCATTTCGACGGTGTCGCGACGGTCGTGACCAAGCTCTTCACCACCGTTCGGCCGGAAGTCGCGGTGTTCGGCGAAAAGGATTTCCAGCAGCTCGCGATCGTCCGGCGGATGACGATCGACCTCAATCTTGGAGTCCAGGTCGTCGGCGTTCCCACTGTTCGCGACGAGAGCGGCCTCGCTCTGTCGTCGCGCAACGCCTACCTTTCCGACGCCGACCGCGTGCGGGCGACGGCGCTTCCGCGGGCGCTGGAACGCGCGGCCGAGGAAATCCACGACGGAGTCCGGGTCCAGCATGCCATCGAGCATGCGACGCATGCGCTCCATGACGCGGGCTTCTCGGTGGTGGATTATGTTGCGCTCGTCGACGAGGCGACTCTCGAGCCGCTGACGCAGCCGGCCGGGCGGATGCGCCTGATCGCAGCGGCGACGATCGCCGGAACCCGGCTGATCGACAATGTTTCCGTCGCCATGCCTGAAACAGGGTGAATGCCCGTTAACCATTTCTTCGGGAACTAGCGCCGAAAAGCTCCTGCAACGGGAAACAGGGGAGTTTGGCCGTCATGGCGATCAGTCACAAAGCGCAGGAGTTCCTGATCCGCAGCCGCATCGCGGACGCGGAGCGAGGCGACGTCGATGCGTTGTTCGAGCTCGGGATTACCTATTCGACCGGACGCGGTGGGGCCTGCGTCGACCTCGTCGAAGCGCACAAATGGTTCAATCTGGCGGCACTGTCCGGCTCGACCCGCGGCCAGGAATGCCGGGCCGAGATCGCGGTCGAAATGACCGCTCGCGAGATCGCCGAGGCGCAGCGCCAGGCGCGCGCATGGCTCGGGACGACCCAGCACCGCTACGCAGCCTGAAACTTACCTGGCAGGCGCCGGAAGGGCGGGCGGCGCCGCGGGCGGCAGCACGACCGTGACCACGCGCGGGCCGGCGGCAACCAGGGTCTGGCGGATCAGCACCTTGCCGGGGCGCTCCTTGCCCCAGCTCATCACCGCGATCCGCTGCGGCGCGACTCCTTGCAACACCAGGAAATCGCGAACGGCGTTGGCGCGCCTGTCGCCGATCGCAAGCGCGTAATCGCGGCTGTCATTGGGCCCGCCGTGCCCTTCGAGCCGGACCGTCACGAAGGGATTGGCGAGCAACCATCGCGCCTCTGCCGCGAGAGTCGCGGTCGCCGTCGGATCGAGAGTCGCCCCATTGGCCGAGAAATAGATGGTGTCCGTTCCTGCAGCGGCGACCAGGCTGCCCTGCGCGACAGTCCCAGGCGCATTCGCCACGGGAGGCGGGGCCGGGGGCTGCGCACTTGACCGGCCGAGCGGGAAGATCACGGGCAGGCGGAACTGCGCGTGGGCGGCGCTCGTGGCGCTTGTGAAGATGAGTGCCCCGAGCATGAGGGATTTGCCGTTCATTGCATTTACTCCTGCCGCTCGGCCCAGCTGGGGTCGGAGCCACCCTGCGGGGTGGGCACCGGCTTCACTTCGCCGCCCGCCGCGGGGACGCTCGCCAGCATGGTCCGGCGGCTGCCGGGATCGACTCGCTGGAACAGCAGACGGCTGCCGTCGGGGCTCCAGGCCGGCTCCTCGTCATTGGGACCATTGGTGACGATCCGCTCGCCGCTGCCGTCGACGGACATGATTCCGAGGCGCGAGATCGTGCCCTGCGTGCGCATGTAGGCGATCCGGTCGCCCGCCGGGCTCCAGGCGGGGGAGCCATAATATCCGGGGCCGAAGCTGATCCGCCGCTGGCTGGTGCCGTCCGCATTCATCACATAGACCTGCGGGCTTCCCGACCGGTCGCTTACGAAGGCGATGCTCTTGCCGTCGGGCGAGTAGCTTGGGCTGGTGTCGATGGCCGGCGACGTGGTCAGGCGGCGCGGAAATCCGCCCGCCGAATTGACCGCGTAGACATCGACGTTGCCGCCGTTGGACATCGACAAAGCGATCGTGCTGCCGTCCGGCGAGAAGGCGGGCGCGAAGCTCTCGTCGCTCGCCGGGAGGAGCGGCCGGTGGGCATTGGAACCGAGGTCGACGACCTCGACATGAAGCCGGCCTCCGCCGAAGCTGGTGTAGGCGATCCTGTCTGCGCCAGGCGACCATTTGGGAGTGAGGACGGTCGAGCCGCCGTCGGTGAGCCAGGTGTGGTTGGCGCCGTCGAAATCCATCACCGCGAGCCGCTTCACCACCGAGTCGCCGCTGCCGCTTTCGGCGACATAGGCGATCCGGCTGTCGAACATCGGCGCGTTGCCGGTGGCTTTCACATAGCTCATGTCGGCGCAGCGGTGAGCGGCGCGCCGCCATTCGCCGGTGGCGACGGCGAAGCCCTGGCGCGCCAGTTCGCGGCCCGACTGAACGTCGTAGAGATAGCAGCCGATGGTGAGCCGCCCGTCGGACCGCGCATTGACGAAGCCGGAGATCAGCAGCTTCGCCCCCACCGACCGCCATTGCGGGAAGGAGGGCGCGGTGACTTCCGGATAGGAAGGGATCCGCGCCTTCAGGACATCGGCCAGGATGAATTTGCTGCTGAGCTTGAGATCCGCGGAAATGAGGTTGGCGATCTGGTTGGCAAGGCCCCAGGTGGTGCCCGCGTCGGTGTCGGTGACCTTCACCGTCGCCAGCGGCGGGATCGCGATCACCTGAGCCGTCGGCTCCGGCTCCTGCGCTGGCGCAGCGCTACCGAAGACGAGCAGGACCGGAAGAAAGCTCGACAACTTGGCAATTCGAAACAGAATCAGTCTCCGCTGGCGATTGAGTTGAAGCGCTCGATCCACGAGCGCGGTTGGCGCTGCGGCCGCTGGTCCGAGGTCAGGAAAGCCGCGGTGACCATCGCATCGGCTATTCTATCCGTGCCGCGCATGACTCTCTGATGAATCGTGACCGAAGCGGAGCGCACCGCCTCGATCGTGCTGACGACCAGCAGGTCATCGCCCAGACGAGCGGGCTTGCGATACTTGATTGCCACTTCGGCGACGGCGTAGGCGCTCCCGGTCGAATCCAGCTCCGCCTTCTGGTCGATTTGCGCGGCGCGGAGCATGTCCGAGCGCGCCCGCTCCATGAACTTGAGATAATTGGCGTAATAGACGATTCCCGCCGTGTCCGTGTCCTCGAAATAGACGGTCAGGGCGAAATGATGCTCGGGGCCGACGAAGCCGCCGCGATAGGGCTGGTCGAAGCTGGTGCTCACTTTGACTTCGACAACTCGCCGACTTGCCTGATGAGATCACCCTGCGCGATCGACATGTCGGCGAGGTGCATTCCCCAGCCGGGAAGGAAAATCCCGCCGATCCCGACTTCGCCCGGAATCCGGTCGGTGCGTTTCGAGCCGGGAGTCGCGGTCGTGCGAACGGCAAGGTAGCCGCGCCGGCCGTCGTTGACGCAGCGGGTGGAGACGAGGCCGTCGACGCGGAGATACGGCGACGGCGCGGGGCCTTGGCTCGACCACTGGATCGGGCCCCCGACGACGGGATAGCTCGCCCGCGCCGACCAGTAGCTGTCTAGCGGCTCCCACTTGGCCGATCCGGGAGCGGCAGGACTGGTGCAGCCGACCGTCATCCCGATGGGCGCCCAGCCGAACATCGCTCCCTCGGGGGGCTGACTGCCTTCGCGGAAGCTGACCCAGCTCATCACGCAACCGGTTTCTCCGGCGCTGCTGCAGAGCGGCGTCGACTTGAATGTGCCGCCGGCCAGCTTCCCCTGCGGGACCAGGACGTCGAAGCCGGGGATGATGGCGCGCACCATCTGCTTCGCGATCGGCTTGCCCTCGATCTCGCGCTTGATCAGCTCCTGGAGCATCAGCGAGCCCTGGCTGTGACCGACGAGAACGAAGGGACGCCCGCGGTTATATTTGGCGAGATAGGTGCGCCACGCGTTCGCCACGTCCGAATAAGCGATCATTCCCGCCTTGGCGACATCGCCACCGGCGCTCGCGGTGGCGACCGCGGCGAGCGTCATCTGGCGATAGACCGGGACGAACGGCCGGCACACCGAGGCGAAGCGCGCGAATTGCGATTGCGTCGCGCCAATCTCCTCGCTGACATCCAGGTCGCTGTTCAGCCCCTGGTCCTGCGACACGGTCGGATAAACATAGAAGCAATCGACCGGCGGGTCCTTGGCGACGGTGCTGCGGCCGGTCGATCCGTAGCCGTTTGCGTTGAGGGCTGTCGTTGCAAGCGGAGTCGAGCAGACGTCGGCGCGGCCGGGGAGGCAGATCCAGCTTTTCTCGACGGCATAGTCCGGCGCCGGGGCGACCTGCGCCTGTGCCGGCTGGCCGGGAGCGAGGGCGGCAATCAGCGAGCCCAGGAACTTGCCGATCATTTGTCGTCGCTCTCCACGTCAAACAGGCCTGTCTGGCTCCCCTGCGGCGGCGTCAGCCCAAGATGGCCATAGCCGCGGCCGTTGAGGCAGCGCCCCCTTGCCGTGCGGGCGATGAGGCCGAGCTGAATGAGATACGGCTCGATCACGTCCTCGATCGAGTCGCGCGGTTCCGACAGGCCGGCGGCGAGGGTCTCGATTCCGACCGGGCCGCCGCCGTACAGGTCGGCAATCATCGTCAAATAGCGTCGGTCCATGGCGTCGAGGCCGAGCGCGTCGATCTCCAGCCGGTCGAGCGCGGCATCGGCGGTCTTTGCATCGATCCGGTCGACTCCGGCGGCATGGGCGAAGTCGCGAACCCGGCGGAGAAGCCGCCCGGCGATTCGCGGGGTGCCGCGCGAGCGCTTGGCGATTTCGTGAGCGCCGTCGTCGGTAACGTCGGCGCCGAGGAGACGGGCCGCCCGCCGCACGACCTGCTCCAGTTCCTCGACCGAATAGAAATTGAGCCGGACGGGAATTCCGAAGCGATCGCGGAGCGGAGTCGTCAGCAGCCCCTGGCGGGTCGTCGCCCCGATCAGAGTGAAGCGCGGAAGGTCAATCCGCACCGATCGCGCGGACGGGCCTTCGCCGATCATCAGGTCGAGCGCGCGGTCCTCCATCGCCGGATAGAGCACCTCCTCGACGACGGGATTGAGCCGGTGGATCTCGTCGATGAAGAGGACATCGCCGTCCTCGAGATTGGTGAGAAGCGCCGCGAGGTCGCCGGACTTGGCGATGACCGGGCCGGACGTCGCGCGAAAGCCGACGCCCATCTCTCGCGCCAGGATCGCAGCCAGCGTGGTCTACCCGAGACCGGGCGGTCCGTGGAGCAGGACGTGGTCGAGGGCCTCGCCGCGGCTTTTTGCGGCGTGGACGAACACGCGCAGATTCTCGCGAGCGGCCTTCTGCCCGATGAATTCGTCGAGGCTCTTCGGGCGGAGCGCCTGGTCGCTATCCTCGCTCGTGCGCTCAGGCGTCGTGATCCGGGCGGGGTCGGTTGCCATCACCGCCTGATTCGCAGATGCATCGGCACTCTACAAGAAGGAGGAGCGGGATGGACGTCAGTCGACGCACGATGATGGCTGGGACGGCGGCGGCGATTGTCGCGGCGCCGGCAATGGCCCGCGCGAAGGCGGCGGCTGGCTCAGGCGGCTGGTACGATCGGGCGATCGTAATCGATGCGCTCGGGGGCACCGGCGATCCTTACATGGGCGACGACGTCAGCAGGATGAGCGATCGCGGTTGGGCGGAGACCCTCGCCACTGGAGTGACAGTGGTGCGCGACACCGTCATGCCAGTCGGCAATGTCGCCGATCCTTGGGCCGATTATCAGAAGGATATCGCGTCCAGGCATGAATTGCTGGCCGCCAACCCCGACCGACTCATCCTCATCCGGACCGCGGCGGACATCCTCAAGGCCAAGCGCGAAAAGAAGTTCGGAGTGATCATCGGGACGCAGGACAGCGCCATGGTCAGGGGCGATCTCGACCGCCTCGCGCAGATGAAGAAGGACGGCGTGATGACCGTCCAGCTGACCTACAACAATGCGAACCTCTCCGGCGACGGATCGCTCGAACCGCGCAATGCGGGCATCACCAAGCTGGGCAAGGCGACGATCGACCGGATCGAAAAGGAAAAGCTGCTGCTCGACCTCAGCCACGGCGGTGCAAGGACGATGGCGGAAGCCGCGGCCTATGCGAAACGCCCGCTGGTGATCAGCCACACCGGCGCCCGCGCACTTGCCGATCATCCGCGCAACACCGCCGATGCGACCATCAAGGCCGTCGCCGACAAGGGCGGCGTCGTCGGCGTCTATTTCATGCCGTTCCTGACGCTCGACAGTCATCCGAAGGGCTCCGACCTCATCGCGCACATCGAGCATGTCGCCAATGTCGCCGGCGAGGACCATGTCGGCCTCGGCACCGACAATGGCGTGCTTCCGCAGGCGACGGATGCCGAGGCGACGCGCAAGCTCAACGAATGGGCGCTGAAGCGCATCGACGCGGGGATCGCGGCGCCCGGCGAGGGGCTGAACGTGTGGCCGATGGTCACGGACTATAACAGCATCGACCGCTATCGCCGCCTCGCAAGCGACCTCCAGAAGCGTGGCTGGAGCGAGGCGCGGCTCGAGAAATTGTTCGGCGGCAATTTCCTGCGCGTCTATCGCGACGCGTGGGGATGACCCGGCATGCGGCACTGTCCGGGGAACAATGCCGTCCGGTCATTAATGAGAGTGTTCGACTCCGTCGCCTGAAATCTCGACCCAGTCGTGCTTGCGCTCTTCCCAGACGGAGAAGGCCGGCTTCAGGAAATAGGGATCGTCGAACGCGCCCAGGGGAATTGCGACGAGATCGTTGAACTTGTCATCGAACTTGCCGTCGATTGCGTAATAAACGTCGGATCCGCATTCCGGGCAGAAATGGAACGTGGCCCGGTTGCCGCTGTCGGCAACCTTGACGAAGGTGTTCGACCGGCCCTTGATCGTCGCCTGCGCCTTCGGCCAGCGCGCCTGCACCGCGAACGCGCTTCCCGAGCGCTTTTTGCAGTCGAGGCAATGGCAAACGGAGACGCGCACGGGCTCTCCGGTGACGGTAGCACGAAGCTGACCGCAGCGGCAGGAGGCGGTTCGGCTAATCAATGCTCACAGACTTTCGTCCCGTAGCTCCAAGCTCCGCCGGAATCGAGACATTCGTCAATTACGAGCCAGGTCCATGCGCGGGGTAGCAGGAGAAGGCCCTCAGCTACGAGTGCTACGACTATGGCAGCCCAAGCCATCCTCCTGCCGGTCATTTCGCGGCTTTTCTCAGCGCAAGCCGCACCAGCGCATCGAGCGAGGCGTCGGGGCCGAGCTCATCCCGTGCCGCATTCACCGCAGCGCCAGCGTCGGCGGGCTTGAATCCGAGGTTGGCTAGGGCGGAGAGAGCATCCGCGGCGGCTCCGGCGCGCGGCGCGGGCGCTCCGCCACCGAGGCCCGCGGCGCCGAGCTTGCCCTGGAGTTCGTTAGCGATGCGGGCGGCGAGTTTCGGCCCGACGCCATTGGCGCGGCCGATCATCGCCTTGTCGTCCTGGCTGACCGCGCGGGCGAGTTCGTCGGGCGAAAGCACCGACAGGATCGCGAGCGCGAGGCGGCCCCCGACGCCCTGGATCGAAGTTAGCGCACGAAAAGCATCGCGCTCCGCCGGCGATCCGAAACCGAACAGCGTCCAGGCATCCTCGCGGACCTGGAGCTCGGTGAGCACCAACACCTCGCCGCCGATCGCGCCGAAAGCGTCCAGGGTGCGCGCGCTGCAATGGACCTGGTAGCCGACCCCTGCGACGTCGATCACCGCCGTGTCGGCGCTGGCTTCAGCGAAAATGCCGGAGAGGCGAGCGATCATGCTGGTAACCTAACGCAGTTTTTCGTCATTGCGAGCGTAGCGAAGCAATCCAGGTCAGCGCCGCTGGATTGCCGCGTCGCTCCGCTCCTCGCAATGACGGCTATTTCAGCGCTCTCGCACTCGCCAGATGGTGCGCGTGCGTAATGGCCACGGCGAGGGCGTCGGCTGCATCCGGTCCGGCGATTTTCGCGCCCGGCAGAAGGCGGGCGATCATCGCATGGACCTGCGGTTTCTCCGCTCCGCCGGTGCCAACGACCGCTTTCTTGACCAGCCGCGCGGCATATTCGCCGACGGCGATTCCGGATCGGCCGGCGATCATCAGCACGACCCCGCGCGCCTGGCCGAGCTTGAGTGTCGATTGCGGGTTCTTGTTGACGAACACTTCCTCGACGGCGGCAGCTTCGGGCCGGTGCTCCACGATCACCGCTTCGACTTGCGCCGCGAGATCGGCCAGCCGCTCGGTCAATGGCGCCCCCGCATTGGTCTTCAGCTGGCCGTTGGCCACGTGCGACAATCGATTGCCGTCCACTCGGATCACGCCCCAGCCGGTGGTGCCCAGCCCCGGGTCCAGGCCCAAGATCACCATAAGCGCATGATCAGCCCAGTTTCTCCAGCTCCTCGTCGGGGATGTTCTCGTTCCCCCAGACGGACTGGACGTCGTCGTCTTCCTCTAGCCCGTCCATCAGCTTGAGAAGGTGCCGCGCGTCCTCGCCCCGGACCTCGACCTCCGTGTGCGGCTTCCAGGCGAGCTTGGTGCTGTCGGCCTCGCCGAGCATCGGTTCGAGCGCCTTGGCGACTTCGTGAAGCGAATCGACACCGGTCCAGATCCGGTGGCCCGTCTAGTCGGATTCGACATCCTCCGCGCCCACCTCGATCGCCGCTTCCAGCACCTTGTCGGAATCGCCCGCGCTCGCCGGATATTCGATCAGCCCCAGCCGCTCGAATCCGTGGCTGACGGAGCCCGATGCACCGAGATTGCCGCCGTTCTTGGAAAAAATCGTGCGGACATTGGTCGCGGTCCGGTTGCGGTTGTCGGTCAATGCCTCGACGATCAGGGCGACCCCGCCCGGGCCGAAGCCCTCGTAGCGGATTTCCTCGTAATTTTCGGCTTCTCCGACAGACGCCTTGTCGATCGACCGCTGGATATTGTCCTTGGGCATTGACTGCGCCCGGGCGGCGATGACCGCGGCGCGAAGCCGCGCGTTCGCTTCGGGATCGGGCAGGCCCATTTTCGCCGCGACGGTGATTTCGCGCGACAGCTTTGAGAAGATCGCCGAGCGCTTCTTGTCCTGCGCGCCCTTGCGATACATGATGTTCTTGAACTTGCTATGGCCTGCCATCTGTCCCCGCAAATCCCCGCATGATCAGCCGTTGTTACTCCAGCCCGAGCGCGGAGCGATAGGTATCCAGGATCGCGTCCTGCTCGCGGCGGGTATGGGTTTCCATTTTCCTCAGGCGGACGATCATCCGCATGATCTTGGGGTCGTAGCCGGTGGCCTTCGCCTCCGCATAGACGTCGCGGACGTCGTCCGCGATCGCCTTTTTTTCTTCCTCGAGCCGCTCGATTCGCTCGATGAACAGCCGCAGCTGGTCGGCCGCGACGGCACCTTCCGCCATGCCTTCAATCTCCAATTTGACGTTGAGCCCGCGGCTCTAGCGGGTTGAACCGTCATATCAAGCGGCTAAGGCAGCGGCCAATGACGCAGACCCTCGCCCCACGTTCGCGCAAGGTGAAAATCCTGGCGACGCTCGGGCCGGCGTCGAGCAGCGCCGCGACCATCCGCAAGCTGCTGTTCGCCGGCGCGGACGCGTTCCGGATCAACATGAGTCACGGCACGCACGCGCAGAAAGCGAAGCTGGTCGAGGCGATCCGAGCGCTCGAGAAAGACCTTCACCGGCCGATGACGATCCTGTTCGACCTGCAGGGGCCGAAGCTGAGGGTCGGCAATTTCGAGGGCGGATCGGCCGAGCTCAGGAAGGGCGATCGCTTCGTCCTCGACCGCGATCGAAAGGCCGGGGACTCCAACCGGGTCGAGCTTCCGCATCCCGAGCTGTTCGAAGCGATCAATCCGGGCGATCGCGTTCTGATCGACGACGGCAAAATCCGGCTGAAAGTGCTCGAGGCGGGCGACAGCCGAATCGAGACGGAGGTCGTGGTCGGCGGGACGATTTCCGACCACAAGGGCGTCAACGTGCCCGACGTGGTCGTTCCCATCCCGGCGCTGACCGACAAGGACCGGAAAGACCTGAAGTTCGCGCTGGAGCAGAAGGCGGACTGGATCGCGCTGTCCTTCGTCCAGCGGCCGGAAGACGTGGCCGAGGCGCGCGAGATGATTGGCGACAAAGCGGCGCTGATGGCCAAGATCGAAAAGCCGGCCGCGGTCGACCGGCTGAGCGACATCATCGCGCTTTCGGATGGAGTCATGGTCGCTCGCGGCGATCTGGGAGTCGAGCTGCCGCCGTGGGACGTGCCGCCGGTCCAGAACCAGATCGTTGCCCGCGCCCGCCAGTTCGGAAAGCCGGTGGTGGTCGCCACCCAGATGCTGGAATCGATGATTTCCTCGCCGTCGCCGACCCGGGCCGAAGTCAGCGACGTCGCGACGGCAATCTACGACGGGGCCGACGCAGTCATGCTGTCGGCGGAGAGCGCGACCGGTCAATTCCCGTGCGAAGCGGTGCAGATGATGGACAGGATCGCCAGGAGCGTGGAGAGCGACCCGGTCTATCCGGCGCGGGTCCACTTCACCGAGACGAAGCTGGAGCCGACCACCGCCGACGCGCTCGCCGGCTCCGCCCGGCAGATCGTCAACACCGTCTCGGCTCGCGCGATGGTTTGCTACACGAGCTCCGGTTCGACTGCCCGGCGCATCGCCCGGGAGCGGCCGGCGGTGCCGGTCCTGGCGATGACTGCCTCGCACCACACCGCCCGTCGCCTTGGCCTCCTGTGGGGCGTGCACGCGGTCACCACCCGCGATGTCGAGAGCTTCGAGGAAATGGTCGCCAAGGCGAAGCGGATGGCGCTTCGCCACCACATCGCCGAGGGCGGCGACCGGCTGGTGCTGATGGCGGGCGTGCCATTCGGCATCTCCGGCTCGACCAACGTCATCCATATCGTGCGCCTGGTCGGCGACGAGCTGGAACGCTATCTCAAGGCGAAGGGCTAGCGCGTTCCGGCCATCTCGTCGGGCGCAGAGGTCTTGGGCGTATCCTCCGCTTCCAGCGGTGCGCCATAGTTCCACATCGCCAGGCTGGGCGTGCACAGCCCGTGCTCGTCCGGCTCGAAATCGTAAGCGCAGATTCCGCAATTGAGAATCTCGGCCTCGCGGTCGATCCTCAGGATCTCGCGCTCCTCGAGCTTTTCGAGGACATAGCGGAAGCACAGCACGACGACCTGGTGGCACACCACCAGCACGCGCTTGTCGGAATACTGAATGTTGATCGTGTTCAGCGCCGAGCGAAGGCGCAGGATCACGTCGGCCCAGCTCTCGCCGCCGGGCGGCCGATGGTAGAATTTCCCGAGCATCGCCTTGTGCGCGGCTTCGTCGGGAAAGCGCTCGCGGATGCCGACGTCGGTGAGCCGGTCGAAAATCCCGAACTCGCGTTCGCGGAGCCGCTCGTCGATGATCGGCCGGGCGGGGCCGCCGGCGAGCGCACCGGCTTCGCAGATGATTTTAGCCGTCTGCCGGGTGCGGATGTAAGGGGAGGACAGGATCACCTCCGGCCGCTCGTCGCCCGCAAGCGAGGCGAACCAGTCACCCGCCGCTTTCGCCTGGCGATGGCCGAGCTGCGACAAGGGCACGTCGACGTCGCGAACGTCGATTCCGATTTCGTGATGGCCGGCCTCGTCGGCGATCGCGCGCGCGACATTGCCCTGGCTCTGCCCATGACGGACCAGCCAGAGCCTGGCCGGCCAATGCTGGCGTGGTGTCATGGAGCGATCAAAGCGCGAAACGCGGAATCTTTCCCGCGCTCGGCGGCCACTATTCGGCCGCGACCGCCGTTGGCTCGCCGACCTGCCGGCGCTTCTCGTCCATCCGTCGGAACGACGCCAGCGCCTGGCCGACGATCTGGTCCATGTTATAGTAACGGTAGGTGGCGAGCCGGCCGACAAAGGTGACGTCGTCGGTTTGGTCCGCGAGCGCCTCGTAGCGCTTGAACAGCTCCTGGTTCTCGGGCCGCGGGATGGGATAATAAGGATCGCCCTCCGCCGCCGGATATTCGTAGGTGATCGAGGTGCGCGGGTGCTTCTGCCCGGTCAGGTGCTTGTACTCGCTGACACGCGTGTAGGGCACGCTCGGGTCGGGATAGTTGACGACCGCGACTTCCTGGTGCTGCTCCTCGTCCAGCGTGCGGTGGTCGAATTTGAGGCTCCGGTACGGAAGCTTGCCGAACCGGAAGTCGAAATATTCGTCGATCGGGCCGGTGTAGACGATGTGGTCGGCAAGCTCGAACGCCTTGGCCTTGAGGTCGCGGAAGTCGGTGCCGAGCTGCCGGTCGATCAGCGGATGGTCGAGCATCGCCTCGAACATTGCCGTGTAGCCATGGAGCGGCATGGCCTGGAACTTGTCGGTGAAATAGCGGTCGTCGGTGTTGGTCCGGGTCGGGATCCGGCTCGTCACCTGCTTGTCGAGCTCGGACGGGTCCAGGCCCCATTGCTTGCGCGTGTAGCCCTGGAAGAAGAGCTCGTAGAGCTCGCGCCCGACGGCATTGATGACGACGTCCTCGGAGGTCTGGATGTCCTCGACCGGCTCCGCCCGGGAAGCGAGATATTGCGCCGCCTCCTCGTCGGTCTCGAGGTCCAGCCCGAACAGTTCGTTGAGCGTCGTCCGGTTGATCGGGATCGGCACGTTCTGCCCGCGCACATGGGCGCGGACGCGATGCTCGTAGGGCCGCCATTGCGTGAACTTCGACAGGTAATCCACCACCATGTCGCTGTTGGTGTGGAAGATGTGCGGGCCATATTTGTGATAGAGGATCCCGGCCTCGTCCCTCTCGTCATAGGCATTGCCGCCGACGTGCGGCCGCCGGTCGATCAGCAACACCCGCGCTCCGTGCTGGCTCGCAAGCCGCTCGGCGATGACGGAACCGGCGAAGCCGGCGCCGACGATGAGGTAGTCGTAAGGCTTGCGCCGCTTCGGCGCTCCGAAAAACGCGTTCATTCCGCGGCCACCAGGAGCGCGGAGACGTCGGACGCGGCCCGCTCGCCGAGCATCTCGGCGATGAGGGCGGACATCCGCGCTTGCGTGGTGCTCCAGCTGGTCGCGGAGAGGAGCAGGTCGGCCTCGGCGAGCCAATCGCCGTGGCGGGGAAGCTTGAGCATCCGCTCGCATTCGTCGACGAACTCTTCCGCAGTGGCGGCAATCCCGACGCCTTCCAGCTGCCCATAGTGGCGCACCACGTCGCGGACGGGGGTCGAGACCACCGGCTTGCCGCCGGCGAGATATTCGGGGGTCTTGGTGGGGGAGATGAACTGCGTCGATTCGTTCATCGCGAACGGCATCAGGGCGACGTCCCAGCCGGACAGATAGGCCGGCAGCTGCTCGTATTTCTTGGCCCCGAGATAATAGATGTTGGGCCGCTTCGGCAGGTCCTCCGGCGCGATTTTCACGACCGGACCGACCATGACGAACGACCAGTCGGGCCGCATTTCCGCGACCCGGTCGAGAAGCTCGGTGTCGAATCGCTCGTCGAGCACGCCGTAGAAGCCGAGCCGCGGCCGGTTGAGGTCTTCCTGGTCGGCGGGGTCGAACTGGGCAGCACGCGCCTTGGCGAAATGGACTCGGTCGACCGAGGACGGAAACAGATGGACGCTGTCGTGCCGGTCTTTCTTCGCCTCGTACAGGCTGGACCCGCCGGTGAAGACGAGGTCGGAACGGTCGATCAGCTCCTGCTCCAGGTCGAGGAGGTTCTGCGGAGCGAACTTGAACTTGCTGAGTTCGTCCATCGCATCGAACACCACCACGCTTGCGTCGACGTCGCGCGAGAACGGCAACATCATCGGCGTGTAATACCAGGCGACGATCGGGCGACTGAGGCCGGCGGAATAGGCATCGAGGAGCCGCTTGAGGGCAGCGGTCTTGTGATCGTCGCTGAGGCCGCTGGGAATGTGGGGGACGACGATCCGCACGTTCGGATGATCCTCCGCGGCGCGTACGCGCAGCATTGCAATTTCATGCTCGTCGGTTTCGACCGGCTCTTCCCAGAAGATCACGGTCATCTCCTCGGCGAAACGGCTCATAAGCTGCTGCGGGCGCTGGAACACGAAATCCCATCGCAGGTGCGAAAAGCAAAGAAGGGTGGGCTTGTCTGAATCCGGCGCCAAGGGTTCGGCTTGGGACTCTACTGGCACCCCGACGCGGGTCGTCATCTCGCAGGTCACTCCTTGGTTGTTACAGTGCGGAAACTCTCCCCTGTCAAACGGGCCGGGGGCGAGCCCAGTTCCGCACGACCAATCTCCATCAATTAATTTTCCCTATTGTGCACTGCAACATCGCGATTGTCGACAATTGACCGCTTGCCCGTCGGCGTGGGAGGGACGGGCAGGACTCAGCGCCGCCAGAGGAACGACATGGCAACGACGATCGAAGAACTCGAAAGACGGCGGGATCTGGCGAGGCTCGGCGGTGGCGAAAAGCGTATTGCAGCGCAGCATGCCAAAGGCCGCCTCACGGCGCGCGAGCGGCTGTCCGTCCTCCTCGATCCCGGCAGCTTCGAAGAATATGACATGTTCGTCGAGCACAATGCGACGGACTTCGGGATGCCGGAGCAGAAGATCCCGGGCGACGGAGTCGTCACCGGATCGGGAACCATCAACGGCCGCCTCGTCTATGCCTTCGCGCAGGACTTTACCGTGTTCGGCGGCTCGCTGTCCGAGCGCCATGCGGAGAAGATCTGCAAGGTGATGGACATGGCGATGAAGGTCGGCGCGCCGGTAATCGGCCTCAACGATAGCGGCGGCGCGCGAATCCAGGAAGGTGTCGCCAGCCTCGCCGGCTATGCCGAGGTGTTCCAGCGCAACGTGCTCGCAAGCGGAGTCATCCCGCAGATCAGCCTGATCATGGGCCCGTGCGCGGGCGGCGCGGTTTATTCGCCGGCGATGACGGACTTCATCTTCATGGTGAAGGACAGCTCCTACATGTTCGTCACCGGCCCCGACGTGGTGAAGACCGTCACGAACGAGCTGGTGACTCAGGAAGAGCTTGGCGGGGCGGTCACCCACACCACGAAGTCGGGCGTCGCCGACGTCGCGTTCGAGAACGATATCGACGCGCTTCTCGCGACTCGCGACTTCTTCGATTTCCTGCCGCTGTCGAACCGCCACGACCTGCCGGTCCGGCCGACCGACGACCCGGCCGAGCGAATCGAGGAAAGCCTCGACACGCTGATCCCGCCGAACGCCAACCAGCCCTATGACATGCACGAGCTGATCGGGAAGGTCGCAGACGAGGGCGACTTCTTCGAGATCCAGCCGACTCACGCGCCGAACATCCTGACCGGCTTCATCCGAATCGAGGGCCGCACGCTCGGAGTCGTCGCCAACCAGCCGATGGTGCTGGCCGGAGTGCTCGACATCAATTCGTCGAAGAAGGCCGCGCGGTTCGTTCGCTTCTGCGACGCCTTCGACATCCCGATCCTGACCTTCGTCGACGTGCCCGGCTTCCTTCCCGGAGTCGGGCAGGAGCATCACGGGATCATCAAGCACGGCGCGAAATTGCTCTTCGCTTATGCCGAGGCGACGGTGCCCAAGATCACGGTCATCACCCGCAAGGCCTATGGCGGGGCCTATGACGTGATGAGCTCAAAGCACCTTCGCGGCGATTTGAACTATGCCTGGCCGACCGCCGAGATCGCGGTGATGGGCGCCAAGGGCGCGGTCGAGATCATTTTCCGTGGGCGAACGAAAGAAGAGATCGCCGAGCGAACCGCCGAATATGAAGAGCGCTTCGCCAACCCGTTCGTGGCGGCGAGCATGGGCTTCATCGACGAGGTGATCATGCCGCATTCGACGCGGCGCCGGGTGGCGATGGGGCTGAGGAAGCTGCGCGACAAGCAGCTCGAGAATCCGTGGAAGAAGCACGACAACATTCCATTGTGAGGCGCCGATGAGCACTTACACCGCCACGATCCGCTGGAGCCGCAAGGCCGAGCCGGAAAATTTCGCCAAGGGCCGGTACAGCCGGGTGCACGAATGGAGCTTCGACGGCGGCGTGACCGTGCCCGCTTCGCCCAGCCCGCACGTGGTTCCGGAGCCCTGGTCCGACCTCAGGGGGGTCGATCCCGAAGAGGCGTTCGTCGCCTCGCTGTCGTCGTGCCACATGCTGTTCTTCATCGATCTCGCGCGGCGCGGCGGGTTTGTCATCGACGCCTATGTCGACGAGGCGGAAGGCACGCTCGAGCGGCGCCACGACGGCAAGATGTGGATGGCGACAGTCACCCTTCGTCCGCGGATCACCTGGAGCAGCGGCGGGCCCAACGAGGCGGCCGTGGCCGAGCTTCACCACCACGCGCACGATCAATGCTTCATCGCCAATTCGGTGACGACGGAAGTGGTGGTCGAATCATGAAACTCGGGCGGCTGAACCATGTCGGGGTCGCGACCCCGTCGATCGAGACGAGCCTCGAAATGTACCGGACGCTGTTCGGAGCGGAGCCGCATGACGAACCGTTCGACCTGCCCGCGCAGGGCGTGCGCGTCTGCTTCGTCGACACGCCCAACTCGCAGATCGAGCTGATCGAGCCGCTCGGTCCCGATTCGCCGATCGCGAAATTCATCGAGAAGAACCCGCAGGGCGGGCAGCATCACGTCTGCTTCGAAGTACCTGAAATCCAGGTCGCCAAAGCGGAGCTCGAAGCTAGCGGCGCGCGCGTTCTCGGCGAGCCGCGTATCGGCGCCCACGGAACGCCGGTATTCTTCGTTCACCCGAAGGACATGGGCGGAGTCCTAGTCGAGATCATGGAGTCGCCGAAGCACTGAGGCAGATGGGATACGGACTGAGCCGAAGGGAAGTGCTGGGCGCCGCGGGCGCCGGCGCCGTCGTGCTGCTCCTCACCCGGGTCCCCGCGACCGCCAAGCCGGCGCAGTTCCAGGTCAGCCATAGCCCGGCGGAATGGCGCAAGCTTCTCGGGCCCGAGCGCTACGCGGTGCTTCGCGAGGCGGCGACCGAACGGCCCTTCTCCAGCCCGCTCGACGCGGAGCATCGCAAGGGGCTCTACGCCTGCGCCGGCTGCGGGCTGCCCCTGTTCCCCTCGACGACCAAGTTCGACAGCGGCACCGGCTGGCCGAGCTTCTGGGCGCCGCTGAAGAACGCCGTTGTCACCCGGCCGGACCGCAGCCTGATGATGGAGCGGACCGAAGTTCTGTGCAGGCGATGCGGCGGCCATCTAGGGCACGTGTTCAAGGACGGACCGCCGCCGACGGGCCTTCGTTATTGCATGAACGGGCTGGCGCTCCAGTTCCGCGCGGCCTGAAGGAGACTGCGATGCATTCCTTGGCGAAAGCGGCCATTGCTCTTGGTCTGGCCACCACCGCTTCGGCGGCGCCGCTGCCGCGCCCGCAGCTGCAGACTGCAGTGCTCGCCGGCGGCTGCTTCTGGGGAATGGAAGGCGTTTTCGAGCATGTGAGGGGTGTCAGCGACGTCGTCTCGGGCTTCGCCGGCGGAAGCGCTTCGGACGCGAGCTACGACAAGGTCAGCAGCGAGCGGACGCGCCATGCCGAGGCGGTCCGGATCCGCTACGATCCGCGGCAGATCAGCTACGCACAGCTGCTCCAGATCTATTTCAGGGTGGCGCACGATCCGACCGAAGTGAATCGCCAGGGGCCCGACGTCGGCCCGAGCTATCGCTCGGCCGTGTTCCCGCAGGATGCTCGGCAGCGCGCGATCGCCGCTGCGATGATCGCGCAGCTGAAGGGCAAAGGCGTTCGCGTTGCGACGCATATCGAGAGCGGCGGATTCTATCCGGCGGAAGCCTATCACCAGGGCTTCATGCGCAAGCACGCGGATTATCCCTACATCGTCGTCAACGACCTTCCCAAGCTTGCCAAGCTCAGGGCGATCTATCCGCAATGGTGGAAGGCCTAGGGCGAGCGACGGGAATTTCCCCGCGCGCCATCCGGCGGATCATCGAAACGTGAACATGCCCCCGGCATGTCCAATTTCGATGATGGTGCCCAGGGACGGAGTCGAACCGCCGACACCGTGATTTTCAGTCACGTGCTCTACCAGCTGAGCTACCTGGGCATTTCGCCTTCCGGCCGGGCGGCCGTTCGAGCGGGAGCGCTCCTA